>OIXL01000754.1_pt1 | contig 14534 bp, 5 predicted proteins | sample 1587761 | NCBI WGS metagenome assembly OIXL01 (sample SAMN03283246) | human gut metagenome | biome: human-associated habitat; material: feces | host: Homo sapiens | place: Peru | collected 2012 | reverse complement strand
CAGAACGGCGGTAAGTGGATCATGACCACCCCGTATTTCCAGGTCGCGTTGAACCGTGATTTAGAGCAGGACACCGCGCGCCGCAATAAGGCCATGAAGGTGCTGAACGTCATGCTCTCCGAGGAGGCGCAGAACCGCATCGTTGCGGACGGGCAGGATGTGCTGAGCTACAGCCAGAATGTCCCCCTGCGCCTGACCGAGTACATGAAGGACGTGCGCGATGTGGTGGAAGAAAACCACATGTATATCCGCATCGCCTCCAACGATTTCTTTGCCATTTCCAAGGATGTGGTCTCCAAAATGATCGCGGGCGAGTACACGGCAAAACAGGCGTATCGGGCATTCAACACCCAGCTTCTTGCCGAAGAAGCACCCGCCGCGGACGAGATCGTGCTGACCTCCGGGAAGGGCTATTCCAACGTGTTCCACGCAGACGGCGGCAATGCCGCCTTCTCTGTTATGGCAAACACGCTGCGCGGCGTTTACGGCACGGATGTGCTGCTTGCCACCGCAAACAGCTTTACCGGCAGTGTGCTGCAGGCGGACTATACCAAAAAGATGGCGGTTTCCATGATCATGCCCAACGGCCTGATGTCCCGCCGGCGCACCATGACCGGCGCGGAGCTGAAGGAGACCGTCCGCGCCCTTGTGGAAGGCTGCGAGGGCGGCTTTGTGCCCTTCAACCGTGGTTCGCTGCCGGTGGTCAGCGGCATTGCCGTGGAGGTAAAAGAGGATAACGGCAGCTATACCCTGACCGGCATCACTCGCAACGGACAGCCGCTGCGGGACGACGACACCGTTACCGTGACCTGTCTGGCAACGGAAAAGCAGATGGCAGCGCTGCCTGCGAGCGAAAGCGGAACGCCTGCGGGCGAAGATACATGGGTGAAAAACACATGGCGTGATCATGTCTCCCGCGGCGGCGCAGCGCTTGCAGAGCCTGAAAACTATATGACACTGAGGTGAGGGGAATGGCAGACGAAAAACGTAGACCCAAACGCAGCTGCCATCCCCGGCAAAAGTGGCTGCCTGCCGCTGCCGCGACCCTTCTTCTGGTTTTGCTGGCAGCTTGTTTCAGTACCCGTTACATCTTGTTTGTGTCGCAGACCATCTATCAGGAAAGCACCACACATCTGGAAGAAGTGCTGCATAAATCCAATAATATGCTCAGCGAGATGGTGCGCAAAAACCTGACCTATCTGCATTTGTACAACGGCTTTCTGGAAAATGCCTCGGACGAGGCCGAAATTCAAACGTACATTGAGGAAGCACAGCAGGCGAGCGGCTTTGCCGGCTTTTACTTTCTTTCCTATGACGGCAATTATATGACGGTGACCGGGGAGACCGGCTACCTTGGCCTGCAGACAAATCTGGACGAAAGGCTCTCTAAGGGCGAGGATATCGTTATGAATGCGGCGCTGCCCGGCAAGCCGCAGATGCTTGTGTTTGCCTGCCCCAAAACGCAGGGCAGCTACCGGGGCTTTGCCTACGATGCCATTGCCATTTCCTACTACAATGATGCGGTGCTGAAATTGCTGGACAGCTCTGCTTTTCAGGGCAATGCCAGCAACTATGTGATCTACCCGGACGGGCGGGTGATCATCGACAATTCCGTAAACCGCAAGGAAACGATCTACAACTTCATTGCGATGATGCGCGAGCATTCCGACCTTTCCGAGAAACAGATCCTTGCTCTTTCGGATGCCTTTGCGCAGGGCAGCAGCGGAAACCTGAGGGTAAAGCTGGGCGGCACCAGTTATTATCTGGTCTACGAGGGCACGGCGGTCCAGAACTGGACGATACTGGGACTTGTGCCTGTCAGCATCGTCAATGCCAGTCTGGATAAGCTATGGTTCTATACAATACAGATTGTGGCAGGCATCACCATAGGCATTGCCGTGCTGGTCATTCTGCTGATTGTGCGCAGAGGCCATGCGAACCTACGCCGGAAGAATACCGAGATCTCGTACCGGGACGAGCTGTTCCAAAAGCTCTCGCTGAACGTGGACGACGCCTTTCTGATGCTGGACGCAAAAAACCACAAGGTGGATTATGTCAGCCCGAACATCGAGCGGCTGCTGGGCATCCCGTGGAAAGAAGTCCGGCAAAATGCCTTCGCTCTGGACAAGCTGGGTGCCCCGGAGCAAGGCGAAAACTTTCTGGATGGGCTTCTCAGCGGACAGCAGCGGGAATGGGATCTCGAGTTTGAGCATCTGGAAACGAAAGAGCGCCGCTGGTTCCACATCATCGCCATAGGCAGCGAGGTGGAGGGCAGAACCAAGCACATCCTTGTCATGTCCGACCGCACCGCCGACAAGCAGGTAAATCAGGCGCTTTCCGATGCCGTTGCTGCCGCCGAGACCGCCAACCGCGCCAAGAGCACCTTTCTTTCCAATATGTCCCACGATATCCGCACCCCTATGAACGCCATCATCGGCTTTACCACGCTGGCGATCAGCAATATCGACGATAAGGACCGGGTGAAGGATTATCTTACCAAGACCCTTGCATCCAGCAACCATCTGCTCTCCCTCATCAACGATGTGCTGGATATGAGCCGCATTGAAAGCGGAAAGATCCATCTGGAGGAAGTGGAGGTCAACCTTTCGGATGTGCTGCACGATCTGAAAACCATCGTCAGCGGGCAGATCTACGCAAAGCAGCTGGAGTTCTATATGGACGCGATGGATGTGACCGACGAGGATGTTTATTGCGACAAGACCCGGCTGAACCAGATCCTGCTGAACCTGCTGTCCAACGCCATCAAGTTTACCCCGGCGGGCGGCACGGTCTCGGTGCGGGTGCGGCAGCTTGCCGGTAAGGTGCGCGGCTGCGGGCAGTACGAGTTCCGCATCAAGGACAACGGCATTGGCATGAGCCGGGAGTTTGCGAAAAAGATCTTTGAACCCTTCGAGCGGGAGCGCACCTCCACGGTAAGCCGGATACAGGGTACCGGCCTTGGCATGGCCATTACCAAAAACATCGTGGATATGATGGGCGGCACCATCGAGGTGCAGACCGCGCAGGGCAAGGGCACCGAGTTTATCATCTGCCTGCCCATGCGCACACAGGCCGAGCAGCGTCCGGTGGAAAAGATCACCGAGCTGGAAGGCCTGAAGGCACTGGTGGTGGATGACGACTTCAACACCTGCGACAGCGTGACAAAGATGCTGGTCAAAGTGGGGATGCGCGCCGAGTGGACCCTTTCCGGCAAGGAGGCGGTGCTGCGTGCGCGGCAGTCCATAGAGATGAGTGACGTTTACCACGCCTATATCATCGACTGGCGCTTGCCGGATATGAACGGCATTGAGGTCACCCGCCAGATCCGCAGCCTGCACGATGATACGCCTATTATCATTCTGACCGCCTACGACTGGTCGGATATCGAGGTGGAGGCAAAGGCCGCCGGCGTAACCGCCTTCTGCTCCAAGCCCATGTTCATGTCCGATCTGCGCGAGACCCTGATGAGCGCCCTTGGGCAGAAACAGACGGATGCGGCGCAGGAGCTTCTGCCCGAAAAAGATGCCGACTTCAAGGGCAGACATATCCTGCTGGTGGAGGATAACGAGCTGAACCTCGAGATCGCGCAGGAAATTCTGCGCGAGTACGGCTTCCGGGTTGATACGGCAGAAAACGGTGCAGTGGCGGTGGAAAAGGTCTGCACGGCAGCGCCGGGCAGCTATGATCTGGTGCTGATGGATGTACAGATGCCGGTGATGGATGGCTATACTGCCACCCGGAAGATCCGTGCACTGGACGACCCGGCCCGGGCAAAGATCCCGATCCTTGCCATGACCGCCAACGCATTCGACGAGGATCGCCGCAACGCGCTGGAAAGCGGCATGGACGGCTTTTTGTCCAAGCCCATCGTGATCGGCGATCTTGTGCATGAGCTGCGCAAGATCCTGTGAGCCAACCGCCGATCAGGCAAAATAAATAAAGCACCCGCAGCATTCGCTTCCTGAGGTCAAGAGCCTCTGCGAAGCCTGCTGCGGGTGCTTTTGCTTTTGTCGGATGGTGTTATGATTTCAGTACATCTGCAAGAACCTGCAGCAGGTGCGGAATATCCAACGGCTTTGCAATGTGGCCGTCCATCCCAGCCTTCAATGCACTCTGGCGGTCTTCTTCAAAGGCATTTGCTGTCATTGCAAAAATGGGAATGCCTGCCTTTGCAGCATCCGGCAGGGCACGGATCTGCCGTGTCGCCTCGTAGCCGTCCATCTTGGGCATCTGGATATCCATTAAAATCAGGTCGTACTGCCCGGGGGCCGCCTGCTTCATCTTCCGGACGGCGATCTCGCCATCCTCAGCAGTGTCCACCGCAAAGCCCGCTTCCTTCAGGATCTCCTGCGCAAGCTCACGGTTCAAGGCATTGTCCTCCACCAGCAAAAGTTTCTTTCCCTTGAAATCGGAGGCATTTGGCTGCGATGGTTCGTGGATAGGCTCTGCACCATACGGTTCTGCCAGCACTCTGCGCAATTGGGAAAGGAATAGCGGCTTTTCGCAGAAAGCGGTCACGCCGGCAGCGCGGGCTTCCTCTTCGATATCTGCCCAGTCGTAGGCCGTCAGAATGATGATGGGACAGCTTTTCCCAATCACCTTGCGGATCTGCCGCACGACCTCGATGCCGTTCATATCGGGGATCAGCCAGTCGATGATGTAGACGCTGAATTCATCGCCCTGTTCCATGGCGTACCGGGTGCGGATCACCGCTTCCCGGCCGGAAATCGTCCACTCCGGCCGCATCCCGATCTTAGACAGCATGGTGCTGACGCTCAGGCAGGTGTCGGTATCGTCATCCGCTACCAATGCGCGCAGCCCTTCCAGCTGCGGGATCTGCTTGGGCTCCACCTTTCGTCCGCTGAGTGCGAAACAGAGATTTACGATGAATTCGCTGCCTTTGCCCGGCTCGCTCTCAATGGCAATGGTGCCGCCCATCAAGTCCACGATATTTTTGGTGATGGACATGCCCAGGCCGGTGCCCTGAATGCCGCTGACGGTGGAGCTTTCCTCTCGGCTGAACGCCTCAAAGATGTGTTTCTGGAACTCTTCGCTCATGCCAATGCCATTGTCCTTGATGCGGAACTCATAGCAGCCACGGCCCTTGGGCGCACCGTTCTTCTGGGCAATGCGAATGCTGATCATGCCGCCTGTGGGAGTGAACTTGATGGCGTTGGACAAAATGTTCAGCAATATCTGGTTCAGCCGCAGCGGGTCGGTGATGATGTCCTCATTCTCCACATCCATGGTATCGATGAAAAGTGACAGCCGCTTTGCCGAAACATTGGGTTGAATGATGGAGCGAACATCGTGGACGAGGTCCGGCAGATGCACCGCTTTTTCATCGATCTTTACTTTTCCGCTCTCGATGCGGCTCATATCCAGCACATCATTGATGAGGGAAAGCAGATGCTGGCTGGAGGTCGAGATCTTTTTCAGGTAGTCCAGTACCTGTTCTTTATTATCAATATGGGTCACAGCCAGCGAGGTGAAGCCAATGATGGCGTTCATCGGAGTACGGATATCGTGGCTCATGTTGAACAGGAACTCCCGCTTGGCGCGGTTTGCCGCCCCTTCGTGCTGGAGTGCGATCTCCAGTTTGCGATTCTGTTCCTCCAGCTGAGCCTGGTACTTCCTCTCTTGTTCTTTTTTCTGCTGCTCCATCTCCTGCACGGAGCGTCTGCGCAGCACCTGAAGGCTCATTACAAGCAGGATATAACTGACCAGTGCCATCAGAATCAATGGAAGGGATTCATGGAAGACCGATTTTTCGTCTGTATACGCATAGAGATCAAAAGATCTTCCATGGCAGTACATTCCAAAATAGCAGCCGGAGCCGTTCCAATCGTGGGTATAGGTCAGCGTTTCGGCGGTCCCGATTTTGCGGATTCCCTGCACCAGCGGACTGTCCGCAGCACCCTGCCCGATCAGCTCCGGGCGGTTAGAGGCAATGACCTGATTGTTCTGTACGATGAACAATGTGCCGCTGGTCTCAGCTGAGTAGCCGTCCAGTACGCTCTGGATGGACAGAGCTGTTCCCTCTACAAATTCTGCCGGGGTATAGCGGTAGGCAAGCAGGATCACATCTTTGTCTTCTGCCCGATATGCCGCAACATCCACGGCAGACCCATCTTCCAGCAGAACCCGCTTCAGGTAGGTCTTTTGCGGGTAAGAGAAAACGTCCAGAACGGCATCATTTTTGAGCTGTTCTCCAAACCGGGCATAGCCGATGCCGTTCGTTGTGGATTCGCACAGGAGCGTACCGTCCGGGGCCAGAACCGAGATCCCTGTGAGCCAGAGCGTCTCCGCCTGCTTGTTCAGGCACTGCGGATCGGAAAAATCGAGTGCAGGGTCCTGTGCCAGCTGATGCACCGCTACCGCTGCGCGGCGGAGCGCTTTGGCAACAACGGTATCATTGTACTTTTCAAAGCTGGTGGACTGTGATTTGACAAAATCAAGGGTCTGGCAGAAACGTTCCTCTGTTGCGCGCAGTGCCCGCCAACTCGAGAAAAAAACGATGCCGACCATAAAAAGCACGCCGATGATCAGATGGATTCCCCATCTCCTTGTATCCGGAAGGGTTCTGTTTTTATGTGCCAATGGTGTCTACCTCCAGATACTGCGAAGCATGCTCAAGATATCGGCCAAGGATCTGCTCCAGTGTGCCGTCTGTGCGCATCTGCGCAAGAACAGCGTTTAGCTGGCTGTCCAGCCCACGGCTGTCATTTTTTGCAAAGGCGATGCCCAGGCCGGTGACCAGCAGCGGTTCTTCGAGGATGCGGAACTCCACAAAATTGTCCTTCATGTATTGCAGGATAGCCGTTTCATGGGCAGCGATGGCATCCACGTAGCCGCAGGCCAGCATCGCATACTGCACGCTGCGGTCTTTGGTGCTGAACACATCGACCTCTTGTGGGATACGCGGATCAGAGCCGCTGAGGAAGATTTCTTCCGGCTTGCCGGTGCTCTGCACGGCGATGGTCTTTCCGGCAAGGTCACCGAGTGTCCGGATGCTGCTGTTGGCATCCACTGCAACCACCTGACGGCTCACCATGTAGGGCCCCGCCCAGCGGTACATCTCCTCGCGCCCATGCATGGAAAAGCAGCCCCAGATACAGTCGATGGTACCGCTTTCCACCAGATTTGTTTTTTGCTCCCAATCGATTGGTTCAAACCGGGCAGCATACCCCATGCGGCGGAATGCTTCGGTGGCGATCTCCACGTCGATCCCGGTGGGAATGCCGTCATTGTTCAGATAAATATAGGGCGGATAGGTATCACTTCCCACAATGATCTGCGGAAGACCGCTGTCCTTCGCGTTCGTTCCGCCGCAGGAAGTCAGACTGCCAACGGCAGCAGATGCCGCCAGCAGCGTGCAGCCGCGCAGAAATGCACGGCGTGAGATTCTGTGCTTCATTCGGGCTTTTCGTTCTCCTGTCTTTACATAAGGGCTGTTACGCACCGCAAGGTCACGCAAAGTTCCTCGCATCCAGTGCCTCTACTCCCGTAAGAATACCATAAACTCGTTCTTTTTACAAGACGAGTCCCGCTGAGTCCATAGGCCAGGGCATCCTTCAGGATGCAGCCGGTCGGGGTTACTCCTAAGCCTGAGGCCCCCGGTTCGAATCCGGGCGGGGGACATCTTAAAAAAATGCGAAGGTTGCATTTCTCTTGGAATCAGCCTTCGCATTTTTCGTTTTTTCTGCCCGTATCAGACGCAGCTGCAACGGCAAGGCCCCGGCAGGGCGTTTGCTCTGCCGGGGCCTTGGTTATGCTGAGTTTATCTCTGTTTTCAGAGGATCACTGTTTGGGGAACGCCTTTTTCCAGACCTCGATGGTCTTGTACTTGGGCATCCAGCCGTTGGGGTCGAACTTGCCGTCCTTTGCGTCCAGCAGGCCCTGCTCCACGCACCACTGAGCAGCCTTGGCCAGCTCGGCGTCGGCCACGTCGGTAAAGGCGGGCTGTGCGGCGGGTTCGGGCTTGCCTGCGGTCTGCCACACCAGCATTGCCAGCTCACCGCGGTTAGCGGGGATGGCTGCGCCCTCGGGCAGCAGGTCGTTCAGGATGACGCGGGTGGTGATCTCGTAGCCGCCCCAGACGGCTGCACCGCCGATGGCTACGCCTGCGATGGCTGCGCCTGCGCCGCCGTCGCTGGACTCAGGCTCAACGTCGAAGCCGGGGTCGAGATCTTCGTCCGGATCTACGATCGGATTCATGCCAGAAGCCTTCCAGTGAGCAACAAGCTTCACTTCGCACTCAGGCACCTTGAAGGAGATGGTCTGGCTGTGGATGTCACCGATATCGAGGTCTGTCGGGATGACCTCCCAGTAATCGAACTCCATGCCGGGGAAAGTCTCTTCGTCGATCTCGGCCGTGATGTTCGCGGTCTCGCCGACCTTTTCCCATGTCTCATCCGAATGCTCGCCGATACCCTCTTCAAACTTTGCGGGAACACTGAAGACGGTAACTCTTGCTTTGTAGTGGGCGGTCAGCTCCACAGCGTCTTTCACCATCTCGAAGGTGGTCTTTTCGCCGTATTTATCGGCCAGGGTCACGTTATCGGTGTCCACCGTCCAGTGGTCGAAGACCAGACCGTCAGCATAACGATCTTCTGCCTTGATTGTGATGGTCTGTTTTGCCTTGGCGATGTCGGTCTCGCTGAAGTCTTCGTCATAAGCAGTACCGTGGTTCATGGTGATGCTCTGCAGATGCTTATACTTTGCTTTCACTTTCACAGCCTCGTCCGGCATGGTGAAGTAGGTGCGCTCTGCGTTGGGGTCTTCCAGAATGACGTTATCCGGGTCGATCTCCCAGTGGTTGAACTCGTGGCTGTCGCGGTCATGGGCCACAATGGTGATCTTGTCACCCACCACGGCGCTGGTGATCTCTTTGCCATCGGCATCGTAGGCCGTGCCCTTGCCGTCCACCATGGTGATGGTGTGGTACTCGTCATAAATGGCCTTGATTTTCACGTTCTCGCTCTTCATGGTGAAGTATGCGGTGGTCTTGTCTGCATCGATCAGTCCGACCGTGCCGCTGGTGACTTCCCAGTGGTTGAAGCGGAAGCCTTCGCGCTCAGGAGCCACAAGCACGACCTCTTCGCCGGTCTTCACCTCAACGCGGGTATCCTCGCCGTTGGCGGTGGTATCCGTATCTTCCAGATCAACAAAGTACAGCTGCTTGGGTACTGCAGTGATCTTGATATCAAAGTCGCGCATCTTGAAGGTCAGGTTCGGGTTGCCGCGCTGATCCTCGCGCAGGTTGATATCGGTGCTGTACCAGTAATCAAACTCCTGATCATCCGGCAGATCCGGGGTAAGAGTGATCTGCGTTCCTGCGATTGCTCTGTCCGGCGTTGCATAGCCGCCGTCCACGGTAATGTTATGATAATCGTTGTACACAGCCGTCAGGGTAACGTTGCCCTTGGGCACGGTGAGCGTGAACTCAGGGTTCGTCTTCTGGTCATCTTTCAGATCCCAGCCCTTGGGACCCTTGACTTCCCAGTGATCGAACTTCTTCTCATACGGATCGTACTCGGCCTTGATCTCAACGGTCTCCTCGCGCAGAGCGGTCACACTGTCGTTGCCGTTCACGGTGCCACCGATAACGGTGACCGTGCGCTGCTTCTTGTAGGTCGCAGTGATGGTCACGTCAGTGCCGACGGGCATTACGAAGACCTGGTTGTCGGCCTTGGTCAGGTCGAGCTGACGTACAACGTCAGCGTTGTCCACGACCCAGCCGGTGAAGACCCAGCCGTCGCGGCCTTCAGCCTTGATGTTGTAGGTACTGCCAGCCTCTGCCTCGGTCTTCGTCTCACCGTTCGCATCGATGATGATGATGTAGTAACGCTGCGTGGTCACAGAGGTCAGCTCGACGTTCTTCTCTTCCGTTATCACGAGGTCAAACTCAGAGTCTTTCTCATGACCATTCAGAGAGACGTTGCCCTCCCAGCGGCTGAACTTGCGGTCTTCGGGGAGATCGGCCTTGATATGAACGGTGTCGCCCACAGCAGCAGTGCCGATGGTCTCGCCGTCCACGGTGATGGTGTACAAGGTCTTGTAGTGAGCGGTCAGAGTGATATTGCCCTTCGGCACCGTAATGTTGATGGTTTCATCCATCAGCTTTCTGGTTCCGTCAGGGTCGGTCACTTCCCAGTAATCGAACCGCTGGCCTTCCGGCTTGTCGGCGGTGAAGGTGTAGGTCTCTCCGCGCAGGGCGTCGGTCTTAACGGTCTGGCCAAGGCCATTGTTGACGGTGATGGTGCGGTACCTCATCTGCACTGCTTTCAGGGTCACATTGCCCACAGGCATATTGAACTGGAGGGCGGGGTTTGAGGTATCGATGCTGAAGTTCTTCGGTGCATCGATAACTTCCCACTCGATAAACTTCCAGTCAGCGCCCTTGTCCTCAGGCACGACGGTCACGGGGTCGCCGGACTTCACGCGGGCAGAGACCGCGTTGTTGACAGTGCCGCCCTCCACGGTGATGGTGTACAGGGTCTTGGGCACAGCCTTCAGCACGACGTCTTCGTCCGGCATTGCAAAGGTGAGGGACGGGTTGGTGGCTTCGCTGGTGGTCAGGCTGATCTGTTCGGACTCCCAGTGGTCGAACTCACCTGCCGGGATGCCGTAGTCCTCAGCGTTCACGGTGACGCTCTCGCCCTTGATCAGGCCGCTGGCGGCGGGCTGACCGTTCACGGTAACACTGCGCTTGGTCTTGTGCTCAGCGGTCAGAGTGATATCTGTGCTGGGCATATTGAAGGTGATCACCGGCTGCTTCAGGTCGATGGACTGGCCGTTAAGGGACAGCTCGGTGTTGTTTTCCACCTTCCAGCCGGTGAACTTTTCGCCATCCGGGACATTGGCAGTCACAGTGACTTCCGTGCCCGCAACGGCGTTCTTCGTCGTAGCGGTGCCATCGTTCACCGTAACGGTGTACAGGTTATTGTACACAGCCTCCAGCTCCACCGGCGCATCCGGCATGGTGAAGGTAGCGGTCTTGGGGCCGCTCAGCGTCACGTTGCGCGACTTGATCTCCCAGTGATCGAACTTCAGCTTATCAGAGAGGCGGTTGTTCGGGGTGATCGTGACGGTGTCGCCTGCAAAAAGCTCCATGCTGTCAGTGACCGGAACAGACGCGCCGCCGCGGGTGACAGAAAGGATGGTTCCGTGCTCCAAAGTAAAGCTCTTGGCTTCCTTGTACACTGCTGTCAGGGTGACATCGTCCTTCGGCATCTTAAAGGTAACCGTGCGGGTTTTCTTAGCATCCTCTGTCAGCGGGTTATCGCTTGTATCCGTCAGTTCCGGCGCGCATTCCCAGTGGTCAAACAGCTTGCCGGGGAGTTCCTTGGCGGTAACTTCCACCGCATCACCCGCGAAAATTTTTTCTGTGCCGTGCTGGGTCAAGCCCTTCACAGTGCCATTGCCATCCGTCACGGTAACAGTGCGCGGGGTCATGTAAGACGCCTTGACGGTGACATCGCCCTCGCCTTTAACGGTAAGGGTCGTCTTTTCCTGGTACGGGTTGGAAATTACAGCGTCGCCGCTCTCAACTTTCCACTGGTCGAAAGCCTTCTTTGTGCTGTCAAAGTTCTTGCCTTCGATCTCTACTACGTCACCCTTTGCAACCTTTGCAGACGTCGTAGTCTGATTCTTCGGATTGGTCGTGCTTGTGCCTCCGGGCACAGTGCCATTCTTTACCGTAAGCGCATGCAGCGTTACCGGTGTGATGCGCAGATAGCTGGAGTTAAGATGGTTTTTGATGGAGTCAACCGCCGGGTCGATGGGCGTGCCGCTTTTTTCGGTGTAGTATTTGTAGCTTGTGCCGGAATAGTTGATGCTTCTTGCCATGCCGCCCGTGCCCTTGTTCTGGATGGTGACAGGGACAGGGCACGCGATCGTAACATCGCCCGTCACAATGTGGTTAGTATCACTCTTACCCGAGATCGCCACCTTGGAGGCCTGTTTCACCGTCACATTGCCGGCCACGGCGTTGCCTTCTTCACAAGTAATTTCCACCTCGCCGTCACAGCTGATCTCAACAGCGTCGAAGACGGCCAGACTGTATTTGCTCGTGGCCTTGACGCTCGCTGCATTCGTGACCGTCAGTTTGCCAAATACAACTGGACCATTTGGATTATCCAGTACAATGTTCACACCCGGGGCATCAATGGTCAGATTACCCATGATACTTCCATTGGACTTCAGGGTAAGGGTATTGGTGGTCGCGTCGTAGCGCAGCTTACCTGCATTTTGACCGCCCAGGATGTCGTCCTTGTTCTCTTCAGTGACCGTCGTTTCATTGACTTTGATGGTCGGAAAACTGTTCTCCTCGCTGAGCAGACTGGAGCTGCGGTAGGAGCCGATGCTCAGCTGCATCAGCGCATCCGTGCTTTCGGCCAGCGCCGGAGCCGACAGGGTGAACATCATGCAGGCCGCCATAGCCGCCGAGGCAGCCCGCCGGGCAAGATCTTTTCGTTTCATGTACAAATTCCTCCTTTAGGAGATTTTTACGGGGGGGGGTATGCTTCTTGCTTGAGCATAGCACATTTTTCCGGATTTTGGAAGCAAAACTGCGTGAATCGCGATTTAAATGCGTGAATCGCGAAGTCGTGTCAAATCCAGCATCATTTCTTTGTGCAAAACAGCAAAACCCCCGGCAGGTTTGCGCCTGCCGGGGGCTTTGCTGTGTTACGAAATATCAATCTTTCTTCTCTGCTGTGCGGGCAAAGAAGTTGGCGAGGATGGCACCGGAAATGTTATGCCACACCGAGAACACGGCGCCCGGGATGGTTGCCAGCGGATACTGTGCAAAGTGGGCGGCGGCAAGGCTGGTGGCAAGGCCGGAGTTCTGCATACCGACCTCGATGGAGATGGCGCGGCACTTGGTGGAGTCCAGCTTGAGCAGCTTGCCCACGCCGAAGCCGGTCAGGTAGCCCAGCAGGTTGTGCAGGATGACCACGGCGAGGATCAGCAGGCCGCTGGTCATGATCTTGGCAGAGTTTGCGGAAACGACCGCGCAGATGATGAGCACGATGGCCGTGGTGGAAACCAGCGGCAGCACGCGGACGGCGTTCTGGGTGAACTCATGGAAGAAGTGGTTGACCACAAAGCCCAGAGCGATGGGCACCAGAACCACCTTAACGATGGAGAGGAACATATTCACGGGGTTCACATCCACGCGCTGACCGGCGTACAGCAGGGTCAGCAGCGGGGTGAGGAACGGAGCCAGCACGGTGGACACGGCGGTCATGCCGACGGACAGGGCAACGTCGCCCTTGGACAGGTAGGTCATGACGTTGGAGGAAGTGCCGCCGGGGCAGGTGCCCACGAGGATGACGCCGATGGCCAGCTCGGTGGGCAGATGGAACACCTGAGTCAGCGCCCATGCCAGGAAAGGCATGAGTGTGAACTGCGCCACGCAGCCCACGATGACGTCCTTCGGGCGGCTGAACACCACCTTGAAGTCCTCAGGCTTCAGGGTCAGGCCCATGCCGAACATCACGATGCCCAGCAGGGTGTTGACCCACGCGGTCTTGACCACGCTGAACGGGCCGGGGAAGAACAGAGCCAGCGCCGCCACCACAATGACGATGGCGGCCATATACTTGCCCACAAAGTCGCTTACTTTTTCCAGTGTTTTCATGATTTTTTTCTCCTTTTCTTCTGGCGTGTACAAAGGCAATGAAACATCCGGGAATGGCAAACGACTGCCCCGCAAATGAAAAACGCCTTTGTCCCCTACGGTTCGTAAGAGACAAAGGCGTATAAAATCCTCTGCGGTACCACTCTTATTGCCGGCGCAAAGGCCAGCCCCTCAGTGCGCATCCAACAATGCGCGGCTCTTGATAACGGAAGCCTGCCGTTCCCGCTTACTGGGGCGCATGCACGCCCATTCAGCCGGAAAGCTCGGAGAGGATCTTCCCGCGGACGCCCTGCACTGCCTTGCACCAGACGGCAGCTCTCTGCAGCATTCTTTCCGGGTACTCTTTCTCGTCATAGCCGAATATTTCACTGACACGGAGTATACTCCCCCGTGGGGTCAAAGTCAATAGAAAGCGTCCCGCTTATTTTTCATGCAGCTCACGTTTCAGGTGAGGTTGCTTCATCACATCCGTCAGGGTCTGCAGCAGGCAGTCGCAGCTTTAGCCTTTAACACCGCCCAGTGCCACACCGCGGACGATGAACTTCGACAGCAGCAGGTACACGATGATGACGGGCAGGATGGCGATGGCCACCATCATATACACCTTGCCCATATCAAACTTCAGGAAGTCGGCGCTGCGCAGCTGTGCGATCAGGATGGGCAGCGTCTTCTTGTCGGAAGAGTCCAGGATCAGTGCCGGGATGAAGTAGTTGTTCCAGCTGGCCACGAAGGAGAAGATGGCCTGCACGGCAAGAGCCGGCTTCATGATGGGGAGCACGATCTTATTAAAGGTATAGAACTCGCCTGCGCCGTCGATGCGGGCGGCTTCCACGATCTCCATCGGCAGGCTTGCGTCCAGATACTGCTTCATGAAGAAGAACACGGTGGG
>OIXL01000752.1_pt1 | contig 14599 bp, 11 predicted proteins | sample 1587761 | NCBI WGS metagenome assembly OIXL01 (sample SAMN03283246) | human gut metagenome | biome: human-associated habitat; material: feces | host: Homo sapiens | place: Peru | collected 2012 | reverse complement strand
CCCCGGCCACCACCAGCACATATTCGCCCCGGGGCTCCCGCTCTCCATACAGAGCCACCGCCCCGGCGAGGGTCGTGCGCACGGTCTCCTCGTGGAGCTTCGTCAGCTCCCGGCACAGGGCCACGGGCCGGTCGCCCAGGATCTCCGCCATGTCCGAGAGGGTCGCACACAGCTTGTGAGGGGCCTCGTGAAACACCATGGTCCGCTCCTCGCCCTGCAGCTTCAGCAGCGCCGTCCGGCGCTCTTTTTTATTGGCAGGGAGAAAGCCCTCGAAGGTGAACCGCCTTGTACTCAGGCCCGACACCGCCAGGGCGCACACGGCGGCGCAGCAGCCGGGGATGGCCTGCACGGTGATGTCCTGCTGTCCGCACAGGCGCACCAGGTCCTCTCCGGGATCGCTGATGGCCGGGGTCCCGGCGTCGGTCACCAGGGCGCAGCTCTCTCCTGCCAGCAGCCGGGCCAGGATGGCCTGCCCCGCCGCCGCCCGGTTGTGCTCATGGTAGCTCACAAGGCTTTTTTTGATCTCCAGATGGTTCAGCAGCTTGAGGCTCACGCGCGTGTCCTCCGCCGCGATAAAGTCAGCCTCCGCCAGCGTTCGGGCACAGCGGGGCGAAATGTCGTTCAGATTGCCGATGGGCGTCGGCACGAGATATAGAGTACCGGCCATATTGCTTCACTCCTGTAGATGATAGATACGCCGGCCCGCGGCAGACAGCTCGCCGGTCTGCGTGTATAAAACCAGATCTGGCTCAAATTGCAGCCCAGGCCCTCCGCCGAGGCGGGATTCAATCAAAACTCCTCATCCACGTCCGCGAGCAGGCAGGGGACCTCCGTCAGCCCGGCCAGCCGCGCCGCGCGCAGCCCGGTCATCAAATCGACCAGCCGCTCCGGCTTGTGAACCAGAAAAAAACGTCCGCCCCACCGCAGCGCCCGCGCCGCAGCCGCGCAGAGCGCGTCAAACGGGCAGCAGATCTCGCTTCTCGCGGCGCAGAGGCTGTCCTGCGCATGCAGATATCCGCTTCCCGGCGGGTAATAGGGCGGATTGGACAGCACACAGTCAAAGCCTCCGGGCGCGGTTTCCGCGTGCGCCTGCCGCAGATCACCGCATACGATGTGCAGATGGTCGGAAAATCCGTTTTCCTCGGCATTTTCCTGTGCCTGACACGCGGCAGCCTCCTGAATTTCAATGCCGCTCACGTGCAGCGTTCCGTCCGCGCCCAGCAGCAGAAGCCCCAGCGTCCCGCACCCGCAGCCAAGATCAAGCACTCGGCTGCCAGACTTTATCCGGCAGAAATCTGCCAGCACCATGGAATCTGTGCTCATGCGAAACTGTGCGTCCGGGATTATCATCCGGATGCTGTCAAAGAGAAGCTCTTCCATACGCGCTCCAATCAAAAATCAATCAAAAAGACAGGGGGTGCTGCACGCAGCACCCCCTTCCTGGTTATGTGCTTATTCCTCAGAGATCGCGTCGTTGGGGCATTCTGCAGCGCAGGTACCGCAGTCCACGCACTGATCAGCGTCGATGACGTACTTGTCTTCGCCCTCGCTGATGCAGCCGATGGGACATGCGTCAGCGCAAGCACCGCACTTTACACAGTTGTCATTGATTACGTGTGCCATTTGAAGCACCTCCATTTTCAAGGTAGCTTCATTCTATCATACTTTCCTGAAAATGCAATGAAAAAAGTGTAAATTCCTCGAACGGCCCGGATTTTTTCGCGTGCGTCGTATAAACGCTGACCGCCGCGTCGAAACTCTCCTTCGACAGGAGGCGATCAGAATGAAAAAACCGGCGTATTCCGCAGCGCTGGACCGGGTGCTCTTCCGCGCGTCGCGGTTGGCGCGTGAGCTTGGCGGCGCACAGACCGGCACGGAGCATCTGCTGCTTGCACTCTCGCAGGAACGCATTTCCCAGACCGGACGCATTTTATGCTATCAGGGAGCCGAGGGCAGGCTCCTGCGCTGTATGCTGCTGACGAGGCAGGAGCCGGAGCCAGCCGGACGGCAGGGCCTTTCCGCAGCTGCCGCAAGAGCGCTTGACGGCGCACAGCACGAGGCGGACCGCCTTGGCGCGCCCCTCTGCCTGCCGGAGCATCTGCTGCTTTCCCTCATGCGCGACGACGCCTATGCGGCGGCGCGCATGCTTTCGGAGCTTGGCGTCGACTGCAACTGCGTATTTTCGGAAACATATGACCGCCTGCGCATCCTACATCCGGCGCAGGACGTGAAAGGACAATCGGAATTGAAGCTTTTGGAACTGTACTGTGACAACATGATCGACCGGGCACCGCAGATGGACCCCGTCGTCGGCCGCGAGGCGGAGCTTTCCCAGCTCATGCAGGTGCTCAGCCGCCGCAGCAAGAATAACCCCGCGCTCATCGGCGAACCCGGCGTCGGCAAGACCGCCGTCGTTGAAGCGCTGGCCCAGCGCCTTGCCTGCGGAGACGTGCCGCAGGCGCTGCGCGGGAAAAAGCTCTACTGCCTCAACATGGCGAATCTGCTCGCGGGCACGAAATACCGCGGCGAATTTGAAGAGCGCGTGCGCGATATCCTGATCGAGATCCGCCGCTGCGGCAGCGTCATCCTGTTTGTCGACGAAATGCACACCATCGTCGGCGCAGGCAGCGCCGAGGGCGCAATCGACGCGGCCAATCTGCTCAAGCCGGCCCTTGGCAGGGGAGAACTGCAGATGATCGGTGCGACGACATTGGAGGAATACCGCAAATTTATTGAGAAGGACGCCGCGCTTGAACGCCGCTTCCGCCCCGTGATCGTCCGCGAACCGGACCGCAAGACGGCCTGCCGTATGCTTGAAGCGCTTCGTCCAGGCTTGGAGGCACACCACCGCATCCGCATCACGCAGGAGGCCATCGAGGCCGCCGTCGATTTTTCAAGCCGCTATCTGACAGATCGCTTCCTGCCGGACAAGGCGCTCGACCTGCTCGACGAGGGCGCGGCGCACGTCTGGCTCGGCGGGCCGGAGCCGGCGGAGGACGCAGAGCGCCAGCAGCAGCTCGAGCAGCAGCTTGAGCAGGCTGTGGCAAACGCGCAGTATGAGCAGGCGGCGAAGCTCCGGGACGAGCTGCGCACGCTCGTACGCCGCCAGCTTGCCGCCCGCCGCGCCCAGCGCACCGTGAGCCTGACCCGGCAGGATATCGCCGCCGTCGTTTCCGAGCGCACCGGCATCCCCGTCGGCAGGCTCCGGCAGTCCGACCGTGAACGGCTGCTGTCCCTGCGCCAGACGCTCTCCGAGCGCATCATCGGCCAGCAGGCAGCCGTCGACGCGGTTTCTACCGCCGTTCTGCGCGGCCGGACAGGCCTTGCCGACGCCGGACGCCCCGCCGCGTCCTTCCTGCTCATCGGCCCGACGGGCGTCGGAAAAACAGAATTATGTAAACAGCTTGCGCAGGTCGTCTACGGCAGCCAGGACGCGCTCATCCGTGTGGATATGTCGGAATACATGGAGCCAAGCAGCGTCTCGCGCCTGCTTGGCGCGCCTCCGGGCTATGTCGGCTACGACGCAGGCGGAACGCTCACGGAAAAGGTGCGCCGCCGTCCATACTGCGTTGTACTGTTCGATGAGCTGGAAAAGGCGCACCGGGATATTACCGGTATCCTTCTGCAGCTGCTCGGCGACGGGATCCTGACCGACAGCATGGGCCGCACCGTCAGCTTCAAGAACACCATCGTCGTCATGACCTCGAACCTGACTGGCCCGCAGACCGGAAAGCCCGGTCTCGGCTTCATACCCGACTGCGCGGATGTCCGCGCGCAGACCGTCCTGCGGGAGGCGTTTTCTCCGGAGTTTCTGGGCCGGATCGACTGCGTCGCTTCCTTCCGTCCGCTTGCGGCAGAGGATCTTGCGAAAATTGCTGCGCTTCAGCTGCGGGAGCTTGCCGGACGGCTGCAAAAGCAGAACGTTACGCTGGAAACGGCCCCGGAGCTGCCCGAGCGCCTCGGCGCGCTCTGCGCAAACGAGCCGGGCGGGGCCAGAAGCCTGCGCCGCAGGCTCCAGACCGGGATCGAAGGCCCGGCGGCGGAGCTGCTGCTGCGCAACCCGTCCGTGCGGACGCTCCGCGCCGTCTGGCAGCAGGGGAGCGTGCAGGTGAAAGCGGCTGGAGGATGTTTTTAAAACATTCGTTCAAAAATTCGGCTTTCGGGGATTTTTCACGAAAAACGTCGAAGAATCCTCAAAAAATTTTTTCAAAAAAGGGTTGCAATTTATGTAAACAGAACGTATTATATTATTGAAGTGGAGCAAAGTGGAGCGAAATTTCAGTAAAGTGGAGCGAAAGGAGGCACGAGGGGATGTTTGGCAAGTACAAGCACTCAGTCGACGAAAAAGGACGTCTGTTCGTGCCGTCCAAGCTGCGCGAAGAGCTGGGAAGCACCTTCTATGTAACACTGGGCCTCGACCACTGCCTGTCCGTCTACACGGAAGCAGGCTGGAAGGCCATTGTCGATAAATATAACGCGCTGCCGATCGTACAGGCACGAAAAATGCGCTTTCTGTTTGCCAACGCCGCCAAATGTGAGCCCGATAAGCAGGGCCGCTTTCTCATTCCCGCCGAGCTGCGCCAATACGCCGGTCTTTCCAGCGAGGTCACGTTCATCGGGCAGGGCGGTCACGCGGAGATCTGGGACAGCGCAGCCTATGACGAGCTGGAGCAGCAGACGCTGACGCCTGAAAATCTGGCGGCTGTGATGGAGGAACTTGGTTTCTGATGGAATTCGCACATCAATCGGTGCTTTTGAACGAGTGCATTGACGCGCTGGCCATCAAGCCCGACGGGATCTATCTCGACGGAACGCTCGGCGGCGCGGGCCACTCGCTGGAGATCTGCCGGAGCCTCACCACCGGCAGGCTCATCGGCGTCGACCGTGATCTGGTCGCGCTGGAGGCTGCGAAAAAGCGGCTGTACCGCCACGCGAAAAAGGTGACGCTGGTACATGATAATTTTGAAAACGTCGGCGCGATCCTTACCGCGCTGGGACTCGACCGGATCGACGGGATGCTGTTCGACCTGGGCGTTTCGTCCCCGCAGCTCGACGACGCGGAGCGCGGCTTTTCCTATATGGCCGACGCGCCGCTGGATATGCGCATGGACCGCGACCAGTCCCTCACGGCCTACGAGATCGTCAACAACTGGCCGCGCGAGGAATTAAAATCCATTCTCTACGAATATGGCGAGGAGCGCTGCGCCCCGCAGATCGCCGCCGCCATCGAACGCGTGCGGACCGACCACCCAATCGAGACAACGCTGGAGCTGGTCGACATCATCCGCTCGGCCATGCCGCCCAGCGCCCTGCGTGAAAAGCAGCATCCGGCCAAGCGCAGCTTTCAGGCCATCCGCATCGCCGTCAACGATGAGCTTGGCGCGGTCCGGCAAGGCATGGAGGCCGCCATCGACCACCTGAACCCCGGCGGTCGTCTGGTTGTCATTACGTTCCATTCACTGGAAGACCGCATCGTCAAAAACGTGTTTCAGGACGCGGCAAAGGGCTGCACCTGCCCGCCGTCGTTCCCGGTCTGTGTCTGCGGCCATAAGCCGAAGATCAAAATTCTGACGAAAAAACCCATCATCGCCACGCGCGAGGAGGTCGAGGAAAATCCCCGTTCGCGCAGTGCAAAGCTCCGCGTAGCAGAGCGCGTGTAACCCGGAAAGGAGTCCCGCCGTTATGGCGCAGCCCAATCGAAGAAATCTTTATAGAGACAACGGCGCCGCCGCATACGATGTTTACGCCTGGAACGATCAGACTGCCCGCCAGTATGACGATAACCGCGCCTATGAGCGTACCCTGCCCATCGAGCTGCCGGACGAGCGGGCCTATGAGCAGCCGTACCGAAGAGTCAAGGCCAGAACGGCCATCGCGCCGTTTACACTGGCGGGTATGCTGACGGTAGCCTGTCTCATGATCCTTGTGATTTTCGGCTATGTCCAGCTGTTTGAGGCCAGCAGCAATGTCTCAGCCCTTGAAAGCAGGCTTGCCAATCTCAAGGAGCAGCAGCTGATGCTTCAGAGCAAATACGACGCCAAGATCGATCTGACCGCCGCCGAGGAATACGCGGCTGAGATCGGCCTGACCAAATGTCAGCCCGAGCAGATCGTCTATGTCAGCTTCTCCGGGAACGATCAGGCGGAAATTTACACGCAGCAGCGCACAAGCGTCTTCGGAGAAATTCTGGACGCCATGCAGCAGAGCATTCTCGGCCTCATCGAATATTTGCACCCCGCAGCGGCATAAGCTTGGACAGAACCTCCCAGTTGGAAATCCGGCCGAACAGGGGCGGTCTTTGCAGACCGCCCCTTTTTTAAGCAGAAAGGCAGTTTCATGGCAAAAAAGATCATCCGCCTGCCGCGCACCAAAGAGCAGAAGCAGGCAAACCGGGAGCGGAATGAGCGCGCGAACCGAACGATCCTCAGCCGTACCCTGATCCTGATGGTCCTGTGCGGCGTGATCGCGTTTGTCCCGCTGATCGGAACGCTTTATAACCTCATGATCACCCAGCACGACTATTACAACGAAAAGGCGATCAAGAACCAGACCCGTTCGACGAATCTGACCGCAGCGCGCGGCGTGATCTACGACGCGAATATGAACGTGCTGGCCTCTTCGTCGACCGTCGAGACGGTTTTCATCGACCCGAACGAGATCGCCGAGCAGATGAAAAAGCCCGAAAACAGCAATCTGCTTGACCAGATTGCGCGCGGTCTTGGCGAAATTCTGGATGTCGAGCCGAGCTTCGTCTATGAGCAGGCCGCCGACAAGCAGTACCGCTATAAGGTCATCAGCCGTAAGATCTCCGAGGAGCTGGCCGACGAGGTCCGCGCCTTCGTCAGCGAAAACAAGATTACCGGCGTCTATCTCGAAACAGACCTCAAGCGCTATTACCCCAATTCCTCCCTCGCCGCGCAGGCACTCGGCTTCGTTTCAAGCGACAACAACGGCTCCGAGGGCCTTGAAGCCTATTACAACGAAGAGCTTTCCGGCACAGCCGGGAAGGTCGTGACATCCAAGGGCAACTACGGCTCCGAGATGCCCTATACATACGAAAAATACTATGACGCCTCTGACGGCTGCAGCCTCGTTACCACCATCGACGCGACCGTGCAGGCGTATGTGGAAAAGAACCTGCAGAACGCCATTGATAAGTACGATATCAAAAACGGCGCGTTCTGTATCGTCATGGACGTGAATACGGGCGAGATCAAGGCCATGGCCACGCTCGGCTCCTATGATCCAAATAATTATCTGGAAATCTATGACGACGCGGCTGCCGCGCTTCTTGAAAATGAGCGTGATGCGGCGCTGTCCCTGCCGGAAGCGTCCGATGCCTATAAGGCCGCCATCGAGCAGTATAAGCAGGATGTTGCATCGGCACGTATGGCTCAGTGGCGCAACCGCTGCGTGTCCGACGGCTATGAGCCGGGTTCGACCTTCAAGCTCATCACGCTGGCCTCCGCAATCGATTCCGGAGCCGTCACGCTGAACGACTCGTTCTACTGCGGCGGTCAGGAAAAGTTCTCCGGCCGTGAGCAGATCCTTAACTGCTGGAAATCCGCCGGTCACGGTGCGCAGTCGACCGCGCAGGCGCTCGGCAATTCCTGCAACATCGCCTTTGGCCATATCGGCCTGCGCATGGGCGGCGACATTTTCTATGATTACCTCAAGGCCTTCGGCATCATGGAAAAAACAGGCGTTGATCTGCCGGGCGAGGCCAGCGGTCTGTTCTACGAACGGAAATACCTGAACAATCCCGCACAGTACGGCACGTCCTATCTCATCACGTCCTCTTTCGGTCAGAGCTTCCGTATCACGCCCATGCAGCTGGTGCGCTCCGTCGCGGCGATCGTCAACGGCGGCTATGTGCTCGAACCGTATATCGTGAGCGAGGTTCTGGACGCCGACGGCAACATGGTCGAGCGGAACGAAAAGACCGTCTTGCGGCAGGCCATCAGCCAGCAGACGTCCGAAACAATGCGCAGCCTTATGGAACAGGTCGTCACCGAGGGCACGGCCTCTGCGGCCAAAACCCCCGGCTACCGTGTCGGCGGCAAGACCGGCACGTCCGAAAAGCTGGACGAATACGACGAGGACGGCAATCAGGTCAAGGACAAGATCGTCTCCTTTATCGGCGTCGCGCCCATTGACGACCCGAAATATGTCGTCCTTGTCGCGCTTGACACGCCCGCGTATTCGCAGGACAGCGAAAAATATACCCTTCACGGGATGTATATTTCCGGCGGCCTGATGGCTGCGCCGACCGTCCGCGACATTTTCCTTGATATTCTTCCCTATCTCGGTGTGGAGCCGGATTATGATTCCGAGGATATCCGCGGTATCAACTTCACAGTCCCAGATGTGATCGGCATGGACGAAAGCGAAGCGGCTGCGCTGCTCGCTGAAAAAACCATCACCTACCGCATTGTCGGCACCGGCTCGACCGTCACCGACCAGCTGCCCGCGCCGGGCAGCCAGGTTCCCGGCAATTCGCAGATCATCCTCTACATGGGCGCGGAAAAGCAGCAGACGGTTGTCGAGGTGCCGGATTTCATCGGCTGCTCTGTCGCGGACGTTAACTATCTGGCTGCAAACGCCGGCCTTTACGTGCAGGCCAAGGGCACCGACCGCACGGACGTTTACGTGCTTGCGGCCTATCAGGACATCGAACCCGGAACAGAGGTTGACAGAGGTACTACAATTACAGTAGAATTCTCTTCCACAGGCGCATCCGACTAAGGAGGACACTATGAAGCTCAAAGAACTGCTGCACGGCCTTGACGTGCTGGAACTGCATGCGGACGAAGCACTGGATATTACTGGCGTTCAGTATGACTCCCGGCAGGTAACGCCCGGAGCACTGTTTGTCGCGATCTCCGGCTTCCAGACCGACGGCCACAAATATATTCCCAAGGCCATGGAAAACGGCGCGGTCTGCGTCGTCTGCGAAAAAAAGCCGGAAACAGACATTCCGTATGTACTGGTTTCCAATGCCCGCTCGGCGCTTGCCGCGCTCGGCGCAAACTGGTTCGGCCATCCGGCGGACGCTATGTGCGTCGTCGGAATCACCGGCACGAACGGCAAAACGACCAGCACGTATCTGCTGAAGCACGTGCTTGAAAAAACGCTCGGCGCAAAGGTCGGCCTCATCGGCACGATCCAGAATATGATCGGCGATGAGATCCTGCACACCGAGCGCACCACGCCGGAATCCTTCGAGCTGCAGAAGCTCTTTGCCGATATGCGCGATGCGGGCTGCACGCACGTCATTATGGAGGTCTCGTCCCACGCGCTGGTGCTCCACCGCGCCGACCAGATCCGTTTTGGCGCGGCTGTCTTTACAAATCTGACAGAGGACCATCTCGATTTCCATCAAACGATGGATGCATACTGCGACGCGAAGGCCATGCTCTTCCGCCGCTGCGAAACGGGCGCGGTCAATGTCGACGATGCCTACGCGAAGCGCATCATGGAGCAGGCGGACTGCCGCCTTCTGACGTATTCCGCGCAGGGAACCCCCGCTGCACTCACGGCGGAGCACGTCGAATTGTTCTCTGACCGCGTGGAATTTGATGCGGTCTATCAGAACAAGCGGGCTGCCGTCATGCTCGGCATTCCCGGCATTTTCAGCGTCTATAACGCGCTCGGTGTCATCGCCGCTGCGCTGGCGCTGAATATTCCGCTCCAAAAAATTGCAGACGCCCTGCGCACCGCGCAGAGCGTCAAGGGCAGGGTAGAGGTCGTCCCCACGCCGGGCAAGGACTATACTGTCCTTATCGACTATTCCCATACGCCCGACAGCCTTGAAAATATTCTGAGGGCTGTGCGCGGCTTCTGCACGGGCCGCATCATCGCCGTCTTCGGCTGCGGCGGCGACCGCGACCCTTTCAAGCGCCCCGTCATGGGCAAAATCGCGGCAGAACTGTCTGACCTCGCCATCGTCACCTCAGACAATCCCCGCACCGAAGATCCCTATAAGATCCTCCGGCAGATCCTTGCCGGGATGCAGGATACCGAAACGCCCTACGAGGTCATTGAGAGCCGCGTTTCGGCCATTGGCCGGGCGATGGAGCTGGCGCAGAAGGACGATGTGATCGTCCTGTGCGGCAAGGGCCACGAGACGTATCAGGAAATCGGCCACGAAAAGCACCATCTGGACGAGCGTGAGGTCGTCGCGTCGTATTTGGAGGCAAACGCATGAAGGAACTGACACTGAAGCAGGCAGCGGAGGACTGCCGGGGAACGCTCACGCCTGAACAGGCGGAGGGCATGATCACCGGCGTCCAGATCGATTCGCGCAGAGTAAAGCCCGGCGACCTCTTCGTCGCCATCAAGGGTGAGAAGTCCGACGGCCATGACTTTATCGGCATGGCGGCCAGTCTTGGCGCAAGTGCCGCGCTTGTGCAAAAACCGGTCAAGGCGGCCATCCCGACCATTCTTGTACCCGATACCATCAAGGCCTACGGCGATCTTGCCGCAGCCCGCCGCGAACGGATGGGCATGACCGTCATCGGCATTACCGGCAGCGTCGGCAAAACGACGACCAAGGAAATGACCGCCTGTATGCTGGAGCGTACCTACCGCACCGCCCGCACCGAGGGCAACCACAACAACAACATCGGTCTGCCCATGACCATCCTCGATATGCCGGACGATACCGAAACGGCTGTTCTGGAGCTGGGCATGAACCACTTCGGAGAAATGGCCCGCCTGACTTCTATCGCAAAGCCCGATATCGCTGTTATCACCAACATCGGCACCATGCATATCGAACATCTTGGCTCCCGTGAGGGCATCCTGCAGGCCAAGCTCGAAATTTTCCGCGGCGTGCCGGAAAACGGCGTCGGCGTGTTCAACGGCGACGAGCCGCTTCTTTGGAACGTGCGCGCCGACGGCGGACATAAAAAATATTATTACGGCATTGAGAACCATGCCTGCGACGTGCTTGCAACTGACATTCAGGAACTTGACGACGGCATGCGCTTTGTCGTCAGCGGCTTCGGCCACCGCTTTGAGCTGTTTGTCCCCGTGCTGGGCCGCCATACGGTCTATAACACGCTGGCCGCCGTTACGGCAGCCCTGCTCCTGAAGGTCCCGCCTGAGACGATTCAGACGCAGATCTCCGGCTTTCACAACACCGGTATGCGCCAGAAGATCTACGAGCGCGACGGCTTTACCATCATCGAGGACTGCTATAACGCAGGCCCGGAATCGACGGAGGCCGCGCTTGAGATCCTTGCGGGCTTCCGTTCGCGCACGAATGGCCGCTGTATCGCGGTGCTGGGCGATATGCTGGAGCTTGGCAACCGCTCCGCCGCGGAGCATTACCGCATTGGCCGCATTGCCGCCACGAAGGCCGACGTGCTCTACACCTACGGCGTCAACGCCGAGCGCATGGTTTCCGGTGCGATCACCGGCGGCATGAAGCAGAAGCTGATCGAGCATTTTGACACGCATGAGGATCTGGCGCATATGCTCAAAATGCGTGCCCGTCCCGGCGATGTGATCTTGTTCAAGGGCAGCCGCGGTATGCGGATGGAAAAGGCCCTTGCGCTGTTTTTCAAGGAAGAAGAGGAATAAAGAGAGTCTCGGAGGAATCCTGTATGGATGCAATGTTTTTTATCGTTCTGGGCGCGACGCTCGCTTCGTTTTTACTGACGCTGCTGTTTGGCCGCTTCGTTATTCCCATGCTCCGTGCGCTGCACGCGGGCCAGTCCATCCGCGAGGTCGGCCCGCAGTGGCACAACACCAAGGCCGGTACGCCGACCATGGGCGGCATCATGTTCATTGCCGCGATCATCCTCTGCACAGTCGGCTTCGGCTGGAAGAGCATGACGGAGAACCACGACTATACGCACCTGTATGTGCTGGCCCTTGCCCTCTGCTATGGCCTTGTCGGCTTCGCCGACGACTTTGTCAAGATCAAGCTCAAGCGCAATCTCGGCCTGACAGCCATCCAGAAATTCCTGCTGCAGCTCGTCGTGGCCGCTGCGTTCCTGTTTGTGCTGAAGGGCAGCGGCGATCTGTCCTGCGACCTCTATATCCCGTTCTGGAACCTCGATCTTGAAATTCCGACGGCGGTCTATATGGTCTTCGCGGCCTTCGTCATTGTCGGCTGCGTCAACGCTGTGAACCTGACGGACGGCGTCGACGGTCTTTCCAGCAGCGTGACCATCCCGGTCATGGTCTTCTTCGCCACGACCTCCTATATCTATGGCCGCACGACGCTGGCCCTGCTCCCCGCGACCGTCGCGGGCGGCCTGGCGGGCTTCCTCTGCTACAATTTCCACCCGGCCAAGGTCTTCATGGGCGACACCGGTTCGCTGTTCCTCGGCGGCATGGTCTGCGGCATGGCCTTCGCGCTCGATATGCCGCTGATTCTGATCCTTGTCGGCATTATCTATCTCTGCGAGACGCTTTCCGTCATTCTGCAGGTCACGTATTTCAAGCTGACCCATGGCAAGCGCATCTTCAAAATGACCCCCATCCACCACCACTTTGAGCTGTGCGGCTGGAAAGAGGAAAAAATCGTTTTTGTTTTCACCGCGATCACGCTCGTCATGTGCGTGCTGGCGTATCTCGGTGTTATGAACCGGTATTGAGCTACCGCAGCTTCAGAAAGGAGCGACCCCTATGGCAAGCCGTTCAGACGGCGTAACGCGGCTGTATGAAGCTCCGCAGGCTCCCGAGCCGGAGCGCCTGCCGCAGCCGACCAAAACAAAGGACAAGGTGCTGCTCGACGAGCGCGGCCTGCTCGACCTGCCGTTTCTTGCGCTGACGGTGCTGCTCGTGCTGATTGGCGTCGTCATGGTCTTTTCAGCCTCCTACGCCCGCGCGTATTATCTGACCGGCAACTCTACCTATTACTTTGCCCGGCAGGCGATTTTCGCTGTCGTGGGCATCGGCGGTATGCTGTTTGTCAGCAGGCTGAACTATCAGCTCTGGCGCAGTGCTTCGTTCATCATCCTCGCGGTATCCGTCGTGTTCCTGATGCTCGTACCGCTCATCGGCTCGACGGCCAACGGCGCAAAGCGCTGGATCGAGGTTGCGGGCATCCGCTTCCAGCCCTCGGAGCTTGCGAAAATCGCCATCATCATGACGTTTTCCGCCATGATCTCGACCTACCGCGATAAAATGCGCACCTTCCGCTATGGCATCGCGCCCTTCGGCGCGATCATGATCGTCCTGTGCGGCCTCGTCGCGCTGGAGCGCCATTTCTCCTGCATCCTCATCATGCTGCTGCTTGCGGCGGCCATGCTGTTTCTGGGCGGCGTCCAGATCAAATGGTTCGCCCTCATGGTGATCTACCTCAAAACGCAGGGCTACGCCGGAAGCCGCATCACAGCGTGGCGCGACCCCGCCTCCGACCCGACGGACAACGGCTATCAGATCCTGCAGTCGCTCTACGCCATCGGTTCCGGCGGCCTGATGGGCCTCGGCCTCGGCAAGAGCTGCCAGAAATACCTGTATCTTCCCGAGGAGCACAACGACTATATTTTCCCCATTCTCTGCGAGGAGCTCGGCTTTGTCGGGGCAGTCGTCGTGATCCTGCTGTTCATTCTTCTGATCGTGCGCGGCTATTATATCGCCATGCACGCGCGTGATCGCTTCGGTGCGCTCCTTGCCGCCGGAATTTCCACGCATATCGCGCTTCAGACCTTCCTCAACATTGGCGTCGTGACCAATTTTCTACCCGCCACCGGCATTTCTCTCCCGTTCTTCTCCTACGGCGGCACGGCAATTTTTATGCTCTTGTTTGAAATAGGAGTAGTTCTATCTATTTCAAGAAAAACAAATCAACAAAAGGTATAGGTGTCAAAAATGAAAATATTATTTGCAACAGGTGGCACTGCAGGCCATATTAACCCGGCTCTTGCAGTAGCGTCATATATAAGAGAAAAATATCCGGATAGTGAAATTTTGTTTGTCGGCACGGCAGACCATATGGAATCGCGCTTAGTTCCAAACGCAGGCTTTGATTTCAAAACCATCAAGATTTCGGGATTTCGTCGTTCATTTGCGCCAAAAGCAATCGTGCATAATATCAAAACCGTTTGTCAGCTGGTGACTTCAAACAGTGCCTGCAAGAAAATAATAAAGGATTTTAAGCCTGACGTAGCAGTCGGTTTTGGCGGATATGTATCGGGTCCGGTACTCCAAACCGCCGTAAGTATGCATATTCCTACTTGTATTCACGAGCAAAACGCTTATCCCGGCATTACAAATAAAACCCTTGCAAAAGAAGTGGATAAAGTAATGCTTACCGTTGAAGATGCTAAAAAGCATCTTGAGCCTAAAAATGAGGTTGTTGTAACAGGGCTTCCTGTTCGTGGCGAACTTCTTAAGGCACGTAAAGATATTTCAAGAAAAAAACTTGGTATACCAAACGGAAAATATCTTGTTCTTTCTTTCGGCGGTTCACTCATCCGTCCTGAAGCTACCGGTTTCGGTGCAGTTTATTTCTTGCAGCACATGCTTCATAATCATAAGGCTGACCTCGACATCAAGGGCAAGACCGTGGCTGTTTCCGGCTTCGGTAACGTATCATGGGGTGCCTGCGTAAAGGCTACTGAACTCGGCGCTAAGGTCGTAG
>OIXL01000750.1_pt1 | contig 14626 bp, 9 predicted proteins | sample 1587761 | NCBI WGS metagenome assembly OIXL01 (sample SAMN03283246) | human gut metagenome | biome: human-associated habitat; material: feces | host: Homo sapiens | place: Peru | collected 2012 | reverse complement strand
GATGGACAGGAAATTTTCAAGAATTGAAAATTTGTGGCCACGGGACGGTTCTTGCCCTCTACCGCTGCGCTCAAAACCGTTTCTGGGTAATTGTTTCCGAATTGTTAAGGCGCAAAAAATAAGTAGAGGTTGTGCTGCTCATGTATGTGGGTCACCGTTTGCTCCGAACGCAGTTCCTGCCCCTGTTTGTGCAGCGGCGTTGTCCGGCTCGCTCACGGAAAGTGTGAGGTCATCGCACGGTATCACGTTCAGACGGCTTATGAAGGATTCAAGGTACAGTATGAAGAAAGCCGGGTGCAGTGCGGACACTACGTCCTGCTTCTTTCAAGCACAAGAATAACACTTTGGAGTTGTACAGTCAACAACTAAAAACAAATTTCAGAGACTTGTACAACCACATAAGATTTTATTTGTGAAAAAGAAAAATACCGCCCACGCAGCGCAGCGATGATTTTGTCGGGTGAATCGGCGGCAAAATTGATCGGGTGTGTTGCGAGGCGGTATGCTCTTTCTGGGCAATCATCTGCTGAAAGTGGTGGTTATCGCTTGCTGAACTTCAAGGACTTGGTGCTGGCCCTGCCAAACACCCGGTGATTTCTTCGCTTTCCACCTGATTTTTGGCTTAATACTGCGGTTTTTCTGCACATCAGATTCTAATTTTCATCTTCGTGCATAGCGCACAAAAACAGGTTTTGCTCCTTATGTGTGCCTTGCGTATTGCTGCCCAGGGCAACGCAGGACAACAGTGGGGAAAGAAACTTGGTTGCTGTTCTCGTCATCACCTCAATTTTTGAAACAAGCGAATTACACAAATCAGCCGGATAGTTTGTATACTATTCGGCTGATTTTTATTAGGCACCTAAACGGCTAATTTGTTCTATCCATTCCCGAAAATGAGGACATTCGGCAAGAATCTTATCTATTCCCATATCCTTAGAAATTAAAGTTCCATTTTTTATTTTCGCATAATTGGGAATTAATTTTTCCAGGCGCTTAGAAGGTGCCGTTTCAGGCGAGTTGTTTATGTGTTCAGGGGTGGGATAACTTTCTCGAATCTCTCGTATTTTGTTGACCACATCGGTTTCCGCAATAAGTTCAAAAGATTCTGGATTAGAAAAAAGAATGCCCTCAAACTCATGTAACATAAAGTGAAACATACAATTTGCTTGACCGATATCTCTGTTGACTGCTGCTTCTATTTTACCTATACGCTCATAGATATCCGGATCGTGTAAACCTATTTCTGGAGTGTTTTCAGGCATGGCATAATAATCAAACATAGTAGTAACGTGCTCATTTGGGTGACTTTTGCATAGCACAGTCAACTCTCGTTTGATTTTGTTGTAATCACTTACGCCGCCTTTATATTTCTTGGATGCCGTACGTTTTGTTGTGCACACAATAGGATATACTGCGATACCGATATTAAAAAAATAAGGATAGAGAATCTCGTTAATAAAAGACTCTTCAGTCGGGCCTTCACAATAGATATATACATTTTTCATTTTGAGAGTCTACCTCCCAAAATATTCTTTTTCCAGAGATCGCCCAAAGCGTAGTCCTCTTCCAACCAGACCTCCAGTTCGTCTTCGTTCAATCGCTTAAACTCCGAACCATCTTCACCTCGATCAACAACAATAACATCTTCAACATCAAATTCATTGAGCATCTCTACAGATTGGGTAGAAATTATAATTTGCTTTTCGTCGGATAACTGTCTAACCATTTCTGCAAAAATTGTTATTGCATAAGGATGTAGACCAAGTTCAGGTTCATCAACAATAATTGTTGCAGGTTGCAATTCATGCGGTTGTAGCAAGAGTGTAGCAAGGCAAATAAAGCGCAGCGTACCATCCGATAACTGCGAAGCATTAAAAATGTCCTCACAACCTTTTTGTTGCCACTTTAGTACTATTTGTTCTTCATTTCCCTCCTGCGGTTCCAACACAAAATCTGCAAAGTATGGAGCAATCAATTGAATAGTGCGGACAATTTCTTCGTAGCTTTTTTCGTAATTGCTTTTTAGGCGGAACAGAAAAGCTGCCAAATTCCCTGCGTCATTCATCAAGACTTTGTTGTTGGAAATATTGTGCTCTTGTTTTACTTTTGCACTACGTCCAGTATCATGGAAATGATAAACTCTCCAATTTTGCTTCTCCAAAATGGGGATTACATATTCGTCTATTTTATTATGAGCTCCGGTTTGCCATTGAGATTCAATCGATCCTCTGGAAACATTACTCTCATTTTCCCACTGTCCATGATACCCAAAATACTCTTTGCGAAATATTAGTCTGTTATCATCGGTTGGAATAAGCACAAAGCCATAAGAATTATTTCCGAAATAAACTTCAAAATCTATTTCATCTGTTACCTTTCTGCCATTGTAAAAAAGCGAATTCATTCCGCTTTGCGCCACAAAGACTTGGAGATTCTGCGACAAAATATTTTGAAGCAACGTAAACGCAGAAATGAAATTAGACTTTCCTGCTCCATTACTACCAATTAAAACGTTGACCTTCCTGAATTCAATATCACACCGTTTAATAGACTTAAACCCAGATATAGTAATCCGGCTTAGCTGATCTCTTGATAGTGCCATTCAAGCACCTCCTTCAAATGCATTTGCTTCAAGTAATCTGAAGTTCTGAATACCTCTTTGGTTCATTATTATTACTCGCAATCGCCATTTTCTTTTGTTTTATTATACCACATACACCCAATTCCTCAACTCCTATTATGTCGTTTAGGAAAACTTTTGTCGCAAGGATTTTCACACTTATGTCCTCAAATTCCTATACACATCCTCCAAAAACACCTGCATCAGTTCACGCTTCTTCTCATCATTATCCAGCAACAAAGCGAAAAAGTCCTGGTTTTGCTCATACCCGGCAATCAGAGCATCCTGTACAGCGTCAAAATAGGCAAAGCGGAAATCTTTGAGCGAGTTATTCCGTGCACTGTCCCTCAGATGTCCGTTTTTCAGCAGGATATCCCGCATTTGCAGAGCGGACTTGGAGGCCACGTCAACATCGAAGTTTTTGTTATACGCTGCATTGATCTCGTCGATGATCTCGGACAGTTTCTTTTTCACGGCTTCATCCATGAAGACCTCATTGGGTGTCGGAAGGCTGACCTCCGGCTTGGATTCAATCTCGTGTGTGTTTTCCCCGGCCTTTTTCTGAAGGAAGTTTGAGGCAGTGATTTTGTCCGCAATATCAAAATCATTTCCACCGCTGCCCACTTCGATCTCTTTAACCAAGTATGAAAGGAAATTGTACTTCTTGTGCAGATCCACGCTTTCAAAGCAGGTCGCTTGAATCAAGAAACTGTAAAACCGCAGAAAACGCTTGATCGTTGCACGAATTTCCAACTTTTCCAGTTCCGGGTGACGATTGATGATTTGCAGGGATTTATCCAGCAGAGCCCACATCCGAGCCTTTTCTTTAGAGGTTCGTTTATCCTGATACAGGTATCCGTTAAATTCCTCAATATCGTCAATATCCAGGAAATTATACTGATCCACCTGAGCTTCCACCGTTCTGATATCCGAAGGGGTGATCGTCTCGTTCAGAATTGTCTCGGTATAGAACGGGGCAAAGGAAGCTTGAATATCCTCATATTCATTTTTGAAATCCAGCACAAAGGTTTTCTTATCATAGGGCGCACAAATACGGTTCAAGCGAGAGAGGGTCTGTACAGCATTGACTCCCCGCAGGCGCTTGTCCACATACATGGCGCATAGCTTTGGCTGGTCAAAGCCGGTTTGATACTTATTCGCCACCAACAGCACCTGATAGCTGTTGCTGTCAAACACTTCTGGCAAATCTTCTTCCTTAATACCGTTCATCACCGCCTCGGTGTATTCGTGGCCGTCCAGAGAGACCTTGCCTGAAAACGCCACCAGTGCACGAATACCCGTATACCCATGCTTGGAAATATAGGTTTCAAACTCGTTCCGGTATTTGACCGCTGCCTGCCGTGACGAAGTAATGACCATAGCTTTTGCTTTGCCGCCCAATTCCTGCATGATTCTGTTTTTGAAGTGCTCAATAATGATCTCCACTTTCTGAGCAATGTTGGTATCATGCAGTTCAATATACTTGGCAATCTTACGCTTTGCGGCAATCGTTTCCAGCTCAGGATCGTCTTCAATAGCCTTATTAATTTCAAAATAAGTCTTATAGGTCACATAGTTTTGCAGCACATCCAGAATGAAGCCTTCCTCAATTGCTTGCTTCATGGAATACAAGTCAAAAGCAACCTTTTTTCCTTCTTCGTTCAGACAGCCAAACAACTGCAAGGTAGTCGGTTTCGGAGTTGCGGTAAAGGCAATCATGGAAACATTAGGCTGCTTTCCGCTACGGGCAATTTCGTCCTCGATAATATCGCCCATAGATTTTTCTTCTTCCGACACATCAACAGGGGTAGCCTCGCTCAGTTTGCGGCTCTCCGAAAGGGCATACGTCACCGCTTCCATGGCAGTTCCGGCGGTAGAAGAATGGGCCTCGTCGATGATCACGGCAAAAGTCTTGCTTTTCAGCTCCTGGACCAGTTCCTGAATGTACATGAACTTGTGGATGGTAGTTACAATGATTTTGGTGTTACCGTTGAGGGCATCCGCAAGATCTTTGGAAGTGCATTTTTCATCCATAACCTTGATCAGACCAGCCTTGTGCTCCAGTGACAGTACGGCATTCTGAAGCTGACGGTCTACCACGATACGGTCAGTGATAATGCAGACCGTATCAAAAATGACATTGTTTTCCCTGTCGTGCAAGGAGGCAAGTCGGTGGGCCAGCCATGCAATGGTATTGGTTTTGCCGCTGCCTGCCGAGTGCTCAATGAGATAGTTTTTCTCGCTGTGATGTTCTACTACATCTGCCACCAGCTTGCGCACGGCATTGAATTGGTGATACCGGGGGAAAATCAGCGTTTCCTTGGTGACACGCTTACTGGTATCCGGGTCTTTCTTGGTCTCCTTTTGCAGGAAAATGATTTTATCAATCAGATACAGCACTGTATCTTTTTTGAGGATATCTTCCCACATATAAGAAACATTGATGCCGTTATCGTTGTGGGGGTTCCCCTTGCCGGAGTGAATGCCAACACCGCAGCCCTTATTGAACGGCAGAAAGAAGGAAGATTTTCCTTTCAGATTGGTGCACATATAGACTTCGTTCAAGTCCATGGCAAAGTGAGCCAGGCAGCCTGCCTTGAATTTCAGCAGGCGGGTCTTGTAATCCCGCTCAAACTTATACTGACGGATCGCATCCTCATAGTTCTGTCCGCTGGTGTTGCATTTCAGCTCAAAGGTGAAAATGGCAATGCCGTTGAGGAAAATCACAAGGTCAATGCGCTCGCCCTCTTTGTGCCAGACTTCCTCCATCACCGAGAGTACATTCTGCTGATATAGCGCCTCCGCCTTTTGGTTAAAGGTGGTGGCAGGCTTGCGGTACATGAGAGTCAGGGATACACCGTTATCAAACTCCACGCCGTGCTTCAGTACATCCAGCAGGCTGCGGCTTTTCTTGTTGACCTCATTGTTGATGTAGTTGAGGATGGTCTGGCGAGTTTTGTCGCCATAGAGTTTTTCCAGCCGGGCCAATGCATCCGGCTGGGTGGCTTGCAAAAAGGAGAACAGCAGCTCCACATCCATGCCGTAGCCGGGATCGTAAGCGGTAGAGGGGCGGACCTGATAGCCATTTTCCTCCCGCAGCATTTCCAGAATGTATGCCTGATAATCTGCCCGTTCCTTTAATTGTCCTGCTTTGATGGCCATCTCACTGCACCTCCTTCACTCGTTTTTTGCCGGTGACATATTCGTAGATGAGAGATTTTTTGTGCTGCTGAAGCGTCGCAAGTTGCGATTGTTTATTTTCTATAATCTCAAATAGTGTTTTACAATTGGAATCCAGAGAATCTGCAATACATCGCTGCTCGGTGATTGGCGGAACAAGAATTTTTGAGTTAGTCAAAATATCTGAATTGATGGATGCCATAGTTGTACCAACTGCATACAGTAGGACATACTCAGTAAAATATACCGTGTCAAACAAATAATTCAGATATCTTGAGTCGATGTCACCATCAATGCGTACTCGAATGCAATCCGATCCTTGCACCCAGCTTATTTGAGATTCCGTAATAATTGCGTGTTTATCGACCGCTCCTTTGCGACCAAAAACAATATCGCCAAGTTGAAGTTGGTGCTGAGTCAAACGTTGGCACACTTCATCCGGCACATAGTCCAAGTCATCTTCAATAATCGTTCCGTATCCGATATTCTTCACATTGATGACTGGAATTCCCTCATCAGAATATTCACTTGCACTTAGTTGCGTACCAAAAGGACCCGTTTTAACAACGGCTACGTATTTTAGACGGTTCACTTTCCAATGAGAAGGTATTTTACCAACACCTTCTATGCCGCTATCCTTCATTGGTACAGACTTGTCCAGCCCCTTGGTTACTGTTTCAGTAATCAGGGATTTTTTGTATTGCTGCAAAAGAGCAATCTGCTTTTCCAAATCTGCGGCAATGCTGTCAATCTGGGCACATTCTTTGTCGAGAAAATCGGCAATGGCTTGCTGTTCGATAATTTCAGGCACAGGAATATATAATCCTTTTATAATCGTAGAATTCAAGCCATTCATAATAGAGCCCTTGCTATTAATCAAAAGTTGACTATACCCCATATCACTTTCGTAAGCATATTCAAAATAGCGAGGGAGCATCTTTTGGGAAAGTCTTATTTTGATCAAGTGCGAATCCATAATTCCAGGCTCAATATTATCTGGAACAACGGAACATTTTCCGATTGTCCCCATCATCGAAACAGCAATATCATTTGGAAGAACCTCATAATTTATAAGCCGCTTATAATTTTGTTCAGACACATAATTATCACCATACGAAAAATCTTTTCGAATCAAATTTGACTGTCCATAAACCTTATATTTTCCTTCATCTGAACTAACAACCTCATTTGTAAGCGCACTACCAAAAGGGCCTACCTTTATTCCATTATCATTGTTCTGGATGATATATTTGATACGTTCAACATTCCAACTATACGGTATTGCCCCAATCCATTGAATCCCGCTTTCTTTCATCTGCTCATCCATTACACTCCCTCGCTTTCCTGCAAGGCTGCAATTTTTTTGGAGAGGGATTTTTCCAGTTCCATAAACTGTGCCAGCAAATCGTCGGCCTTTTCCGGCTCCTTGTACTCGTAGAAGAATCGGGTAAACGGGAACTCTGCGCCCAGTTTTTCTTTATTGGTAACGCTCTCCTTTTTCTCCGGGTCAAATTCATAGGCCCAGATAGCGTCAGGTACATGGGGATATACTTCCGCCTCAAAATATTTCTCCGGGTCCTGGGTGAGCTTGATGATTTCGGTGTCCTTGGTGGTGATATCCTTGATAATTTCGCCCTTGCGATCTTTCTGCACCACAGCGGTTTTATCCATCACCGCCAGCACCATGGCAATGCCGGTCAATCGGCTGGCAGACATTCCCTCCACCTTACCCAACAGGGATTTCAGGTGCTTTTCAAACTCGCCGTAATCCATAAACACACGGTCAGAGCGGTTGGCTTCCAGAATGGCCAACACATCCGCCACAAACTGCTGCCCCGCCAGATATTTCTGGTATTTCTTCTCGTCGGCAGCACTGCGAGGATTCATCTCTTTCAACTGCTCAAAATCCGTCTCATTGAAAATACTGGAGTTGCTGGTGAAGTAGCTGCTGGTTCGCAGTCGCTCGATGCTCTCCGCATCCAGCACACCCCGGCGCTGTAACGGCTGATAGACCGCATACTCCTTGTACATAAACTCCTCGTTGGGGAAAATCTTGCAGTACTGGTTTTCCTCAAAGTTGGAGTACAGCTCGGTGATTTTTACCATGCTATCCCGGTCGATTTCACGGCGCTTTTTGCCCAAAGATTTGCGCAGAGGCTTCCACATATCCACCGCATTGATCAGCTGCACCTTTCCACGGCGGTCGGGGCGCTTATTGCGAGACAGAATAAAGATATAAATACCGATGTCGGTGTTATAGAAAAGCTGGGTAGGCAGGGCAATAATGGCTTCAATTAAATCTTCCTCCAGCATCCAGCGCCGAATCTGGCTTTCACCGCTGGTGGTTCCGCCGGAGAAAAGAGGCGAACCATTGGTAATAATCGCTGCGCGCCCGTTTTTCACATCCAGCTTATTGATGGCGTGCTGCATGAACAGCAGCTGGGCATCACCGGTTCCGGGAAGACCGTGCTCAAACCGTCCGCCCTTCTTGTTTTCCTCACGGACTTTCTTCTCCTGTCCTTCTGGTGCATCTTTGCCACCCCAGGGTGTACCAAACGGGGGATTCATAATCACCAGCCGCATCTTCTGATCCGGGAAGCAGTCCGTTTTCAGAGTGTTGGCTTCCTCATCACCCATGATGTTTTTCACATCCTGTCCTTTGATGAGCATATCTGCCAGACAAATGGCGTAGGATTCGGGGTTGATTTCCTGTCCAAACAAACGCACATCCACATAGGGATTTTTGCGGCGCAGGAAATCATAGGTAGTGGACAGCATACCACCCGAACCACAGGCTGCGTCCAGTACGGTGGCAATTTTACCCTCATCAGTCAGCAGGTCGTTGCAGCCCTCTGCCAACAACACATTGACCATCAGACGAATCACTTCACGGGGCGTATAGTGATCACCGGCCTCGGCGTTTTCAGAAAAGCGGCGAATAATATCCTCGAAAATGTAGCCCATCTTCATGCTGTCTACATGGGCAGGGTACAAATCCAAATCGGAGAACTTTTTAACCACGCTGTAAAGACGGTTGCTCTTATCCATTTTGTCGATCTGGGTGCTGAATTTCAGCAGCTTTTCCAGAATCAGCTGGATGTTGGCGGAAAAGCCTTCAATGTAAGACTTGAGGTTGGATGCAATGTTGTCGCTGTCATCCAGAAGGCGTTTGAGAGTGTATTCACTATAGTTGTAAAAAGGATATTTGGAAACCTGGCAAAGGAGCGCAGCAGGGAGGTTGGGGTTCTGCTTGTGCTTTGCTACAACTGCATCTTTGGTGGCCTCCAGAGCGCACTCAAATCGACGGATGATGACCATGGGGATAATAACATCCTTATATTTATCCGAGGTATAAGCACCACGGAGCGAGTTGGCAATGGACCAGACCAATCCCACTTCCTTGCTTACGTCAATGGACGTATCATCAAACATTACTTCATAAAAATACTTATCTCTCATTTTACGGGTTCTCCTTCTCTATTCTTTTGAAAAGACGCAAACAATGTGGCAACACTTTCAATCTGGTCGGGAGTCAGATTACAACCTTCCAACTTCCGCATTGCATCTACTAAATCCTTGTTTTGTGTGATAGTCCGACAAATATCCGGTGGAGGAACTTTCCGAATCGCCATATACAGGCGATCCATACGCCGACGTGTCTGTAAATCCGGCTTTAGTTCCTTAATCAGCTTTTCATAGACTTCTGCTGTCGGGGCATTGACACCATCTTCTATATATTTCATGTTGGAACGGGGCAAGCCAACCCTTTTTGCCAATTGGGATTGGCTAAGCGTTCCACGGCAATCACGAATCAATAAACCGAGTTTGATTATCATGTCCTTGGATTGTTGATCTACAGCCACCTTGTTCGGCAATTCGGCACCTCCTTCCCATAATTGTTCTATGTTCTATAACATAGAACAATTATACCAATTCAGCACTGATAAATCAACAAAAATCACCGTTTTTCTGCGCTGTCTACAACAAAAATTTGCCCTGTCCGTACGCAAAATACGGATAGGGCAAATGAAAATATTACAGGCGTTCTTCTTGTCTTGTGATACCTTTTGCTTTTGTGCTGGATCGGAACAAATTCCACAGGCCATTTCGCTCTATCACCGTTTCCTTGCTAAAATGTTTCCTTAATTCAGAGGGCTTAAATTGCAAATTTTTATTACAGGATAAGAGTAGAACAAAAATTTTATAATAAAACGAGAAATAACTCTTGAAAGCGGCAGTAAAATATGATATATACATTATACGAAACATTGATTCAGATGAACGTTCCACCGTTCAATGATGTGTAAAAGTGAGGTGCTTGCCATGACTGCCGTGATCTACGCCCGCTATTCCAGCGACAACCAGCGTGAAGAATCCATTGAAGGTCAAATTCGTGAATGCACGGCATATGCCGAGAAAAACGGCATTACCATTGTCAAGCACTACATCGACCGTGCCATCTCTGCCAAGACAGACAACCGCCCACAGTTCCAGCAGATGATCAAGGACAGTGACAAGAAGCTGTTTGACATTGTACTGGTCTGGAAGCTTGACCGCTTTGCCCGGAACCGCTACGACAGTGCTCGGTACAAGACCCAGCTGAAGAAGAACGGTGTCAAGCTTATGTCTGCCACCGAGATCATCTCCGAGGGACCGGAGGGCATCATTCTGGAATCGGTGCTGGAGGGCTATGCGGAATACTACTCCGCTGACCTTGCCGAAAAGGTTGTCCGTGGACAGACCGAGAACATTCTGAAAGGTCGCTGTAACGGTGGTCGTGGGACCTTTGGCTATACGCTGGATTCCGAGCGGAAGCTCCACATTGACCCTCTCACCTCGCCTTTTGTGCTGGAATCGTTCAAGAAGTACAATGAAGGTTCCACCATGAAGGAGATCCGGAACTGGTTGAATGAAAACGGCATCAAGAACCCGATGGGCGGTGCGTTTACTTATAACAGTGTCGAACATATACTCAAAAATCGGCGGTACATCGGAGAATTGAAATTCCGGGATGTGGTCGTGCCGGATGCCATCCCGTCCATCGTGCCGCTGGAACTGTTTGAGGATGTACAGGAGAAGATTGCCAAAAACAAGAAAGCCCCTGCCCGAAGAAAGGCAGAGGATGACTATCTGCTCACCACCAAGCTGTTCTGCGGCTACTGTGGGGCGTTGATGTTTGGTGAAAGCGGCACAAGCCGGACGGGTGAAGTCCACCGCTACTATAAATGTGCCACTGCCAAAAAGCACAAGGGCTGCAAGAAAAAGACTGTCCGTAAACAGTGGCTGGAAGATCTGGTGGTCAACCAGACCATGCAGCTTGTCAAGGACGATGCCGCTATGGAATCCATCATCGCCAAGGTGATGGAACTGCAAAACAAGGAAAACACCAACATTCCCCTTTATAAAAAGCAGCTCCGGGATGCAGAATCCGGTATCCAGAATATGCTCAATGCGATTCAGGCCGGTATCCTGACCAGTTCCACCAAGGAGCGGCTGGAGCAGCTGGAAGAAACCAAGCGTGAGCTTGAAGCCCGCATTGCAGAAGAGAAGCTAGCAAAGCCCAAGGTCACGGAGGAGTTCATCCGGTTCTGGTTGCTCCGGTTCCGCAAGCTGGACATGAGCCTGAAAGACCAGCGGCAGGCACTGGTGGATACCTTCATCAATGCGATTTACCTGTATGATGATAAGGTTTTGATAACCTTTAACTATAAAGAAGGTACACAGACCATCACATTTGAGGAAGCGGCAGAAGCTGCTTCAAAGGGAAATGGTTCGGATTTTGATTGCGTAACTGCACCACAAAAAAGACAGCTTTTGATGGCTGTCTTTTTTGTTTTGTATGGAGTTTTCGACGACCGCTGCCTGCGAGCAAAGACTTCCCCCGACCGGGGGAAGATGTCGCATAGCGACAAAAAGGGGAGTACAGGGAGGCGTTGCCCGCGCAGCGTTCTGATTTTTCAAAGCGCTGCCAAGCGGCAAAGCTTCCCTTTTCCCCGCCGGAGCCTTTTGCTTTGGCGGAGATTTTTACAAAAAATTCACGCTGGCAGGGTTGCCGCCGCATACCGGATGTGCTATGATGAGGTGCAAAATTTGAAGCGGAACGATGGATTTTGATTTGTCGAGCTCGCGGAATCAGGAGGAACTACCCATGCAGAAGAATTATGTACAGGAAATTCTGAGCATCATTCACAGCGGTCTGCCCAAGGCGGAACTGGCTGAAAAACTGTCTGATTACCATGAAAAAGATCTGGCGGATGCGTTGGAGGCGCTGACCCCCGCCGAACGCCAGTCGCTCTATTCCATTCTGGGTGTGGATACCGTTGCCGAGATTTTTACCTATCTGGACGATGCCGAGCCGTACCTGAAGGAGCTGCCCAGCCACGAGGCTGCAAAGGTCATTTCCAACATGGACTCGGACGATGCGGTGGACGCACTGGAAGACCTTGACGATACCGATAAAAACGAGATCGTCAACAAGCTGGACAAGGACTCGGTGGAAGATGTGAAGATGCTGCTCTCTTATGACGAGGATGAGATCGGCAGCAGAATGACCACCAACTACATCTCCATCAAAAACAATATGACCATCCGGCAGGCGATGAGCGAGCTGGTAAAACAGGCCGGAGAAAACGACAACATCTCCACCCTGTATGTGGTGGATGAAAACGAGCACTTCTACGGTGCCATCGACCTGAAGGATCTCATCATTGCCCGGGCAGAGAAAAGTCTGGAAAGCCTGATCGTCCGCTCCTATCCCTATGTCACCGACCGGGAGCAGGTCAGCGACTGTATCGACCGCATCGTGGACTACGCGGAGCGCAGCCTGCCGGTGCTGAACGATGCCGGTAAGCTGGTGGGCATCATCACCTCGTCCGATGTGGTCGAGCTGGTCGACGATGAGATGGGCGATGATTACGCAAAGCTGGGCGGTCTGACCGGCGAGGAGGATCTGAACGAAAACGTATTTGAAAGCGTGAAAAAGCGTCTCCCATGGCTGATCGCGTTGCTGTTCCTCGGGATGCTGGTCTCCTCGGTCGTCGGCGCGTTTGAATCGGTGGTAGCGGTGCTGCCGGTGGTCATCTGCTTCCAGTCCATGGTGCTGGATATGGCCGGTAATGTTGGTACCCAGTCGCTGGCGGTGACCATCCGTGTGCTGGTGGACGAAAATCTGACCCTTTCCAAAAAGCTGCAGCTGCTCTGGAAGGAGACCCGCGTGGGGCTTTTGAACGGTGCCATTCTGGCCGTGATGGCCTTGGGCTTTCTAGGCTGCTACATCCACTTTTTCAAGGGCTATGTCTGGACCTCGGCCTTTTTGCTGTCCGGCTGCGTCGGGCTGTCGCTGATCGTGTCCATGGTCATTTCCAGTCTGGTGGGCACGCTGATCCCGATGCTGTTCCACAAGATCCATATCGACCCGGCGGTTGCTTCCGGCCCGCTGATCACCACGATCAACGATCTGGTGGCCGTTGTGGTCTACTATGGCCTTGCCATGGTCGTGCTGATCGATCTGTTCCACCTTGCATAACGGGTGCATCAAAAAGGGCGATCCCTCCGGGAAGCGCCCTTTTTTGTTGCGTAAACTTTTGCTAACAATGTTAATATGTCCTAACATCGTCAGAAAATGTTGAAAAAGCCCGAAAGCGTGCTACAATATAAAGATAAAGAGCCCGCCCCGCTCCGGGCGCGGGTACACAGATAGGAAATACAGAAACGAGGGGTAAATATGTTTGATACAAAAAAGCTTGCACTGTTTTTGGGCGGTGTGGTGTTCGGCTCTGCCGGTTTCAAGGTGCTGTCCAGCAAGGATGCCAAAAAGGTCTACACCCAGACCACCGCTGCGGTGCTGCGGATGAAGGACTGCACCATGCAGACCGTGAATAAGGTGCAGGAGGAGGCCGGTGACATCCTTGCCGATGCAAAGGCCATCAACGAGAGCCGCGCCGCCGAGGCTGCACAGGAGGTCATCGAGGATACGGCTGAAGAAGAGCAGCCCGCAGAGCAGACTGCACAGTGATATAGCGCAGCGGAGCCGCCCTTGGGCGGCTCTTTTTTACACAGAGGGGAAAGAAAAGCAATGAAATGTACGATCTTACATGAAGGCAAGGGACGGATGCGGGTGCACGTCTGCGCCGTGCGCATGACGCTGCACCGGGCAGATGTGCTGGAAGCCTACCTGAACGGGCAGGATAACATCCAGAAAGCTACCGTCTACGAGCGCACCGGAGATGTGGTGCTGACCTACCGGGGCAGCCGGAAGGATGCTGCCGCCCTGCTGGCGGCCTACCGCTTTGACAACGAAGAATTAGAGGTGCTGGTCACCTCCCACGACAGCCGGAAGATCAATCAGGAATATCAGGAAAAGATGGTCAGCCTTGTGGCAGGCCGGGCGTTCCGCAAGGTGTTCCTGCCTGCGCCCATCGCGGCGGCCTATACGGTGTGGCGCTCCATCGCCTTTATCTGGAAGGGAATCCGCTGCCTGCTGCACCGCAAGCTGGAAGTAGAGGTGCTGGATGCGCTCAGCATCACCGCCTCCCTCCTGCGGGGGGATTACAACACCGCAGGCTCGGTGATGTTCCTGCTGACGGTGAGCAGCTTGCTGGAAGAGTGGACAAGGAAAAAGAGCCTGGACGACCTTGCCCGCAGCATGGCGCTGAACGTGGATAAGGTCTGGGTGCGCACCCCGCAGGGCGAGGTGCTGGTGCCGTTGACCCGCGTTCACGCCGGGGACGAAGTAGTGGTGCGCTCCGGCAACATGATCCCGTTGGACGGTATGGTGCTGGAGGGCGAGGCCATGGTGAACCAAGCCGCCCTGACCGGCGAGTCCAT
>OIXL01000749.1_pt1 | contig 14673 bp, 17 predicted proteins | sample 1587761 | NCBI WGS metagenome assembly OIXL01 (sample SAMN03283246) | human gut metagenome | biome: human-associated habitat; material: feces | host: Homo sapiens | place: Peru | collected 2012 | reverse complement strand
TGCTGGTCGTGGTGCTGAAAATTGCTTAGATGTACTTCAAAAAGTAGCTGACGAATTAGGTGGTGTAGTTTGCTGTACACGTGCCGTTGTTGAAGATGGATTCTTAGACAAAGATCGTCAGGTAGGTCAAACAGGTAAGACTGTACGTCCTTCATTATATATCGCATGCGGTATTTCTGGAGCTGTACAACACTGTGCTGGTATGGATAAATCAGACTTGATCATCTCTATCAACCGTGACCCTCAAGCAGAAATCTTCAATATTTCTAACATGGGATTCGTTGGAGATTGTGCAACTGTATTACCATTATTAGTAGAATCAATTAAAGCTGCAAAAGCTGAATAATAAAAAGGAGCATATTTAAAATGAAAAATGTAGGTGTTATTGGTGCTGGAACAATGGGGCAAGGTATTGCCAATGCATTTGCTACAGCTGGATACAATGTAACTGTATGTGATATTAAAATCGAATGGGCACAAAATGGAATCAACAAAATTGGTGCGAAATTAGATAAATTAGTATCTCGTGAAAAAATAACTGCTGAAAAAGCAGAAGGTATCAAAGCTAACTTAACTGCTGGTGAATACAAAGATTTAGCTGATTGCGATTTGATCGTTGAAGCTGTTCTTGAAAAAATGGAAATCAAAAAAGACTTATTCAAGACTTTAGATGAAATCTGTAAAGAAGACTGCATTTTCGGAACAAACACTTCAAGTTTAAGTGTTACTGAAATTGCTAATGGAATCAAACACAACGTTATCGGTATGCACTTCTTTAACCCAGCTGATCGTATGAAATTAGTTGAAGTTATTTCTGGTGAAAACACTCCAGTTGAAACAAAAGAAGCTATCATCGAATACTCTAAATCATTAGGAAAAACTCCAGTAGAAGTTGCTGAAGGACCTGGATTCGTAGTTAACCGTATCTTAATTCCAATGATCAATGAAGCTTGCTTCATTTACCAAGAAGGATTGGCAAGTGTTGAAGATATCGATACAGCTATGAAACTTGGAGCTAACCACCCAATGGGACCATTGGCTTTGGGTGACTTAATTGGATTGGATATTGTTTTAGATGTAATGGAAGTATTATATACTGAAACAGGAGATCCTAAATATCGTCCATGTACATTATTAAAGAAAATGGTTCGTGCTGGAAAATTAGGTCAAAAAACTAAACAAGGATTCTACAGCTACAACTAGTGAAATAACTAAAGTGAAACACTCGTTGTTTCACTTTTTATTTAAATATGTAAGAAAACAGTATATCTATACAGAATCTTATAAAATAAAGCCTTTTTATATTGCCCAGATTGTAGCTATCGGTTTGGGCACTTGTTGCCCATCGCGTGAGCAACGGTTGCCCGTCTCTTGTTCACCAGCTCCCCATCACGTGTTCCCCGAGGGACCGCTTGATGGGCATGGTAGGAACGCGGTTTTTGACGAGAATGCTCTCTGTAGTTTCCTATATTTAGTTGACTACATAGTTCCTTATTCCTATTGTAAGTTGACAATTATTTTCTCTATTCCTAATTCTACTTGTCAATCTTCTATCTTATTCCTAGTTAGTATTTACATACTTCATTCTAGTTCCTAATAGAAGTAGACAAAAGACCCACCCCTAGGGGTGGATCGCGATTTTTACAATTTTGCTGCAAAAAAAATCATTTTTCCTGAACTGACAAGGATTTTATGTACTTTTCCCTATAACTTGTCCAATTTTTCTTTAAACTTCCCTTTTGTTTCGCAGCTTCCTTTGGTGTTAGCATCCCGATACTTCCATGAGGGCGTAACTCATTGTAAAAGTGTACTGCCCTTTTTAAAGCCTCTTCTACTTCCTGTAAAGAAGTAAAAGAAAGCCCCATGAATAACTCGTTCTTCAACGTGTTATTGACACGCTCTGCTACAGCATTATCCTTCGGATTGCCACATTCTGTCATGCTAGGTATGATACCGTATTCTCTTAGTAATTTGATGTATTCGTTACTAGCATATTGTACACCTCTATCGGAATGATGAATAATATCCTTATAGCTTTCCATGCGCATTAAGGCCATGTTTAGGGCTTTCAAAGGGAACCTGGTGGAGAGTGATTCACCGACAGAATAGCCAATGATTTCTTTTGTGTAATAATCCGTAATCAAAGAAATGTAGCAGAAATGATAAGTGCCTTGTTCGGCATCATCCCAAATCTTCAACTTAGTTCTTCTTTTCAAGCTCATTTGGCGTTTTCTTCTTAGAGCATAATACGACAATGAGACCAATCACCACATTGATGAGTGAGATACCAAAAGCCCATCCAAAACCAATCTTTCTGTTTCTTCCCAGGCAACCAACGCCGAATGCTAACGCAACGGCAATCACGAAAAAAAAGAGTCTTTCCATATTCCTATTATTTTTATTGTTATTTTTGCTGCAAAAATAATAAATGGTGGTAGATGCTACAAATGTTTAGGCTCCACAAGGCTTGTGGAGGTAAGTTTTTCCCGAGTTTGTACATCTGTTTGCAAAAAAAGAACTAACTTTGCCATCTCATAAAGTATTAATTTAAAAAGTTACAACTATGATATTATCATTTTTATCAAAATCTCATCATGCAAGAATTGCAGTGTCAAGTCTGTTGCTTCTATTGACAAACGTAGCTTACGCAGGGGGTGACAGACCAAGATATGATGATGCGCCAACCAGTGTCAATACAATGCCATCAGATGAAGATGATTATCAAAAGGAAATCATCGCGAAATTTGGTGACTTGTATTTTGATTCATCAGAAAATCCAGAGGAGACAACTTCTGGGATGGCAATGTGGTGTACCCAACAAGAGAAACGATACAAGAATAATGTGGCACTTTATTCTGCTAAGCTGAGTAGCCTGTCATTGCAGCCAATATTGAAAGACTGCATTAAGCAGGAGACTGATTGCTGGAACAAGTTGCAGGCTTCGCTTAATAAGTTTGATGCCATGTATCTCAGATTGTATTATTATACTGGTGGTACGATGGGGATTATCTGTCAAACAGATGCACCAATGAACATCGCCTATATTCGGATGGCTTGCCTGAAGGATGATTATGATTTGTTCGCCAATAAGCAAAAGCCGTCGTTTGCAGAGATGAAGGTTATTGATACTTCGGTTAGGAGTAAAGAGCTACAGGAGGCTTTAGCCACTGTGAAATACGAAACTCAGGACAAAGAGTTGATTAAGTCTTATGGTAGTGCATCAGAATACAAACAACTGTATTGTCAACTGGAGAAATATGCAGTTGATACCAAGACTTTGCTGGCAAGCTGGGTGGCTCAACGTAGAAACGCAGAGCAACTTCTTTCTGACTCACAACAAGGCAATTACAGAAATCATACACTGATGGTTGTCAATGCTTTGGCATATCATTTATATAATAATAGAACGTTGTAACAAAAAATATAGTAAATGGTTATGAAGACATATTTGCTTGAGACATTAAATCGCTATAAAAGGTTCTCGGAAAGCCTTGATGCGAAAGCTGTGCTTTCCAATAAAGCATGGGTAGTTGTTTCAGCATTGCCCCAACAGACTTTATTAGGTATTATTATTCGAACCATAAACAAACGTTAAATTATTCGGTTATCTCTACTTTTTTCCTTATTTTCTTCTTTGGCCTAATTTTATTTTGTTATTTTTGTAGTTGAATAACGGCAATTCTATAAAGTAAAGACTAACTGGTTTTATCTAATTCTTTAACGAAAATGGAAGATTCTGCCAATCAGCCTCTTATGGCTGATGCTTCATTGTATAATGGGCAACCTGCTGACACAGGTTCATCGTGTCCAAGTACAAGACTTACCTCTTGTACGCCCTCCATCCAAAAGGACAAGGATGGGGTGTCGGTAGAGAACGTGCTTGATGCAAACAAGCAATGGTTCGTGCTACGAGTTTCGTATGGGCGAATCATCAAGGCAAAAGCATTTATTGAAGCTAAAGGATTGGAATGCTATGTTCCTTTGCGATATAAAGAGGTAAGGAAACATGGGAAGAAGCGAATCATTACAGAGCCTCTACTCTCCTCATTTCTCTTTGTTTATGCTACAGCAGAACAAGTTGACTATCTTTTGCAAGATAAGGACATCAAGGCTTTTGAAAATAGGGCTTTGTTGAGTTATTATTACGACCATACCTCACATTGTGAAAATGCGCCAACCAAGAATCCTCCTCTTATCATTGCCGATATAGCTATGGATAATTTCATCCGTTTAACTTCCATACATAATCCTCACATCATCCCTGTTACTTCGGAGAATATCAAATATAAGTTAGGGGATGAAGTAGTGATTACAGAGGGTGAGTTTAAGGATATTCGGGGTAGAGTGACAAGAATTGCAGGACAGCAGAGAGTGGTGGTAGAACTTTTTGATGGATGCTTAGTGGCTACGGCGTATATACCGAAGGAGGCGATGAAAATAGAGATAGTAAATAGAATTAGAGAATAAATGATGGAACTAACAATTCAACAAAATAAAGTTTTTGAGCAAATTAAAGCATTCCTTAATAGTGATGCATCTGTTTTTATTCTTCGTGGTTATGCTGGTACCGGTAAAACGACAATGGTTAAGGTGATAGCAGACTATATAGAACAAAGTCGTCAGTTAGCAATGATGGCTCCAACAGGACGTGCAGCAAGAGTTCTTGCTATGAAGACGGGGCATACAGCTACAACTATTCACAAAGCGATTTATGCCAAAGCACACGTTGAGCCTAAAAAAGTCAAGAATATTGCAGAGTCAGAGTTTAAGTTTGTTTTTTCTATCAACAATTCTGAAAATGGAGGCAATATTGTTGCTATTGTAGATGAAGCATCAATGGTTTGTTCTCGTAAGATAGAACATGAATTGTTTATGTTTGGCACTGATAATCTGATGGAAGATCTCCTTACGTTTGTACGACCTAACTTTGGCGGTAAAGTGATTTTTGTAGGAGATCCTGCGCAGTTGCCTCCAGTTGGTGAATCAGTATCTAATGCATTACGGTCTGAGTATTTTAAAGAGAAAGGTCTGAAGGTCATTGAGGCTGAGCTTACAGAAGTGCTTCGTCAAAAGGATGATAGCGTTATCCTAAAGAATGCTATGATGATACGTGATCTCCTAAAAAAGGACAAACGTAACCAACTTGTATTTGAAGAGCAAAAGGATGATGTGGAAACAGTTCCGTCAGAACAGTTCCTTGATAAATACCTTAATTATAGAAAAGAATCAGGAAGACACGATAGTGTTATAATATGCTATTCAAATAAATCTGCAAATAGATATAATAGAGACATCCGCAAATCTCTTTATGGAGGAGATGTACCTCTTCAGGAAAATGACATTTTGCTTATTACACAAAACAACTACAGGCTCGATCGTATGAATGGAGAGTTTGTTCCTGTACTTTCCATTGGAGAGAGAACACAACAGTCAGCTCCTGTATATGCTCAAATCGGAGGAAAGAAAAAGCGCATTGTCATTACCCTAAACTTCATTAAAGTAACAGTTCCTAATGGCGATGGTAATCCGATTCCATGTATGTTGCTTGAGGATTTACTGACAAGCGATACAGCAACAATTTCGATAGATGAAAACAGAGCTCTGTATATCAATTTCTGTATGAGGAATCCAAATTTAAAACAAGGTACAGAAAGTTTTGCAGAAGCTCTTCTCAATGATGAGTATTACAATGCTATACGTGCAAAATATGGATATGCCGTAACTGGACACAAATGTCAAGGTGGTGAATGGGGAAAAGTGTTCGTTGACTACACGGGTAGAACAGGACTTGATGACGACAGCCTAAGATGGGCATATACAGCTACAACACGAGCACAGAAAACACTTTACGTAACAAACCTGCCACATATCACACCGTTCTCAAAATTCAGAATCGAACCTATACAAAAATGCAAGAACATAGCTCCGGAATGCAGAATCCTTAACGAAGTCCCGCCTACACCATTCCACAACAAGAATGTAGACAATGACATAAGGGCAAAGTACCATTGTATTGCAAAAAACATGGAGTATACTCCGTACAGAATAATAAGTGTACAGAGTCGTCCTTATTTGGAGATATACAACATACAAACTCCAGACGGAGTTGACAGATATGATCTCTTCTACAAAGCTGGAGATATCTTCCAGCCTGCAAAGGCGGCTTCTCCGAATCAGCATACACCGCTTGTAGAAATTATGTTGAATGACGAACAAGGAATGTCTTGTAAATATAATTATATTCCCTCCGATGAATCACACAGTAAGTTGCTTGATTTGATTAGGTCGGCATGTGATACCATAGGTGTTCAGATTACGAACGTAGTTGAACATGCAGAAGATTTCAGTACTACATATTATATGCGTACCAGCGGGACATTCTCATATATAAAGGTGTATGTAAATTCTAACGGATTTATCACATACGCCAAACCTATGTCACTGAAAGGTAAAGATGACGGAGAACTTAGTGAAATAATAGAAATAATAAACTCACATTTTGTATAATATGGCAAATGTTAAAGATATAACAACAATGTGCAAGGCAGGTCAAGTGCAGGAAGCATACGAACTTGCCAAAACCGATTTGGCTGCTAGACCAGCCGATATCTGGGCACAAAGAGCAGTTGGTTGGGTGCTATATTACATGATAAAAGCTGATTCTGAAGTTGGTGACTATGCCAAACTGTTAGAACATATAAACGAGCTTAAATCATTAGATCTGCTGACTATTGCCAATGACAGTATGATTTTTGACAATGTGCAATTCCAAATAGCAAACTTCATCAAGAATAATATATTCTTAACAGACATTGAAGCATCTTCAAAACTATCAACGTTGTTTTCGAAGTTTAAGGATTATGAATTCAAACCATCCATAGGTCATTCCTTCCTTCTTCAAGCCATTCTCAAATTTGAGAATTGGTCTGAAATGCCTGACTTTTTTGATTGGTGGAATTTGGACGACCTATCTTCTAAAGACTATGAGCCATACGTCAATCAGAAAGGACAAAAGATGATGACTCTTGCCGAACGTGCCTTCATAGCAAATTCCAAGGCGTTGCTTAGACTAAATGATCTTGGACGAATTGAGGAATTCCTTCCCAAGTTGGACAATCTTATGAATAACCATAAGGAAATGATGTATCCTGGTTATTTCTACGGGAAACTTCTCTTGGCTTTAGGAAGTAATCGTGATGAAGCTTTAAAAGTTATTATACCTTTTGCGAGAAAAAAGGCTACCGAGTTTTGGGTTTGGCAGCTTTTAAGTGATGTTTTCACGGATGATGAGGACAAACAACTAGCTTGTTTGCTACGTGCAGTTCATTGCCGAACACAAGAAACCTTCCTTGGTAAAGTTCATATCAAATTAGCCAATTTGTATATAAAGCGTGGATTACTTAACTCTGCACGTTATCATATTGATGCTGTAACACGATGCTATGTTTCACAAGGTTGGAGACTACCAAACGAAATAGATTGCTGGATACACCAACCGTGGCTTAATTCTACTATACCAGACGGAAATGTCTCTATTGATTATATGTCCATTACGGATGCCATATTATGCAATGGCGCAGAAGAATGTATTGCAGTCGTAACATACGTTGATCAAACCAATCATAAAGCTTTTATTATTTATGGTAAAGAGAAACGGACAGTTCAAAAGTTACGGTTTAGGGTACAGGCTGGAAATATTTTGAAATTGCATTATATTACAGATAATGAAGGCAGAATGAAAATTATCAGTTCAACAAAATTTCAACTGCCTTCGAATCTAAATTATGCTAAATATGTAGAAGGAAAGATTAACAAAAGGGACGATAAAGAATTCGCATTCTTAAAGTCAGGTTCTATAAGTTGCTTTGTTTCACCAAATATTGTAAAAAAATACAAATTAAAGAATGGTGATAATATCAAAAGTCTGATTATCTATGATTATGACAAAAAGAAGAATGCATGGAATTGGGTTTGTGTAAACGCAAAGAAGTAAAAAACTATATACAATGAAAGAATTAACGCATAATGCAAAAATAGCTGTGTTAAAAATATTGAATGACATCGTTAATGCAGATAATATTGTAAAAGATGTCGAAGTTGATTATATGAATGAAATTGCACGTTCTTTCGAACTTGCAGATAATTATATGGTCGAGGTAAACAATCTTGTTACGTTACAAGCTTTGGCAATAGTAAGAACACTCTCAACTGATTTAAAGGAGGAAATTGCCCAGATGATAGGAAAGATGATCGTTATCGATAAAGACATTAATTATAATGAGGTAAAATTATATAATGCAGTCTGTGAATCATGCAATATTGAACGCAATTTCAATATTGAAGACTATCCTCCTGAGGTAACTATAAGTGGTGCATGTGCTGTTCCAAAAGACTTAGAAAATATGATTTAATTACAGGTATCAATCTGGTATATAAAAATGAAGAGCAGTTTACATATAATAGAAAGCAATAGTCTATACGGATTGTCAGACAGCTATGAATATGAGATTGCTGAATGTATTTATGACAGAATTAAATCGTTAAAAAACGAGAAATATATCGTGGTCAAAGATAAAAAGGCAGGAATTCTTGATGGCAAAGGAAAGATTGTCCCAGGTTGTGATGAGCAAGCAACAATAACGATTGCAAATATTTATAAATCAATACCAAGATTAAAGGTAGAGACTTTTACAAGTATAAAAGTTGCAGAGGCTTCGAAATTGATGGAGAATACGCAACGAGACATACTTATCGCCTTTCCAAATGAATATTTAGATTTTTGCACACAAATAGGTATTGACATTAATGATGTTATTGCAGAGGCAACACAAAATGGAATTTCTCACAAGTCTATCCTGGACTTGTCGGAGGACATTGTATTAGTGTAGCCCCATATTATTTACTGCAAAAAGCAAGCGATATAGGAATGGCATTACCTTTAGTGTCTATGGCAAGAAAAGTCAACGAAAATAAGGTCTCAAAAGTTGTGGATCGGTTTCTTGAAAGAGTTCGTGACTTAGATGCGACAACAGAGAATGAAAAAAACTCATAATAGGGTTCGCATATAAAAAGAACAGTGCAGATATTAGAAATACAAAAGTGGCAAATATTGTAAAGGAACTTAAAATACATGGTTATAAAGTAGACGTATATGATCCCTTAGTAAACAAAAAAGCAGCAGAAAAATGTATGGTATTCATTTGGTCACGAAGGAAGAGTATACACATTGTCATTATATAAGTATTTTGGAAGCTGTACCCCATGATGCTTTTCAGAATCAGAATATAGATAATTCTATTTCAAATTTAACTCTTAAAATTGAACAATTATTATGATTATACAGAAAAATAATAATTCAGTAAGATCAAATATTCGTCATGATTCAGATATTGCTAAAATCAAGGAATACTATGACAGGCATGGTTGTTTTCCTATCTTTCGGCAGGTATTAATTGAAACACGTACAGATTGTAATAATCATTGTAAGTTCTGTCCGCATGCTTTCAATAAAAAGACTTTAGAAATTATGTCATGGGAGTGCTACAAAAAAATTATAGATCAACTCTCAGATATAAATTATAATGGAAGAATAGCACTCATGCTTTCAAACGAGCCATTATTAGAAGATAGGATGGAAGACATGATTGTTTATGCACGTCAAAAATCACCTCGTTTCTTTCTTGACATGACAACAAATGGTACTTTATTAACAGTTGATAGACTCGACAAATTCTTCAAACTTGGTTTGGATAATATTAACATCAATGATTATCGAGGTGATAGGGACAAATATCCTGAAAAATGGTCAAAGTATATTGAACCTATCTACTCTGCATATTGGAACAATCCTAAGGTGTCTTTTCAAAAAAGAAGAACGGATGAGGTTTTACCAAACTATGCCGGTAACATACCGCAAGAGTTTAATCCTGGTGACTTCGGTTTTTGCAATTATCCATTCCGTAAGATTACTATAGGGTACTCAGGAAATATTTTACTATGTTGCGATGACTTTTTGTATGATACTTGTTTTGGGAATGTCATGACTGATAATCTTTTAGATTGTTGGAATAATTCGGAAATGGAAAAGATAAAATTATCTCTTCTTGATGGGAAACGTATCTCAATATGCGCTCGTTGCAATGATTTCCAAGATTATGATATTTATTAGATTATTATGATATTAAATAAAGAACAGTTTGATGCTTTCTCTATGGAGATAGCAACATTCGGGAATATACCAATTAGTAGTCAATATTGCGGTATTGGCTGTGTTTTCTGTAAAGTTCATACAGATTCATATTTAGGACATTATCCGCGGATTCCGCAAATTGATGAAGATGATTTACTGAAAGGATTTGAGTATATCAATCCAAAGGTAAATTATGTTCGTCTTGGAGCAGGTGTGTTAGTTGCACCACACACAGATCCCTTTCTTCATCCCAAAATATATAAATTTATAAAAATGGCATCAGAGTATTTTCCAGAAAAGAAAATAACAACTGTAACAACTGGTGCCTATATAAATGAAGATAAAGTGGATTTTTTGAACAGTATCCCTAATTATGGAATTGACTTGTCTCTAATTACGATGCAGGAGCAGAGAGAAGCCATTATACCAAGGTCAGCACGTGAGCGAACTATGTTCTTATTAAAATATGGACCTGTTAACAAATGTACATTAATGTTCACAGGTAATATAGATGAATTAAAAAGAGATTTGGACCTGCTTTATAGCCTAGGTATTGACCAAAAAGCTAAGCAGATTCTGGTTCGCCGTATAGAGCATACTTCTACATCACAACAACGACTTAAAGGGTTGTCACAATCTAGCATTGATGGATACGAAAAGTGCATTGAGTGGTTAAGTGTAAATTATCCTAAAGTAGTGTTTACTGTGCCTGAATTGAAAGACTGTTTCAGAGGAGGAAATAATGAGTATTTTATAGAGGCAGAAGAGCATATAGCAAGACAGAAGAAAATTATTTCGCAATTACCTAAGGATGTATTTATTAATCTAATATGTCCAGTCTCTGGATATGATTATTTTACTAAAGCATTCAAAGATTACCCTAATGTTCAAACAAACCTTGTGAAGAACCATCTCTATGGTGGCTCTGTTACAGTTGCAGGGCTTCTGAATCATGGCGACATCATAGAACAATTCCATCCTAAGAGGAATGACGTTATGTTCCTTCCTGAAGAAATGTACAACTCAGAAGGAAGAGACCTGAAAGGTGAAAAGATGGAAGTATTAGAGCAATACTATAACGCAAAAATTTATTTGACATGAGCAATACAATATATTGGGATAAATTAAGAATATTGGTCACCAATAGCTGCAACTATCGATGCCCTTTTTGTCATAATGAAGGACAGGTTTCTCGTAAAACCATCAAAACAATGGATTTTGACAAATTCAAAATCCTCATAGATGCTGTAAAGGATGAGGGGATTTCTGAAATTAGCTTTAGTGGAGGTGAACCCTTCCTTGATAAAAACCTCATTGAGATGATTAGATATGCATATAGAAATGCAGAATGGGAAGTATGCTGTGCCTCCAATCTGTCTCTGATAACTAAAGAACAAGTTCAGCAATTAGCGGATATTCCTTTAAAATTTAACATCCAGTTTCCCTATACAAAAGCTAAGAAGTTTCATCAAAGCACTGGTAATGGTTTTATAGATAAAATCATAACAAATATACGAATGGTTCGTAATGCCGGATTGGAAGTAGGATTAAACTGTGTTATCCAAAATGATATTGAGGCAGATGTTCGGGATATGGTAGAATTTGCTCTTCAAGAAGAACTTCCACTCAAACTTTTACCACAAATAGGTCTCACAGGAAGCAAGGATTTTAAGACATTTGTATTTCCAATACTTAAAGAATATGTCGTTAGTTGTATAGATAAAGGAACTGGAGCTATTAGATGGCTGCTGAAAAAAGGAGATAAGCAAACTTCTGTACTCTACATCGACTCACCATGTTTTACTCAAGATATAGATAGCTGCCGAAATTACTCAGAGATTAGAATACTACCAGACATGAGTCTGCAACCATGTATTCTGCGTTCTTCTGGAACAAAGATATTGGATTTGTCAAAAGGAGAAGAAAGTATCAAACAACAATTCAGAGAAGCATGGAAGAGCTTGAAGAACTGCTAAAAAAATACAATCTTGATCATCTAGATGATCTTATTGTTTCTCCATGGAGTGAGCAGTATTGTATTACACCATTCCCTAAATATTGGCAAATTACATATCAAATAATGAGTAGAATACCCTCTAATAAGAGAGTAGTTGAAATAGGCTGCGGACAAGGTGATGTGACTGCAATATTTTGTCAACTTGGATTTTCAAGAGTTTCATCTTATGAAAAAGACCCATTACTAGCAGTAAATGCCAAACGTCGATTAAATGATTTGTTTGGAAGAGAAAATATTGTTTCTTTGGGAGAATATCCTGCGAAATGCCATATAGAATGTGATGTGCTTGTATTGGTTAATTGTGTGTACGATGAACTTGTAGATAGTAAAGTTGGCTATAAAAAAATATTGAAGGATTTTTATAAACATGCTGGTAATCCCCAATACTTTATAATGGAAGTTATAGATAGTTCGTATACAATTGAAGATGAAGTATTTCCAAAGTACCTTCGCTTGTCCCATAAAGATGTAGATGAAATGTTTCCAAACTTTCAAATTAAATCATGGCAGACATATAAATATCCTCAAAATAAGAAAAGTAAAACATTATATTTGATAGAAAAGAAATGAACATACTTATTGTTACATCAGAAATAGGACTCGATGGAGGCGGTATGGCATTAGCTTGCAAGCGAGTTGTGGATATTCTAAGGAAGGAACATAATGTGATAGTTTTGTCTTCCACAGAAAATCCTATATATACCGTAAAAGGAGGGATGAACCCGAATACAGAGAATGGCATTCGAAAGGAATACAAACTCAAGCATGATAGTTTAGTATATAAACATGCTGATGTTGTTATTGCTTTTGGTGGAAGATTCAATGGGTATTACGGTGCAATGCTTGCGGAGAAGTTAGGTAAACGGTTTATATTAGCTCTTCGCGGTAGTGACATAAATATTGTAAAATGGTCTATTGATGACACTTGGTATCTTCGAGAAGCCACAACTAGGGCGAGTAAGATTGTATGCCTTTCAAAGGAAATGATTCGTAATGTTATAAGTCTTTGTCCTGAAGCAAATGGAAAAACAATTATCATTCCAAATGAGTATGAAGGTGATTATGTGAAAATCAATTTTCACAACCTAAATGATAAGATTGTCATAGGAACAGCAGCCTCTCATTTGAATGAGAAAAAAGGCATAGGTAATCTTATCTTTATGCTTAAAAAGTTTAGAGAAATTTCAGAAACAGACATCTGTTTGGATTTAGTTGGAGAAATCGACAGTGACTTGCTTGAAAATTACCAGAATGAAGTCAAGGCACATAATCTTGGAAATAATATAAGATTTCTAGGTTATCAACCACGTGAGATTTTAAAAGATACCATGAAAGATTGGGATTTCTACATTCAGGCTTCAGTGTGTGAAGGTCATCCCAACGCTATCAGTGAAAGCCTTCAGTGTGGAACCGGGTTTATCAGTAGCAAAACAGGATTTATAGCAGAAACGCTACAGGAGCAATTTGCCGAGTTCTTTTTTGAGGATTTCACTCCTGACGTTATGGCAAACAATTTGAAAGCATTATGTTGCATGCCAAACTTGGCCGAGCGTTATCAAGAAGCTATAGGTGTTATCAAAAGTAACTGTGCCAAGGAATATATTGCACAAAAGTGGCTTGGGATGTTGTCGTATAACAAAACTCCTAAAAATGAAATAGAAGTCGAGAGCATTGTGTGTGTAGGTCTTCATGATGTTATGGGGGACATTCATGATAGTATAACTACTCCAACAAACGTTTTTCGAGATTTCGTTGGATATATTGCAGAAAAGGGATATGGAATATGTTCCATGCATGACTATTTGTCAAAGAGTAAAGAAGAAAGAAAAAAGTGGATTGTATGTACATTTGATGATGGCTATAAGAGCCTAACTAATGATGCGCTAGAAATATTAAAGAAGCAGGGATTTACAGCAACTGTCTTTGTTTGCACTGGTCTCATCGGAAAGGATAATTCCTGGAATAACAAGGATGCAATCTTACGAGAGCATCTTGACATAAACGCCATTAACCTTCTTATAAAAGAAGGATGGGAGGTGGCATCACATGGCGTTTTCCACAAAAATCTTCTCAAACTAAGTGATGTAGAAATTGAATATGAGCTATTAGAATCAAAGAAAGCTTTGAATCAAATAGTCGGATATTGTGATACATATGCCTATCCTTATGGCGCTTATAACAAATTTATTCGCCGCTGTGTTGAAAAATATTATAAGTACGCATTCACAGTTGACCAAGGTGGAACATCAATGGTTGTTGACAAACATCAGTTAAAGAGATATTCTATTACGGAAATTTATAAAATGCTTAAAAAACAATGAAAAAAATATTGGGAATATTTAGAGGATTTCCAGGATTAGGCCGTGTTGTTTCCGGAGTTTCCTGTAGCAAAAGTACATATAAAAAGTGTTTGAGAGAAGAATGAGGAAAGTTTACTGGTTATCAGTTACTTTCCTCATTTTGGTTA
>OIXL01000747.1_pt1 | contig 14708 bp, 13 predicted proteins | sample 1587761 | NCBI WGS metagenome assembly OIXL01 (sample SAMN03283246) | human gut metagenome | biome: human-associated habitat; material: feces | host: Homo sapiens | place: Peru | collected 2012 | reverse complement strand
ATTGGGCGGTGCCAGTTCCACCAGATGACCCACGCACCAGCTTACCAGATAGCCGTTGCCCTCAAGGTAGCCGTCCTGACGGCTGGTTGCACCGAGGACTTTGGCGTAGGACATGGCAACCGAGGGCTTTTCTGCTACAACTAGAATTGAAATAAGCGTTCCCTCCAATCTGTTTTCATTTGGATATGTACGGCGGCAAATGCCGCCTTGAAATCAGATGGGTTCGGTGTCCTGCTCGTCCGGGGCTTCGCCCTCATCCGGCATATCGGTAGGGATCTCAAAATCGCCCTTGTCCTCGGTGTAGTTTGCATCGGGGTCGAGGGCTTCTTTTTCTGCCTGCTTTTTCTGCTTCTGCTTTGTGAAAGCGTAGAAGCCGCCGCCTGCCGCCAGCGCAATCAGCACGACTACGCCCAGAAAGCCGGATGCGATCTTTGTGACCTTGTTTTCCTTGGGCTGTTCTGTGCCGGATGCTGCCGCTTCTTCCGCAGCTTTCTTGGCTTCCTCCTCGGCTTTCAGCCTGTCCTGCTCTGCCTGCGTCGCCGCTTCTTTTTCAGCGGTATAAGCGTCTGCATCTTCTTCCTCCATCAGCGCCAAAAGGTCTGCTTCGTCCACCAGATTCATAAAGTGGACGGTCTGCTGCCCTTTGGCGTTGCGGTCGATGACCAAGTAGAACGTATTGCCCGACTTGCTGACCAGCGTAATAAACTGCTGACCGCTGCCATCGGAATAGTCGGTGTGGTAGTCGTCTACCAGCGTCAGGTTGCCCTCCGGGGTCAGGGCACCAGAGGTTTCATCTGTGATGGTGACAACATCCTCCTCCACCACTTCCGGCAGAACAGGCTGCTCCACGGGGGTGGCTTCGCCCTCAAAGGCAAAAGCGGGAGCCGCCATGCCAGCGCACAGCGCCGCCGATACCAGCAGCGCGCCCAGTTTCTTAATCTTCATCTGCATCGACCTCCTTCTCGAAAGTTGCACCCACGGCAGACAGCGCAGCCGGGTTCGGGGTAGCGGTAGCCGACTGCCGCAGCAGAGCAGCAAGCTGTTCCGGCGTGACTTTTGCAGTCCGCACCATCTCGTTGACCTCGGCGGAATCCTCCTCCTGAATGCGCCGCTCCAAAATCTCGATACGATTGTTCAGTTTGATGCGGCGTTCCTTCTCTTTTGCCAACATCGCCCGCAGCTTATCCGATTTTTCGCTCATAAAACTCCTCCAATCATTTTGAAAGCCGTCCAAAACCGGACAGGTATTTCTGCCAGTAGGACGAGTGAATGTTTGCGTACTTGATGGGGTCTCCGGCGCTGACCATCATGCCGTTGCCGAGGTAGTAGAGTAGGAAAGTGCCGCCTTATCGTATTTCTACGACAGGTTTGCACAGACCTCTCCCAGAACCGTGCTTGCGCCTCTCAACGCACACGGCTCCCCATTTTTTGCTCCATTTCAAAAGTTATTCCGTTTTAGTTCCATGATGAATTCTCATGTGGCATTTGTGGCACACAACGATTGTCTTGCGCCTCTTTGCCAGCATGACTTTCTCCCAATCAGCTTTACCTTTCAGGTTTTTGACCTTGTTTACATGGTGGATTTCATAGCTATCGTTGTCTGTACAGCCGCAGACTTCACAGACTTTGGCCTTCAGACGTTCCTCGAAGGGTGTTGTGTTGTGCGAAAAGCGATACGCCAAATCGGGCACTTTTTCCGTCAAATCTTTGCCTTTGCAATCGCTGTACTTAGCGAACATCATACGGCGTTTTCCCTTTTTGGTTTCATACGGAACACCCCATGCGCCAGTCCCATCTCTGTATTCATAACGAACCTTAGAAATTCGGGAGCGATGCTTGTTTGCGAGTGTTTTCAGACAGCTGTATTCCATCAGATAGCCAAAGTAAACGAGCTTGTTGAAGTTGCTTGCAATGGCATAATAGTTACAGAGTCCTCGGAGTTCCGCATTATAAATCATTACGATTTCCAAATCCGTGCGGTTCAGCAGAATTGGGCGATGAATAGGAATCAACTTCTTACCATCCCTTTTAGCGATGCTATGGGACAGCAAATAGGTCTCCACCTTATCTTTCAGTGGAATATTGAGTTCCACTTTGTTGTTCATAGTGCGCATTTTTCGTTTTCCAGAGCGTTTGACACTGGCATCCCTGCGCACCCGAACATCAAAACCAAGGAATCGGGCAGGAGTATTGCTGTGCGTAATGAGGGTCTTTTCTTGACTCAACTCCATTTTCAGAGTGTCCCGGACAAAATCCGTGAGTTTTGCCTTAATCGCTTCGCATTCCTCTCTTGTCCCATTGACTGCAATCAGAAAGTCATCTGCATAGCGAACATATTTCAATCGCTTATCGGTACACGCTTTTGCAGGTGTCCGAAACAACTGCTTTGTCAGTTGCTTGTGCTGAGCAATCAGCTGCTCCCGCATTGTTCCTTCAGCTTTCTTGATTTTCTCATGCAGTGCATCTCGTTTGTGTCTTATCGCGTTGTATTCTTCCGTAAAGTTTCTCGGATTGTATCCGTGGTCAAATTCCTTCTTCAGCTGCGTGATATACCTGTCCAGTTCGTTCAGGTAGACATTCGCAAGAATCGGGGAAATGATTCCACCCTGCGGGCATCCGCTATAGGTTTCATGGAAATCCCAGTCTTCCATATAGCCGGATTTCAGAAACATACGAATCAGGTTCAGAAAACGAGCGTCCTTGATTTTTCGGTTCAGCACACCAATCAGCGTGGAATGGTCGATGTTATCAAAACATCCCTTGATGTCGCCCTCAATGAACCACTTTGCTCCGGTAAACTCATGCTTAATCATGGCAAGTGCCGTGTGGCAGCTTTTGCCCGGTCGAAAGCCGTGGGAATAGATAGAGAAAATTGGCTCATAGATGGCTTCCAGAATCATACGGATAGCTTCTTGCACCAGCTTGTCAGCGAATACAGGAAGCCCCAGCGGGCGCAGCTTGCCGTTCTTCTTTTGAATATAGGTTCTGCGTACCGGCTTTGGTTCATATGACCCTGTTCTCAATGCTTCAATGATGGCTGTCTCATACCGCTCGCTAAATCCATCAGCCGTATCATCATTCACACCCTTCGTTCCTGCACCCTTATTGGAGTAAAGATGCTGGTAGGCGATGAAGTAAATATCTGGCCTCAAAAGATAGCGGTACAGTCGTGTGAAAATTTCATCGCGGTTCTTTTGGGAATTCTCTTGTAATTTTGTTAAAATCTCCATTGTTGATTTCATTGAGGCTTTCCTCTCTAATCAATTTCTGATTTTAATGCGCAAAAAACTGCTTCTCTTCGCCATGTGAGCGGCTTTCCCGCATCCGATTTTACGGCTTTTCCTGTCAATTCAGGATTCTCGGACTACTACAGAAGCTCCGTTGTCATGCCGGATTTTCAGTGTCATCTTTCTAGCATAGCTTTGAAATTTATCACATTGCTGCATTACACATAGCTTTTTCAAGCGTTCCGGTTTAGACAATCTCCAGTTGACGATAGTAGTAGGTCAATGTGAATTATCGGATATGCTTTTGTTCCGTTACTATCGGTTCTCCGACGTGCCGCACAGGGGATTAGCAACCCATAGGAAGGCATTTATTTCCTATGGTCCCTGCGCCAAAGGTTTCAGACAATTTTCCTTTGCCCACACGTAACAAGGGCTTGGAACTCACCTTAAACAATTCAGTTTTATCCTTATATTCACTTATCCTTGCAGTTCAGTCGTGCCCGATTGTCTTTAGGCAACTTACCGCTTTCCTGCCGTGCTCTTTTCCCGTACATCTTTCGACTTTCGGTAAAGCAGGTGGATTCCCGCGTTGCTTTGCGGGGTAGTACCTTAACCACAGCCTCCTTTCTCTACTTCTACTATCGTCCTTACTGGACGCACGATGCCCACATGACTTTTCCCCGGCGTATCATACGTTCCTTCAAAGAAAACAAGGTCGCCGGGCTTTGCTTCGGCTTCGGAAATGTGCTGGCTCTTGTTCCACAGACCGTTGGCGGTGGTGCGCCCCACATTGTAGCCGTTCTGGTTGTAGACCCAGCAAACGTAGCCGGAGCAATCAAACCCGGTTTCCGGGGTAGAACCGCCCCAGACGTAGGGCGTGCCCACATACTTTTGCGCCTCCTTGTAGATAGCGGCAAACTCGCTGTCCGTCAGGGCTTCTGCCGGAACCTGATAGTCGATGCCGGGTGTGCCGGAGCCATCGGAGCCACCGGGCGGCAGACCGCCGTTGAACAGATAAGGCCGACCACCCAGCGTATCCTGAAAGATCTCATAGCGTTTCCACTGGTCGTTGTCCAGTTCCTCCCGGATAACCACTTCCAGCCCTTTATTCACCAATTTGGTGTGGAAGATGCGGTACTCATAGGGCACCTGCGTAGGGACTGGGATTCCTGCCGGACTGATGACCCAGACGGTCTTATACCGTATCTGCACCTCCACCCATGTGGTCAGCTTGTACTGCTTTTTGAAGGTCTCCTTCAACTTGCCCTGCACCTCTGACCGGGTGTAATCGTCATAGAGAGTCGTGAGAAAAGAGGTCAACTGCCATGGGTCATGCTCGATGGGGTCAAGGTGATACTGGTACTCGTTGTAGCCGGGGTGGTCGGTGGGGGTGCGCTTGATCTTTTTGTCCAGCTCCTTTTCCAGCTTCTTGTAGTCGGTTTCGGCTCCCCGGATGTCCCGGTCCTCTGCGGTGTAAATGGTCTGACCGGATACCTGCGTGGTGCCGGAAAACAGAATGGAACAGGACGAAAATGCCGACATGACCAGCAGCAAGAGCAAAAGAAAAACGCCCACGATCAAAAGAACGTGCGCGTTGCTTTTTGCAAAATTGGCAATGCCGTTGACTGCGGTACTGACCACCGATTTTCCTTTGTCGATGACCTGTTCCATGCCAGACTTCGCAGCAGTGGTGCCATTGGATACCGCTTTGCCGCCTGCGGTCTGTGCCGCTGTACCCGAATGGGCGGTGGCATAGTGACTTTTACGGATTTCTTGCCGCTGTTTCCAGCGTGAAAGCCAGTTGGAACTGCCCTCGCCGGTGCCGGATGCGCCTGCATCTTGTGCCGAAGGCGGCTTCTGCACGGAAGATTTTGCGGTTCGGGCCCCTTTCTTGCCCTGCATCTTGGCTTTCTTTTTCAGCTTTCTGGCGTAACGGCTCTTGGAAATATCGTGGGTAGTCTCGGCAGCTTTTTCGCCCTCGCTTAAAGCCTGCGTGCCCACATTATCGTCCTCGTACTGGTCAACCTCCCGATGCACCGCAGACCGGGCGGCAGCAGCGGCATACATAGCACGTTTCTGCTGCTTTGTCATGCGGGATGCTTCATCCGGGGTGATCTCGGCTTTGCCAAAACGCAGGTGCTGCGCCCTTTCCGCAACCTTATCTGCATCGGTTTTCAGCTTTTTCTTTCTGGGCACCGACTGCTCCACCTTGGGTTTCTTCGGGGGAGAACGGGTCTTTTTTGCGGACGATTCCTCTTTGATGATCAGTTTCGGTTCACTCATTTCTGTGTGCCCTCCGAGATCTCGTTGAGCTTGGTCGTGAGGATGCGGTAGAGTTCAAGGTCTTTCGGGAAGTGGTCAACAAAGGGCAGGATCACGTTACCGAAAAACAGCAGCCCTTCACCTTCGCCGGAGTGGGTCACATAGGAAAGCTGATGGGGCGAGATGTTGAGCTGCTTTGCGAGAATCTGTCGGTCTCCGTTGGCCTGATTGAGCATATACACAAAGTCCGAGTTCTCAAAAATATTCGATACTTCGGGACTTGCCAGCAGATCTTTGACGTTCTGCGTTAGGGCTGTCGGGATGCCGCCCCACTTACGGAAACGCTTCCAAATCTCCACAGAATAAGCGGCAGTCTGCTCCTCTTTCAGCAAAAGGTGGAACTCGTCTGCATAGTACCGGGTGGATTTTCCGGCACTGCGGTTGGCGGTCACACGCCCCCATACGGCATCCTGCACGATGAGCATACCCAGCTTTTTGAGCTGCTTGCCCAGCTGCTTGATGTCAAAGCAGACGATGCGGTTATTGATATCCACGTTGGTGTGGTGGTTAAAAATGTTCAGACTGCCCTTGACGTAGATTTCCAGCGCAGCCGCCACATGGCGGGCTTCCGGTTCATCTTGCGTCAGCAGGGCGTTGTACAGATCTTCCAACAGCGGCATATTTTCCGGGGTGGGATTCTCGAAATACTTGCGATAGATCACATGGACGCAGCGGTCAATGACCGTCTTTTCCACTGGCTGCAAGCCCTCCTTGCCGCCCACCACCAGTTCGCACAGGGACAGGACAAAGTCGGCTTTCAAAGCCAGCGGATTATCCTCTTCCGAATAGTTGCTGTTGATGTCCATCGGGTTGATATACTGGGTGCTGGCAGGGCTGATGTGGATGACCTGCCCATGCAGACGCTCCACCAGCGGAGCGTAATCGGCTGGGTCAGCGGTGTTACCACCGCCTTCCCGCCTAAGAACCGTACGTGACAGTTTCCCGTCATACGGCTCAAGCATTTCATCACTTCTTCAAGCGGTTCTCAGCATAAATACGCTGACAGGTGCAATGAACGTAGCGCATATTGCGAACATCTTCCATGCCAGCCTTTGCCTTTGGTGCAAGGTAGAAGATTTCTCTTTCTTCCGTTACATCCATCGGCATTCCGCAGTGGTAGCACAGTCCGTTCTGGTTTTTCCAAATCATCTTGAATTTTCCAGTCAGCCGGTGCGTTCCTTTATCGAATTTCCTTTTTTGGAAATACGCCTCATCGAGGAACGGATTTGCAGTAGCTTTTATCTTGGTATGTCGCACAATGACTGTGCTGTCCACCCGTATCAGCTCCTTGTTTTCCGTAGAGAACACCCAGTTCCGATTACCGACACGATGCCAGTATCTCGTGGAAATCCACCACTTGTTCTTCTTTGGGTGCCGTCTTTTAGCCCATCGCCATAGCAGTTCGTACAGGACATAGTCCAGATGCGCGAACGCATCACTTGCGCATACGGACTGGTGGTAATTAGTCCAACCTCGAATTTGTTCATTCAACTTCATAATCAGAACATCTTGCTGCCACGCTTTTCCTCTGCGGAGAATCGTGTCAGAGATATTGGAAACGATAGCCTTAACCGCCTTTTGGGAAGGCTTGATAATCAGCTTTTCGTTATACTTTCTGAAGTTCCAGCCGAGGAAGTCGAAACCATCGTCAATGTTGGTGACAACGGTCTTTTCATCAGAAAGTTCCAATCCGCGTTCAGCGAGAAACTCTCGAATCAGCTCCTTTGCTTCAAGAGCCAGTTCAGGTGTTGCCGCTGTGACCACAAAATCGTCTGCATAGCGGACGAAGTTTACTTTGTGGGCATTCTTAAATCTTAAATCGACCTTACCGAGCGCGTTCGTGTGAAAGCGTTCGACCAGCTTCTTCTCGATACCATCCAGCGTCATGTTCGCCAGAATGGGGGAGATAATACCACCTTGCGGAGTTCCTTCCTCGGTAGGAAAGAGTTCGCGCTGATAGATAAATCCCGCCTTTAAGAACTGCTTCAAAATGTTCTTGTCCATGGGGATGTTCGCCAGAAGCCAATCATGGCTGATATGGTCGAAGCAACCTTTGATGTCACCCTCCAAAACCCACTTCGGAGAAATGTGCTTGCGCGACAGTGCATTGAACAGATATTCGCAGGCATCCTGTGCGCATCTTCCTTTTCGGAAACCAAAGGATTTCCCATCTGCTGTTGTTTCCGCCACCGGTTCCAGTGCCAAAGCATAGAGAGCCTGCATTGCGCGGTCATACATTGTAGGAATGCCCAATGGACGCTTTTTCTTCTTGTCCTTCTTTTCGATATACACTCTACGGAGAGGACGCGCACGATACCCTTTATCTGTCAGCGATAGAGCCGCTGCCATTTTCTTCGCCGGAGTGTTCCAGAGAACACCATCCACACCGGGAGTTCTGCGCCCGTCGTTGGTTACGACACGCTTGACAGCCAGTGCTTTGGCGTAAAAGGAATGTGTCAGAAGATACTGAAGTCGTTTTACTGCGTTGTAGTCTTTTTGCTGAGTTGCCTTGACAATCCTGATTTGTAGCCTGTTGACTTCCCGCTCTGCCTTATGCCAGTCAATGTTTTTCCATTGGGCACTCAACATAGCTTCGTCCGACAGCTTCTCAGAAGTTTTACCTTCCGTCGTTGAATACTTATCGTTCACAGAAATACCTCCAATCTTGCCATGAAATACCCGGAATAAGTCAGCACCCTTTCAGGTCAGGGCAAATTTTGAACCCCTATGCTCACCGTTACAGTGAACCTTTCGCTTTTTATTCCATCTCATACCCTCTGCGCCATTTCTTCCTCTTGCGAGGTCGATACCTTTGTTCAAGGAACGCATAGGGTTTTCCACGTTCCACGTAATGCATAATTCTCGAATGCCTTAGCCGCCATCTTTGAACCGGGAGGATTTGTGTCCATTTGCTTCGGGGTAGCGAAAGGCCCCTCGGCCACCTCCAACACCTTTTGGTGTAGGTGTATCAGCCTTATTTCACCTATTCCCTGTAACGATCCTTACGATGATTCACATTACGTTCGACATAGCATTCTTTACCCTAACAGTACATCCGCTTTAGGCTGGCAGATTTCCCATATTGTCCTGTGAGCTTCCCAACGCCGGCTTTTGACCAGTGCAGGTCACAGTAGGGTTACTCCAAATGGATAGAGCAGTGTTTATACACAATACATTACGCGACTTCGTGTCGCACCTCACATTCCGGGTCACAGATGATGATATCATCGTCCGTCACGAGGAACGCATTGCAGATCTCACGCTTTGCCGAAAAACTTTTGCCGCTTCCCGGTGTGCCAAGAATCAGGCCGTTGGGGTTTTTCAACTTTTTACGGTCCACCATGATCAGGTTGTTGGACAGGGCATTCAAACCATAATACAGGCTTTCCTTGCCGTTGTCGAACAGTTCCTGCGTGGTAAACGGCACAAAAATCGCCGTGCTACTGGTGGTCAGCCCTCGCTGAATTTCGATCTGGCAGTCTGCCAGTGGCAGGCTGCTCATCAGACCCTGCTCCTGCTGGAAGTCAAGACGGCACAGTTCGCAGTTGTGCTTCTGGGCAATGCTGACCGCCTGAAACACGTTGGTTTCCAGTTCCTGCTCGGTTTTGCCGGTGTTCAGAACAAGGAATGTCACCAGAAACATTCTCTCGTTCTGGCTCTGCAGTTCCTTCAAAAGTGCCTTGGCATCCCTGCCATAAGTTGCCAAATCAGACGGCAGCACGTCCATGTCGTATCCAGCGCGGACGGCTTTCTTCTGGTGGAGTAGGGAGCTGCCGCCTTACTATCTTGCAATAGCAGGTTTGCATCACCCTCTCCGGGAACCGTACTTACCTCTCTCGAAGTATACGGCTCTGTCATTGTTCGGTCAGAAAAACTCATTGATTGTGAATTAGATGGTGGCAGTGCTCACACACTACAAGTGTCTTTCGCCGTTTTGCTAACATTGCGATTTCCCACGGTTCTTTTCCTTTAAGGTTTTTCAGTTTATTGATATGGTGGATTTCGTAACGTTCGCTTTCCGTTGTGCCACAAAGTTCACAAATTCTTGCTTTCAAACGCTTCTCAAGCGGTGTTACCGACTGACCATAAATAATTGCGGCATTGCTAATGCAGTCTGTTGAAATTTTCGCATCTTTACAGTCCATATAGTTGGCGAAATAGCGGCGCTTGGCTTTCTTTTTCGTTTCGTAGGGGATACCCCATTCGCCAGTTCCGTCTTTATACATAGCAACAACTTTTGAGATTTTGCTTTTGTGTTTTGCTGCAAGCGTTTTTAGGCAGCTGTATTCCATAAGGTAAGACAGATATTTCAGTTTACAGAAGTTGCTGGCTATTCCGTAATAATTACAAATACCTCTCAACTCATCGTTGTAAACTGTGACTATCTCAAGGTCTGTCAGCCGTAGCAGGGAATTTCTGTGAACGGGAAATAGCTTTCCGTCCTTTTTCTGTATCGCTATACCCTTTGAGAAAATAAAGTTGTGGATTTTGTCATCGAATGGCACTAGCAGCTCAACATGGTTGTTGAGAGTTCTCGCTTTTGTGCCTTTCTTGTTCCGCTTTACTTTCTCACATCTTCTGACACGAACATCAAAACCTAAGAACCGGGCACATTCACTGCTGTGGGTAATAAGTGTCTTTTCTTCGCTGAGTTCCATCTTGAGTGTTTGCCCAATAAACTCAGAGAGTTTGCTCTTAATCCACTGGCAATCCTCTTTACTGCCCTTTACACCAATAATAAAATCATCTGCATAGCGGATATATTTGAGCTTTTTATCCGTCTGTGCTGTGCAAGGAGTTTTCAAAAGTTGTTTGCGGAGTGTTTTACACTCTGCAATCATGCTTTCTCTTTCTACTCCATTCTTTCTGTCGATGTGGTAGCAAAGATTTTTGATTCTATTGTGCAGTTCACGGTATTCCGGGGTGATTTTCCCTTTTTCAGGAGTGTCAAATTCGTCTTTTAGCTGCATGACGAATTTATCAAGTTCGTGCAGATAGATGTTTGCCAGCAACGGTGAAAGAATACCGCCTTGCGGTGTGCCGCTGTAGGTTTTGTGGTAAACCCAATCTTCCAAATATCCTGCTTTTAGAAATTTGTAGACCAGTTTTACGATGCGTGCATCTTTGACCTTGCTGCCGATAAATCCAACCAGTGCATCGTGATTTATATTGTCAAAGCACCCTTTAATATCCCCCTCAACAAACCAACGCACACCACCAAATTGGTACTTCAATTTGTCTAATGCGGTGTGACAGCTTCTTTTCGGGCGGAATCCATGCGAGCAGTCCAGAAAGAGCGGTTCATAAATTGCTTCCAATATCATACGGAGTGCTTCTTGAACCAATTTGTCCGTAAAGGTCGGAATACCTAATGGACGCTTCTTCTTCGGATTGCTTTTCTTTGCAATATAAGTTCGTCGTACTGGCGTGGGCTGATAGGTTTCATCTGCCAAGGACTGAATGATTTTTTCAATCTTAGCTTCGCTGAAACCGTCTGCTGTGTCTTGATTGATACCTTTTGTCGATGCACCCTTGTTCGTGTACAGACGCTGGTATGCCTGATAGTAAATATCTGGGCGCAGCAGATAGCGATACAATCTAGTAAATACTTCTTCCTTATGGGTTAATGAGTCTTTGCTGATTCTTTCTAAAATTTCGGTTGTTGGTTGCAATGAGGTTTTCCTCCCTAATCAACGTTCTATTTTAGTACACAATAACTACGCTCCTTCGCCATGTAAGGGTCATTATCCCTCTCGGACTACTATGAGCGTTCCGTACCCATGCAGGATTTTCAGGCTCTACAGCCATAGCCTTTTCAGGCGTTCCTGTGTAGGGTATCCCCAGTTAACATTGTGTGTAGGGAAATGCGGATTGTCGGTATGCGCTTTCGTTTCCTTGCCATAGGTTCTCCTACAGATTCCATGAACATTGAGATAACCGATGGATGGAAGAGCATCATCCATCGCGTTCATGACAGAGGTTTCAGACATTTTCTTCCGCCTGAAAATAACAGAAATTAGAAACTTGCGTATCAGTAAACCCAACTTCATCCTCGTATCCGCTTAACATGGCGGTTCAGTCGCACAATACTGTCTTTCAGTGACTTACCGCTTTCCTGCCGTGCTCTGTTCCCGTTTCAGCTTTCGCCTTTCGGTTAGGCAGGTTGTTTCCCGCGTTATCCTACGGGGTAGTCCCTTACGCTACACTACACAATGCCCTATCTGGGCGCACCTCCTCGATCTTTGATCTATCGAGTTCGGTGATGGTGTGCTTGATGGTTTTGATGGCCTTGTTCTGGTCAACGGACTGGATGTGCATGGTAACGATCTGGCTGGAATCCATGTCCAGAAAATCCTTCAGCAACTGGTCACTCAGGTCAGAAGCCGTGATATTCAGGAAGCTGACCGCTCCGAAGATGCCGCCCATCTGAAAGGTGCGGCTGTTCTTAAACGCCAGCGCAGTGGGGGCAATGGCATCCTTTACGGACAGACCACTGGGCACAAGGTCTTTCCAGTTGAAGTGGAACTTGTTGGCTCCATCCATGTTCAGCATCCCATGCATCAGCCGCAGGCGCTCCGTTCCGTCCAGCGGCTTTGCCAGAACGCCCAACCTGTGAAAGTTGTTCATCAGGTCGTTCTGGATGTGCTCCAACCGGGGTTTGACCTGCGCCATGCTATCGCCCTCGATGCCGTAGGTCAGGAATTTGGTCTTGGTCAGACCGTTGTTGCCCTTGGAAAGCTGCTGCCGCAACATCTGGCTGTACTCGGCTCGCACATCGTCAAAACCATCCTGCTGGTACGGGATGCGGATGGACTTTTCAAAGTCTGCGGAATCGGTGGCAGTGTTCACAAAGGACAGCTCAAAGTGGATAGAGCTGTCGAAAAAGTTGAGAAAACTGCACCATTCCTCAAAGATAGCGGTCTTGTCCTCCTGCTGCGCGAGCTGATAATTGATATCCTGATACTGGATGGTGCGGGTGTAGTAGCCGGGACGGACACGGCAGGTGCCGTCCTCAAACATCCGCTGGAACGGAATGCTCTCCTGTGCCGTGCGGGGCACCGTGAACTTGGGCGGCTTTTTGCCGTCCTTATTCTTTTTCAGAAACGGAATCATGGGCGTCATCTCCCTTCATAAGCAGTGCATAGTAATTGTGGGTCTGGTACTGACGCACCTTCGGGCGAACAAAGCGCGCCTGAAAGTAGTACCACAGGATCTTTTCGGCGGGCTGACCGTTCTTCTGATACATCGCCAGAAAGAACATGGGCAGCATGACCGCCATCATGCCGAGGGTAGCGCCGGAATTGCCTGCGGTGTCCCGCAGGACAAAGAACAGCGGCACCCCTACGACTGCCGCTGCACCAAAACAGATAAGCTGCCGTGCGGTCAGATTGAAAGCCACTTTGGACTTCACCTTGCTGAAATCGCGCGGCACGGAAATATAAGCTGCCAAAATTTCACCTCCGAATCAATGGGCACCCAGCAGAGTTTTGGCGACAGAGCTGGTCTTGAACAGCGAGAAGCAGAGCAGCACGGTATACCCCACGATGCTCCAGATCGAGTTGATGGCATCCCCGGATATGGCAACATTCTGAAGCAGAACCGCGTAAATCGCCACGCAGATCAGGATCAGGAAGCCCTGAAATCCCAGCGCGAACAGAGAACGAAGATAGTTCTGTCCAACATGGGATTGCTCATGGTTGCCCCATGTTGCCATGGGCACCGGAGCAAGGCTGACCATCATATAGATTTCAATCATTCTTCCGTAGACGATGACGAAAATCACGATGGACAGGATGCGCATGGTGATGCCGATGAAGAAGGACTGCAAGAACAGCCCGAACAGGGGGCCTACGTCCATCTGCATCATGCTGGATTGCAGCATGGAAAGCCCGATGTCGTTGACCCTTGTGTTGCCGGAAATAATGCCGCTGGAATTTGCCACCACCTGCTGCGTCACGTCGAACACCGCCATGATGATGTCGAAGGTGTTGGAGATTATCCAGACCGAAATGGCAGTTTTGAAGATCCATTTCATCAGCAGCGCAGGTTCAAATTGTGCCATGTTATTGTGCTGGGTGATCATCTCTATCAGCTCATAACAGGCTATAAAAGTCAGAATCACGCCTGCAATGGGCAGCACCACATTCCGGGAGAGTGCTTCGATCATAGCGAAAACGCGCGGTTCAAAACTGGATGGTTTGGTGCCGACCTGCTGTGCGATGTTGCCCACTTGGGTGTTGACGTCATCGAACAGGCCGGAAAGATTGGACATGATCGCAGCTGTCAGCAGTGACTTGATCCAATCGGAGATTGCTTTGAGAACGGTTTCCACTCAGCGCCACCACCTTAAAAGAAATGGTTGATGAGGGTCTTGAGCAGGTTGAGAACAAAGATGAGGTTCGTCAAAAAATTCATAGAAACATCTCCTTTTTGATAGAACGTATGGCTTGAAAATTCGCTCCACAAGTACAAAAACCGTTAGCCACGGTGAGTTGGAGCAATATGTATGGGCGGCAGATGCCGCCCGCAGTTTTTAGCCGAACAGACCGCTCAGCAGGGGGATCAGGGTGATGCCGATGAGGGCAACGCCGCCGCCAGCCATCAGCTGCTTCATGCCCTGACTTTTTGCGGAGGGATTATCGCCGCCGTAGCCTTCCATGAGGTTGACAGCACCCCACACGCCCAGACCGGCACCCAGAGCAACGACCAGAGTCTTCAGAACATCCACTGCACTGTTGAAAAATTCCATAATTGCATCTCCTTTGTTTTGAAAAAGTGACCCTGCACACACCTGAAATCCAGTGATGAACTGCCGCAAACTGCGGCAAGCGCTGATTTGCTGGCGCGCCTTTTGGGCCAGGGTAAAAAATAACCGCTCGTCTTTGTCAGGCGGGCGGGAGTGAATCAACATCCACGAGGACGAACTGGTCATCCGAGTGGATTTTTTCTTTATGGCTCAGATATTTTTCAATATCCAGAGCGTTTTTGGGGTTGGCATCCGATGTTAATTTGTAGTTCGGATGCTGGGTCAAATCGTACTTGTCGCTCAAAAATGGGCGGACACCGCGCAGCTGCAGGATGCACTTGCCACCATCCAGAACAGCAAGCTCATCCCGGCTCATCAGCTCGTGGCCGAGTTTCTGGTAGTTGGTGCCATAG
>OIXL01000742.1_pt1 | contig 14764 bp, 13 predicted proteins | sample 1587761 | NCBI WGS metagenome assembly OIXL01 (sample SAMN03283246) | human gut metagenome | biome: human-associated habitat; material: feces | host: Homo sapiens | place: Peru | collected 2012 | reverse complement strand
CCGCCCCGAAGCGGCCGAAGCCATCCGCCGAGAACAGCACCTTTTCGCTGCTCTCGTAGCTGACCATGACTTCCGGCCAGTGCACCATGGGTGCAAATACAAAGGTCAGGGTGTGGGCGCCCAGCGTCAGGCTCTCGCCGTCCTTCACAGTGACGCGGCGTTCTTTTGCAATGGCATCCGCGCCGAAGAACTGATCCATGTACAGAAAAGTCTTGGCGTTGCCAACCACCTGCATTTCCGGGTAGAGCGCCACCAGCTTTGCGATATTGGCACCGTGATCCGGCTCCATGTGGGAGACGACCAGATAATCCGGCTTGCGGCCTGCCAGTGCTTCGGTCAGATTTTCCAGCCATGCATCGGTGGCGCGGCTGTCCACCGTGTCCAGAATGGTGGTCTTTTCGTCCAGAATGACATAGGAGTTATAGCTGACGCCGGTGGGCACCGGGTACTGGCTCTCGAACAGGTCGATGGTGGTGTCGTCCACGCCCACGCCCAGAATGGCTTCGCTGATCTTTTTCACGCTCATAATGTCCGGTCTCCTTTTATTTTTATGCTGTACCGCGCGGAGCGGTTTTGTTTCTAGGAACATTTCTCAGTATAGCACATTGTCAGAAGTTTGGCAAGAGGGAAAGGATCCGCGTCCTTTACTGCTCCCCGCTCTCCGGCAGGCGGGCCGGGAGTTTCTCCGAGGACCGTCCGCTGGGGTGGGACCCTGTTGCCGCAAGGCGGCAATAGGGCGGGCGATGGAATGGCCCGATTCGTGTCCGAGGAGAAAGCTACCGGCACACCTGCCCATGCCGCCTCACTGCTCCCCGTTCTCCGGCAGGCGGGCAGACACCGGTTTGCCCGGTTCGGTGTCCAGTTCCAGCAGGGCGGCAGCGGCATTCTCATCCATGGTCTGCACTGCCCGCAGCTTGCGGCTGATGGCACGGCTGCGCACGCCGATGAGGTTGTCCAGTTCTTCATCGGTCTGGCGCAGACGCTGCTGCATCTTGGAAAGCCCCTGCCCGAACTTGTCGAACTCGGTCTTGACCGCACCCAGCAGCTGCCATACCTCACCCGAACGCTTCTGGATGGCAAGGGTCTTGAAGCCCATCTGCAGGCTGTTGAGCAGCGCCGCCATGGTGCTGGGGCCGGCAATGTTCACCTGATAGTCCCGCTGCAGCACTTCCAGCAGGCCCGCGTTCACCACCTCGGCGTACAAGCCCTCAAAGGGCAGAAACAGAATGCCGAAGGCCGTGGTATAGGGCGGCTCCACATACTTTTCGCGGATGTCCTTTGCTTCACTGCGCAGCACCAGCTCCAGAGCATGGCGGGCGTTCTCCACAGCCTGCGCGTCACCGGAAGCCTGCGCGTCCTGCAGGTGGGCATAGGTGTCGCCGGGGAACTTGGAATCGATGGGCAGCCACACGGTGCCGCCGTCCGCGCCCGGCATCTTGATGGCGTACTCCACCCGCTGGGTGCTGCCCGGGATGGTGGCTACATTGGTGTCGTACTGCTCCGGTGCCAGAATTTCTTCCAGAATGGCCCCCAGCTGGATCTCGCCCAGAATGCCGCGGGTCTTGACGCCGGAAAGCACCTGCTTCAGCCCGCCCACATCGGCAGCAAGATTCTGCATTTCGCCCAGACCTTTGTACACCTGTTCCAGCTGGTCATTCACGGCCTTGAAGCTCTCGGTCACACGCTTCTGCAAAGCGTCCTGCAGCTGTTCGTCCACCGTATGGCGGATCTCGTCCAGCTTCTGGGCATTCTGGGTCTGCAGAGCGGTCATGCCATCGGCCAGCGTTTTGCGCATTTCTTCCAGCTTGCGGGCGTTGGAAGCTTCCAGTCCCTGCAGGCGCTGTTCCATGGTCTGCTGCTGGGTGCCCTGCCCGGCGGTGAGCGCCGCACTCAGGCTCTGTACCGAAGCCTGCAGTGTCTCGCTGATCTGCCCCATGGCGGCAAGATTCTGCTGATTCATTTCTGCAAGCTTTGCCTCGGTCTGCCGGTTCTGGGCTTCCAGCTGCTGGCGCAGCCATTCTTTCAGTGCGGCGTCATCCCGGCTTGCCGCCGGTTTTGCCGAGCGGTACAGCAGCAAAGCCATCATCAGGCAGATAGCCACCAACAGAAAGGTGTACAGAAATGCTAAAAATTCCATATGTTCTCTCTCCCATTGCAAAATCCGGGCCTTGCACCCGCAAAGCCCGGATCTGCGTCTTTTTTATTTTGTCTGTTCTTCCCAGAAGGTCACCGCGTTATTCAGCCAGCCCTCGGCATCGGTGCCGCAGCCGGTACCGCAGCCGTGCGGAGCATTCTGGTAAACGGTCTTTTTGTACGGCACGCCGTGGGCTTCCAATGCCTGTGCAAAAGCCGGCCCCTGTTTGCGGCCGTCCATCAGCGGAAGCACGAAGTCATTTTTTCCGTACCAGAAGTACGTGGGCGGATAGTCGTCCGCCACGCTGGACCAGTAAAAGCGCCAGTCATAAACCGCCGGGTCCATCAGGACATGATACACCGGCTTCACCTCGTTGAAGTCAATGACCGGATACGCCAGAATCAGTGCTCCCGGCTTCGGCACACCGTACCGCGCATAGCCGATCTTGCTGTTGCCGAACAGTCCGGCCATCTGCCCGCCGGAGGAGTAGCCGATCAGGGCGTAGTCCTCGGTCTGCACCCCGAACTGTCCGGCATGTTCCGTGATGAACTGTACCGCCCGGCCAAGGTCTTCCAGCGGGGCATTGTCGGAAGCATCCAGAAACGTGCGGTAGCGCAGCACAAACACCGCATATCCCCGCTCATGCAGCTGCGGCACCGAGGTCACGCCCTCCCGCAGCTCGCCGCTGGTGGTGGCAACGTTGCCGCCCATCACGATGGCGTATTTTGCGCCCGGCTGTTCCGCCGGGAAATAGTAAAGCTCCGCATCGCCCCGGGCCGGCACTGCCGCGATCTCTTCTGCCGTATACACCGGCCATGTGACCTGCACCCCGGCGTTATAATTGCGGATGACCATGTTCAGCCCTTTTGCGCCGTCCTCTGCCTGCGGTTCTCCGAGGTACTGAGCCACGGTCTCGTTTTCAAAGCAGGCCTGCAGCAGCCGGCAGTGCTCGTCCGAATTGCCGTAGACATAAATGCCGGATCCGGCAATGCTGGGGTTTTCCCGGATCTGTTTTATGGTGGTCTGCACCGTGATATCCGGCTGACCGTACTCTGCTGCAAACGCCGCCGGGAGCATCAGCAGGCACAGGCCGATGCTTAAAGCCCCAGCAAAAAGATTTCGTTTCGTCAATTTGTTTCTCCCTTGCATTGTTCTTCCCAGAAGGCAGCAGCCTTTACAAGCCAGCCCTCTGCATCGGTGCCCCGGCCGGTGCCGATGCCGTGCGGGGCATTTTTATAGTAGGTTTTCTGGTACGGAATGCCGTGCGCCGCCAGCGCCCTGACAAAGTCATCGTGCTGGCCCGGCATCCACGCAGGGCTGACCGACATGTCATTGTCGCCGCGCCAGAAGTACACCGGCGGATAGTCATCATCCACCGCATCTTTGAGGTTTGTCCAGTAGTATTTCCAGCTGCAGCTCGCCGGGTCGCAGCTGATATGGCAGGCGATCTTTGCTGCGCTCAGATCCACGATCGGGTATGCAAACAGCAGGACGCCCGGTTTCTGCACTCCATAGCGGCCGTAGCCGCACTCCCTGTTCGCAAACACACCGGCGATCTGCGCGCCGGACGAAAAGCCCACAAGAGCGTAATTTTCGGTCTGCACATCAAACTGTCCGGCATGTTCCGTGATGAGCTGCACCGCGCGGGCAAGATCGTTCAGCGGGGCATTGTCGGCACGGTTCTCTTCGATGCTGTACCGCAGCACGAACACCGTATAGCCAAGCTGATGCAGCTGTGCAGCAGCGGAGCAGCCCTCGCTCAGTTCGCCGCTGGTACCCAGCGCATTGCCGCCCAGCACGATGGCATAGCGGGAGCCGGACTGCTCTGCCGGGAACCAGAACAGCTGCACTGCCGCCCGGGCAGGCGTCTGCTCGATTTCCTCCGGGGTGTAGACCTGCCAGGTCACCTGAACATCCCGATTGTAGTTTTCAATGGCGAGGTCCAGCCCCTTGGCACTGTCCTCACCGTTTCCGGCAATGTACTGAGAGATCGTTTCATTCTCAAACATCCGCCGGGTCATTTCTCTGTAGGAATCGCCGAACCGGCCGTATGTCAGAATGCCGCTGGCTGCAACAGACGGGTTTTCTCTCAGCTGTTTCAGCGTCGTATCCGCCGTGATATCCGGCTGGCCGTACTCCGCCGCAAAGGCAGCCGGGAGCAGCGTCAGACAAAGTCCGATTCCAATGATTGCCGCAATCCATTTTTTCAATGTCCGCATCTCCTCGTATTATCTGCACTGTTCTTCCCAGAAGGCAACGGCATCCGCGATCCAGCCTTCGGCTTCTGTGCCGCGGCCCACGCCCACCGCGTGCCCCGCATTGTCGTAGTAAACTGCCTGATGCGTCACGCCTGCATCCTGCAGTGCCTTTTCAATTTCCGGGACCTGCCGGTTCCAGCCCATGCCCGCCAGCGTGCCATCGTTCCGCCCGCACCAGACATAGGTCGGCGGGTAATTTGATGTGATCTCCCCCGAAACCGTGTGCCAATAGTAATGGCCGCACGGTTTGCTGGGGTCCATCAGAACCGAGTAGACCGGCTTGAGCTCAAAGAAATCGTTGACCGGGTAGCCCAGGATCACCGCCGCCGGGGCAGGGATGCCAAGCTGCCGGTAACCGTACTTTTTGTTTTCCGAAGCGGCAAGGCCCACGATATGCCCGCCGGAGGAATAGCCAAGCAGGGCGTAATCTTCCCGCTGCACGTTGAACTGCGCAGTATGCTCATCGATGAACTTCATTGCCCGCAGGATGTCCTGCAGGGGAGCATCCTCCCCCGCATCCATAAAGGTACGGTAGCGCAGCACGAACACCGCATAGCCTTTTTCGTGCAGCTCCGACGCCGAGGCAAGCGCCTCGCCGAACTCACCGGTCTTGATATGAGCGTTTCCGCCTACGACCAGCACATATTTTGCGTTCGGCTGCTCTGCCGGGAAATAAAACAGCTGCACCATGCCAAGCTCCGGATCTGCCGCGATCTCCTCCGGAGTGTAGACCTGCCATGTTACCTGAACGCCGCGGTCATAATTTTTGATGGCAAAGTTCAGGCTCTCCGCCGCGTCCGCCGCTTTTTCCGCGCCGACATATTCCTCCACCGTCCTGTTTTCGTATGCCTTCCGGAGCAGTGCACTTGTCGCATCTGTACAGTCATAGGTCGAAACGCCGGTCGCGATGACCCCCGGGTCACTGCGCACCTGCTTCATGGTCATGTCCGGGGTGATATCGGCTGCAAAGTCCGCAGCCGATGCCGGCAGAGCCGCCGCTGCCAGAAGCAGACAGCCGCAGACGCCCGCCGTAAGGTACTGTTTCCACTTCTTTTTCATCTTCATTCCTGCTCCTCCCAGAATTTTACCGCAGCGTCCAGCCAACCGTCCGCATCGGTCCCGCGGCCGATCGAGATCGCATGGGGCGCATCCGCAAATGCCGCCCGCTGATAGGTCACATGGTGCACCTGCAGGGCCTGCTCAAAGGCATCATAAGCGCTTTTGTCCGGTCCAAGGATCGTATCGTTATCGCCCCGCCAGAAATATACCGGCGGATAATCGTCGTCCACGGCATGATCCAGTTTTTCCAGATAATAGCGCCAGCCGCAGGAAGTCGGGTCATACAGCGTATGATACACCGGTTTGAGGATGGAGAAATCGACGATCGGATATCCCAGAAGCAGCGCACCCGGTTTCTGCGCGCCAAAAGCTCCGTAGCCGCGCTTCCGATTGGCAAACACGCCTGCAACCTGTGCGCCGGACGAGTAAGCAACGACCGCATAATCTTCCGGCTGCACACGGAGCTGTTCCGCATGAGCCGAGATAAAGTTCACCGCATTGCCCAGATCCTGCAGCGGAGCGTTGTCGCCAAGATCCGTCCACGCACGGTAGCGCAGAACAAACACGGTATAGCCTTTTTCGTGCAGCTCCCATGCGGTCGGCAGGCCCTCGCCGAAGGTGCCGTTGATGGTCAGCGCATTGCCGCCCATCACGACCGCATATTTGCCGCCGGGTTCCTTGCCCGGGAAATAAAACAGCTGCACGCATCCGAGCGAAGGATCCGCCTCGATCTCCTCCGGGCGGTAGACCTGCCAGGTCATTTGTACCCCGTCTTCCGTATTCTGCGCCGCAAGGTTCAGTGCTGCAGCCGTTTCTTCTGCTGCCTGTCCCCAGGCGTACTCCTGCAGGGTCTGGTCTTCCAGCCGGCTGCGGGTCCACTGCGTTCCCTCGCCGAAAGAGCCGTACAGAAACAGTCCGCTCTGCTGCATCACAGGGTCATTGCGGATCTGCTGCATCGTCATGTCCGGCGTGATCGCCGCCGCCTCTGCCGCACAGACGGACGGAATTGCGCAGAGAAGCTGTGCCGCACACAGCGCCGTGCATACCAGTTTCGTTTTCCAGTTCATTGATTTTCCTCATCTTTTGTTCCGCGCCTTTTTACAGCACGTCTTTTATGAAATAATTGTATCACATTCTCCCCGGTTGTCAAAACAATTCTGTGCAGTCCGGTGCTTGTACCGCACCGCAAATTCTGCTATACTGGAAATAGTTTGAAAAATAAGAGGGCGCGGGCGGTTCTGGGGCCGCCTGCCGGGATCAGGAAGTATGAGTAAAATGACCATCCGGCCCATGGAGCCGGAAGACTGGGAGCAGGTCTCCCGGATCTATCTGGAGGGCATCGCCACGGAATATGCAACATTCCAGACCGACTGTCCGCCCTATCCTGCGTGGGATGCTTCTCACACAAAAGAATGCCGCCTTGTTTTGGAGCTGGACGGCGTGATCGCAGGCTGGACCGCCCTGCACCGGGTGGATCCCCGGTGGTGTTACCGAGGCGTTGCCGAAGTGAGCATCTACGTTGGCGAAAAGTTCCGCGGTCGCGGACTGGGGTATCACCTGCTCACCGAACTGTGCCGCCAGGCCGAACAGGCCGGTTACTGGACGCTGCAGTCCACCGTCCTGCAGGACAACGCCGCCAGCCGTGCCCTGCACACCAAATGCGGGTTCCGTCTGGTGGGCCGCCGGGAGCGCATCGCCCGGGACTGTCACGGCCGCTGGCTGGACACTTTCCTCATGGAGCGCCGTGCAAAGGACGATGAACCGGCCGGATATAAAAAACTGTAACAAAAAATGGGCAGAGTGCAAAACAACGCACTCTGCCCATTTTCATTTCTATTTACCACTCTTCCCCGTCCGGGTCAGATACGCCGTCCACAACAGCCCCTGCGCGGGAGCGCTGGAACATGCTCTCCACCACCGCGCAGTATTTGTCTGCAAGGCAGACAATGACCGCCTCACGGCAGGTGGGCACATGGCGGAAAGTCAGCGGCCACATGTGGCTTGCAATGATGCCCTGCTCTTTCTTTGTAATGCCGAACACCTTTTTGGCATTGACGCAGGCGCATCCCGGGTGGGAGAAGCCGTGCATCTCAAACAGACGGCGCAGGCCGTGGAAAGTGCCGGTGGTGTGCCAGTCGTACAGATAAAAATCATGCAGCAGCGCACCCACTGCCAGCGAAGTTTCGTCGGCGTGGAGATGCAGGCGGCGGTTGAGCCAGAAGCTGACCAGCGCCACATTCTTGCAGTGCTGGTAGGTAGTCACCGAGCCGTGCTGGATATATTCCCGCATCCGCTGCACATCCGGATGCTGATCGTATTTTTCTACGATGGCATAAAGCTGTTCGTGTTCTGTTTCAGAAAGATGCATTCTGCAAAGGTCCCTTTCGCCCGAATCGGGGGTTCAAAATAACATGGTCAGGAGCGGAGCTGTACCGGGTTGGAATTGCCGAAGTTTTCGGCCTCCGAAAGATTTTCCCGCTTGAGGGTCAGATCCACCAGATACTGTTTGCCGTCGCCCAGCTCTTCCAGCTGCGCCAGCTTTGCCTTTGCCGAGGCTTCGTCCGGGTACCACTGGATGAGGAAGAAATTCTCCTCTTCCACGCCGTAGTACAGCCACTGGCCGTCTGCGCGGAGCAGATCGTCCAGATGGTCCACTTCTTCGCCGTCCGGCAGGCCGAGACCTTCCTCTGCGTAAAGGTTCTCCGGTTCCACCTGCAGCATCTCGATGACCTGAATGGAGCTTTGCAGATATTCATCCTGCGAAACGGCCTTGTCGGAAAGCTCCCAGCCGGTGAGAAATGCCTGCATGAGCAGATCGCGCACCGAGATGCGCGGCAATGTCGGATCCATAACCATTGTAAGTTCCTTCTTCCATAGGAGACAAATCTGTCTCATCAGTTTGTCCCTGCTGACCAGTATACGCCTGTGTACTGTGCAAGTCAACAGTTCAATTGTGAATTTTTTGTAGGTTCGTTCAAATATCCCGGAGTTAATCGACGGAAAAATCGAAAGTGTCGTTCAGCCATTCCACCGCCAGTTTCACCCAGTGGTGCCGATGGACGCTCTGTGCATCCACCTCCGCCGTGCTGATGCTGGTTCCATGGACGCCTTTTTCAAAAAGATGCGCTTCGCACGGGACGCCCGCTTTGTGCAGCGCCTGCAAAAGCATCAGGGTGTTCTCCACCGGAACGGTCTCATCCTCCATGGTATGCCAGACGAACACCGGCGGCGTGCGGGGCGTGATCTTATCTTCCAGCGTGAACTGCTGCTGCGCGGCAGGGTCTGCGCTGCCTGCCAGCTGTGCAAAACTGCCGCGGTGGGCATACTCCCCTGCGGTGACCACCGGGTAGCCCAGGATCACCGCATCCGGCCGGGGCTGGGTGCTCTCGCCGGGGATATCCAGCACCGCGCCGGACAGAGCCAGATGCCCGCCCGCCGAAAAGCCGCACACTGCGATTTTGTGCGGCAGCACATGCCACGCGGCGGCGTGCGCCCGCACAAGGCCGATGGCCTGTGCCAGCTGACGCATGGGCAGCCAGTTCTGCGCCTTTTCGCCGACGGCATAATCCAGCACGGCAGTGTGGTACCCTGCTGCGGCAAACTGCAGCGCCACCGGGTCGCCCTCCCGCGGGCTGACATGGTTGTAGCCCCCGCCGGGCACTACCAGCACCAAAGGCCGTTCCAGCGCATTCGGCATCCGGCTGTCGGATGCACGCAGATACACCGTCAGGGTCCCGCCGCCGGTCAGTTCCAGTTGTTTCAGCTGCATGGTTTTCCTCCCTCTTCTTTTAAAATAAGGACAAAGGCGGCGCGTACCGGCTGCATCCTTTGCGGTTTATTATAGCATTTTTAAACTTTTTATGAAAGCCCTTGATTTTTGCTCCGAAGCGGTGTATATTAGCACTCGAAAGTTATGAGTGCTAAGTTTCCGGAAGCAGTTGAGCCTCCCGAGTGCTTGCACTGAATACAGATAAAAAGAGGTTTTTCATTATGGCGAAGAAAGAATTTCAGGCTGAGAGCAAAAAACTGATGGACATGATGATCAACTCCATCTATACCAACAAGGAAATTTTCCTGCGTGAGCTGATCTCCAACGCATCGGACGCCATCGACAAGCTTTATTATAAGAGCCTGACCGACACTTCTGTGGGCATGAACAAGGGCGATTTCCACATCCTCATCACCCGCGATAAAGAAAACCGCATCCTGACCATTGAGGATAACGGCATCGGCATGACCAAAGAAGAGCTGGAAAAGAATCTGGGCACCATCGCTCACTCCGGCTCTCTGGACTTCAAGAAGGACAACAAGGACGAGAACATCGACATCATCGGTCAGTTCGGCGTCGGCTTCTACTCCTCCTTCATGGTAGCCGATAAAGTCACCGTCATCTCCAAGGCCTACGGCTCGGACGAGGCATGGCAGTGGGAGTCCTCCGGTGCGGACGGCTACGAGATGACCCCGGCTGAGAAGGATGCCCCCGGCACCCAGATCATCCTGCACATCAAGCCGGATACCGAGACCGACAACTATGACAACTTCCTCGATGAGTACGGCATCGTAGCCATCGTGAAGAAATACAGCGACTATGTGCGTTATCCCATCCAGATGGAGCGCGAAAAGAGCCGCCAGAAACCGGAACCGGATCCCAAGCCGGAGGACTACAAGCCCGAGTGGGAGACCTACACCGAACTGGAAACTCTGAACAGCATGGTGCCCATCTGGAAGAAGCAGAAGAGTGAAGTGACCGACGAGGAGTACAACACCTTCTATAAGGACAAGTTCGGCGATTACGCCGATCCCGCCCGCGTCATCGTCAGCCGCACCGAGGGCACCGCAAACTACAACGCCCTGCTGTTCGTGCCCAGCCACCGCCCCTACGACTTCTACACCAAGGACTATGAGAAGGGTCTGGCTCTGTACGCTTCCGGCGTGCTGATCATGGAAAAGTGCGCTGATCTGCTGCCCGATTACTTCAGCTTCGTCAAGGGCATCGTGGACAGCCAGGATCTGAGCCTGAACATCAGCCGCGAGATGCTGCAGAAGGACAACCAGCTCAAGCTGATCCACAACGCTCTGGAAAAGAAGATCAAGAACGAGCTGCACGCCATGCTGGCCAACGACCGCGCAAAGTACGAGGAATTCTGGAAGGAGTTCGGCCGTCAGATCAAGTTCGGCGCTTACTCCGACTACGGCATGCACGCCGAACTGCTGCGCGACCTGCTGCTGTTCTGGTCTGCCAAGGAGCAGAAGATGGTCACCCTGCAGGAATATGTGGACAAGATGCCCGCCGAGCAGAAGTATCTCTACTTTGCTGCCGGCGACTCCACCGACCGTCTGGCAAAGCTGCCTTCCGCTGAGCTTGTCATGGATAAGGGCTATGACGTTCTGCTGCTGACCGAGGATGTGGACGAGTTCTGCCTGCAGATCCTGCGCACCTATCCCCGTAAGGACGCCGAGGGCAAGGACGGCACCGTTGAGTTCAAGAACGTCAACAGCGGCGACCTGGGTCTTGAGACCGAGGAAGAGAAGAAGGCTGCCGAAGATGCCACTGCCGAGAACAAGGCTCTGTTCGATGCCATGAAGGATGCGCTGGGCGGCAAGGTGAAGGAAGTCAAGGTCTCCACCCGCCTGAAGGATCACCCTGTGTGCCTGTCGGCGGACGGCCCGCTGTCCATCGAGATGGAAAAGGTGCTGTCCAAGCAGCCCGGCAGCGAGGGCGTGAAGAGCGACAAGGTTCTGGAGCTGAATGCCAATCACCCCGTGTTCGCCGTGCTGAAAGCTGCGCAGGAGGCCGGCGACACCGACAAGGTGAAGAAATACAGCGATCTGCTGTATGCACAGGCACAGCTCATCGAGGGTCTGCCCGTGGATGACCCCACCGCTTACGCCGAGGCCGTCTGCAGCCTGATGAAGTAACGTTTCCCGCAAAACGGCGGTCTTACTCCCCTGCCGTGTGCTCTGAATTACCCCTTAACAAAAAGACCGCGTTCCGCTATAATAGAGTGGAACGCGGTCTTTTATTTTTATCTGTCTGTGAAAGGAATTCTGTTTCATGGAGCCGAGAAAACATTATTTTGCAAAGATCCCCACCATCGCCATCTTTATCGTGATGGCGATGTCCGGGCCGTTGGGGGTGCTGCTGTTCATCCTGAAGGGTATCGACCAGAAGATGCAGAAGGAAGAGCAGGAAGTCGCTCGTGCCCATGGCGGCTTCCGCCCTGCCCCAGAACCCGCGCCCGTGCCGAAAACGCCGCCTTTCTCTGGGCAGGATACCCCCACGGCAGAGCAGCAAAGCGCCAAACAGCGGCATAAGAATATTGCAGGTCTCTGTACCATCATGGGTGCTGTCTTTCTGTTTGCCGGAGTGATGGATGCGGTGGATATCATCGGCGCGTGGCAGATCCTGCCCGACCCCGGGGAGCTGTTTTCCGATATCGTCATGGCCATTGGCGGCGGCGGTGCGCTGCTGACCGGCCTGCGGATGAAGAGCACCCGCAAACTGGAACGACTGCTGGATAAAGTGGTGGGCGAGCGGGACAATATCCCGCTGGACGAGCTGTTCGCTGCGGCGGGCATCGACGCCGCCAAAGGCCGCTCCACGCTGGAAAGCGCCATCGAACATGGCTATTTCGGGGCCGATGCCTACATCGATAACCGCACGGGAACGTTGGTGGTGCGCGGTGCTGCCCCGCAGCCGCCCCGGCCGGAGCCGAAGCCCCAACCCAAGAAACCCGCTGCTCCGGCAGACGAATACGCCGCTTTGCTGCAGCAGCTGCATCAGGTCAACGATGCGATCCCGGACCCGGTGATGACGGCCAAGATCAGCCAGCTGGAAACGGTCAGCGCCCGTATCTTTCAGCTTGCGCAGGAAGACCCCGCCAAAAAGGCCCAGCTGCAGAAATTCATGGACTACTACCTGCCCACGGCCCTGAAGCTGCTGAATACCTACGCCAGCCTTTCGGCACAGGATGTGCAGGGCGGAAACATCACCGAGGCAAAGCGGAATATTGAGCGCTCCATGGATCTGCTGGTGACGGCCTTTGAAAACCAGCTGGACAAACTGTTTCAGTCCGACGCGCTGGACGTTTCGGCCGATGTGGCCGCGCTGGAAGGCATGTTGAATCTTGACGGCCTGTCCGGAAGCGACTTCAAAAAGTAAGGTTTCGCAGCTTTGTTATGCTCAAGAGCTCTCCCGGAAGGGAGGGCTTTTTTGCTGTATCTAAGGGGGCGGGAGTTTCTCTGAGGACCGTCCGCTGGGGTGGGATCCTGTTGCCGCGAAGCGGCAATAGGGCGGGCGATGGAACGGCCTGTAACAACAGCGACCGCCGCCAGCGGCGGAAGCAGGGAGCTGCTGTTGGGGCAGCGGCCAGCAGGATGCAAGGCGAAAGCCGCACGCGCTGAGCCCGTGTTTGTTTTTTCAATGCCGCGCCTTCTTCGGAGGGTGCGGCGTTTTCGTTCCGGCAGAAAGTGCAAATCTCCATACTTTGTGCCTTTCGTCCGCATCGGAAGTACAGAGCAATTTCAGGATGTTTTCCACAATGGTTTTTCCGTTTCCGCTCTGATTTTATTTCAATTGCCGTATCCGCTTTTGCCCATGCAATTGCGGCCTTTTTGCAATCTTTCATTGAAATGCAACAATAACACATGGTTTTTTGCAGTCAGATTTTATATTATAACATCAGAAGGCTGCGGTGCGTCTGTGCGTGCCGCGCAAGAACTCCAGACCTGTTCAAAAAGGAGGATCACCCCATGATGAAATCTGTTTCTGCATGGAAGCAGGAGCTTTCCGGCGGCGCACATGCCGCGCGTCTGGCTTCGCTTTACTGCTGCACCCCGGAAGAAACGCCCGTGCAGGCTGCCCGCTATGCGGCAGTGCTGGACGGACTTGAGAATACCTTTGGCGCCCACGCCGAAGCCGCCCTGTACAGCGCCCCCGGCCGCACCGAGATCGGCGGCAACCACACCGACCACCAGCACGGCCGTGTGCTGGCCGGCAGCGTGAACATCGACATGATCGCCGCCGCCGCGCCCAACAGCCTGAACCAGCTGCGGGTGCAGAGCGAAGGCTACGACCTGTGTGTCATCGACCTGGCCGACCTTGCCGCCCGCAAGGAGGAAGAGAACACCACGGCTTCCCTGCTGCGCGGCGAGTGCGAAGCGTTCCGTCAGCGGGGCGCAGCGCTCTCCGGTCTGGACGTGTACATTGCATCCAACGTGCCCAAGGGCAGCGGCGTTTCCTCTTCCGCTGCGTTTGAAGTACTGATCGGCGTCATCCTGAACGACTGCTTCATGACCGAAAAGGTCTCCCCCATCGCCATTGCTCAGATCGGCCAGTGGGCAGAGAATGTCTACTTCGGCAAGCCCTGCGGCCTGATGGACCAGATGGCTTCCAGCGTCGGCAACATCATCACCATTGATTTTGCCGACCCTGCTCAGCCCAATGTGGAGCCGGTGCATGTGGACTTTTCCAAGGCAGGCCTCGCACTGTGCATTCTGGACTCCGGTGCCGACCATGCCGACCTGACCGATGAGTATGCCGCCATCCCGGCGGACTGCCGCGCCGTGGCTGCCGTGTGCGGCGGCGAGGTGCTGCGCGATGTGCCCTTTGAGACCTTCCTTGCAAACATTCCCGCCTGCCGCAAACAGTGCGGCGACCGCGCTGTGCTGCGTGCCTTCCACTTCTACGCCGACAACGACCGCGTACCGCAGCAGGTGGCTGCCCTGCGCGAGGGCAACTTTGATGCCTTCCTACAGCTGGTGACCGCCTCCGGCGACAGCAGCTGGGAATACCTGCAGAACGTCATCCCCGCCGGGTATAAGGAGCATCAGGAAGTGGCCGTGACCATTGCAGCTGCAAAGCATTTCCTGCAGGGCAAAGGCGCTGTGCGCGTGCACGGCGGCGGTTTTGCCGGCACGGTGCAGGCCTTTGTACCGGTAGAGCTTCTGGCTGAGTTCAAGAAAAACATGGAAGCGATCCTGGGCGAAGGCCATTGCCATGTGCTCAGCATCCGCCCCGAGGGAGGTGCTGTGCTGTGATCTCCACCGCCATTCAGCAGCTCGTGAACTACGGGCTGGACACCGGTCTCATCCTGCCCGATGACGAGATCTACATCCGCAACCAGCTGCTTATGACCATGCAGCTGGACGACTTTACCGCCCCGGAGGGTGAGGTGTGCTACACCGACCTGGAAAGCATCCTCAAGACCCTTGTGGACGATGCCGTTGCCCGCGGCGTGCTTGCCCATTTCGTCAAAGCTGTACTGACGCTCCAACACACGGAACGGCACTTCCTGATGATGATTGACAACTT
>OIXL01000740.1_pt1 | contig 14798 bp, 9 predicted proteins | sample 1587761 | NCBI WGS metagenome assembly OIXL01 (sample SAMN03283246) | human gut metagenome | biome: human-associated habitat; material: feces | host: Homo sapiens | place: Peru | collected 2012 | reverse complement strand
CAACGACAAAGGCTACCACGCCCGCCGAAGGCGAGGAAAGGTTGCAGCAAGGTCATTTCAGAAAACAGCTGCCCCGAGACAGCAGGAAGCCCCGGACACGCCGGGAGGGGTTATCAAAGCGAACATCCCGCAGCCGCAAAGCGGCGAGGACGTTCGCGTGATAACCCCGCAGGCGTGTCCGGGGCTTCCGGAGGGATGCGAGGGTCGAGCGACTATAGCGCGAAGTCGCCGCCGACGAGCGTGGAGACGGGCTCCTCGTGGTAAACGGCGGAGATGGCCTGAGCGAACTCCTCGGCGACCGAGATGGTCTTGATCTTGCCGCCGACCTCGACGGGAATGGCGTCGGTGACGACGCACTCGACGATGGGGGCATCGTTCAGGCGCTCGATGGCCGGACCGGAGAAGATGCCGTGGATGGCGCAGACGTAGATGTCGCCAGCACCCATAGCCTTGAGCTCCTTGACGTTGGCGCACAGGGTGCCCGCGGTGTCGATCATGTCGTCGTTGATGACGCAGGTCTTGCCCTTGATGTCACCGATGATGCCCATGACCTCGGCGGCGTTGTGGCGCGGACGGCCCTTGTGGGCGATGGCCAGGTCGCAGCCGAGCATGTCGGACAGCTTCTTGGCGGCCTTGGCACGACCCACGTCGGGGGAGACGACAACCAGGTTGTCGGTGTCGAAGTGCATGTCGTTGTAGTACTGGCCAAACAGCGGCAGTGCGGACAGGTGGTTGACCGGGATATCAAAGAAGCCCTGGATCTGGGACGCATGCAGATCCATGGTCAGCACGCGGTCGGCGCCTGCGGCCTCGATCATGTTGGCGACCAGCTTTGCGGAGATGGGGTCGCGGCCCTTGGCCTTGCGATCCTGACGGGCGTAGCCGAAGTACGGGATGACGGCGGTGATGCGGCCGGCCGAGGCACGGCGGCAGGCGTCGATCATGATGAGCAGCTCCATCAGGTTGTTGTTGACCGGCTTGCAGGTCGACTGCACCAGAAACACGTCGCTGCCGCGGACAGATTCATTGATCGTCAGGGAAACCTCGCCGTCGGCAAAGGTCGTTACGGTGCAGTCGCCCAGCGGCAGCCACAGCTTGCGGCAGACGCCCTCGGCAAACGGACGGTTGGCATTGGCACAGAATACCTTGACGTTCTTACCATGAGAAATCATATGAAATTACCCTCTCTCTTGTGTTGTTCGGTCTGTTCCTGTTCTGTGTGTTCTATATCATGGCGGCACCCGCCGCCGGGGATACTTGGCATACCGTTGACAATGCGCAGCAAATTGGATATACTGATTTTGGCAGCCTTGATAGAGTGAATGCTCTGGGACTTCGTGTCCGCCTGGCTGCCTTTTTATTTTTTGCTAATCTACTCTCTAGATTGTTGTGCCAATCAGCCTTTCTTTTCCTTCAGCTTGTGCCGGTTCGCCCAGTCGCGCTTGTTCTGCTGGCGGGCGCGGGCGATGGCGAGCGCTGCGGGCGGCACGTCGTCGGTCACGGTGGACCCGGCGGCGATATATGCGCCCTGCCCGATGTGCACGGGCGCGATGAGATTGGCGTTGCAGCCGATAAACGCGTCGTCGTCAATGACGGTGCGGGATTTTTTCACGCGGTCATAGTTAACTGTGACCGTGCCGCAGCCGAAGTTGATGTTTTTGCCTACGTCGCTGTCGCCGATGTAGGTCAGGTGGGAGATCTTCGTGCCGTCGCCGATGGTGGAGTTCTTGACCTCCACGAAATCGCCGCAGCGCACGTGCGAGCCGATACGCGAACCCGGACGGACGTAGGCGAAGGGGCCGACGGTCGTGTCCGCGCCGATCTCGGAATCGTAGACCTGCGAGGCGTTGACACGCGTATTCTCTCCGACCTTCACGTTTTCCAGATAGCTGTTCGGGCCGATCATGCAGCCGTCGGCGATGGACGTCGTACCGCGCAGCACGGTCCCGGGCAGCAGCTCTGCCCCGGCCCCGACGAAGACGGTCGGCTCGACATAGGTGTTGTCATAGTCCCAGATCGACACGCCTGCGGCGGCCAGATCGTACAGAACGCCCCGGCTGAGCACGGGCTTCCACTCGGCCAGCTGCTGCATGGACGAAACAGCGTAAACGCCGTCGCGGTCGGTATAGGGAATACCGTGCTCCTTCATGAAGTCGGTGAAGATGAACGTATCGTCCAGCGCGTCCATCAGCGCCTGACGGCTCACGGAGCTTACGCCGCTTTCAACCGGTGCGCCGGAAAACGCTTCCTCGTCGACGGCAAACGGGTCAATGACGGCGGGGCCAGTGACGACGATGACGTCCTCCTCCTGCTCGTCGGCCGTGGACAAAAAGACGTGGAGCTGGTCGGCAGTCTCCTCGAGCTTCGCGCAGCTCAGCTCGCAGCCGTCCGGGAAGCAGTGCTTCGCCTCGGACAGGAACCGCTCGTGGCAGACCAAAAAGAAACGCCCGACCCCGCCCGCGGCCAGAGAACGCGTCAGCCACGACAGCAGCGGCGTCCCCATGATCGCCTGCAGCATCATCGGGCGGGAAAAACCTGTTTTCGCGGTATCGTCAGGCACAAAGACGACGGCAGACAAATCAGACAACAGACCCACGCTCCTTCACCGATAGACATTCTGCCTGTATTATAGCACAATTACAGCGCTGAGCGCTGTATGCACGGCGCAGCCGTGCAAAAATCGGCATAGCCGATTTTTATTGTCGCTGTAACAGCAACACAAAGACTTTTGCAAAGCAAAAGTCTCGTGCCAATGGCACGTGAGCGCACACAGTGCGCCCTTTGTGGCTATTATAGCAGAGATTATGCTGTTTGTACAGAAAGCCGCGCGGAATTTTCACAGAAAAACAGAGAAAGTTTTCTGGAAAAACGGGCTATTCATTGCACAAATGAACAAACTATGATAGAATACCCACAGATTATCAGAAAAACAAAGAGGAGCAACTATGCTGACACTCAAGAATCTCAGCCTGACAGCGGCTGACGCGCAGGGACGCGCGGACATTGTCAAAAACGTCTCTCTGGACGTAGAAGACGGAAAATTCCTTGTCATTACCGGCCCGAACGGCGGCGGCAAGACGACGCTGGCCAAGCTCATCATGGGCCTTGCGACCCCCACCGGCGGCCAGATTTTTCTGGACGGCGAGGACATCACCGGCCTTTCCATCACCGACCGCGCAAAGCGCGGCATTTCGTATTCCTTTCAGCAGCCGCCCCGGTTCAAGGGCATGAAGGTCTCCGACCTTCTCGCCATCGCGGCGGGCAAGGCGCTTTCCCATGACGAGGCCTGTTCCTATCTGACGCAGGTGGGTCTGTGTGCGCGCGACTATCTGAACCGCGACGTGGACACGAGCCTGTCCGGCGGCGAGGTCAAGCGCATCGAGATTGCGACCCTGCTGGCCAAAAATTCCCGGCTTATGATCTTTGACGAGCCGGAGGCAGGCATCGATCTGTGGTCGTTCGCCCGGCTGACGGAAACATTCCGCGAGCTGCACGAAAAGGGCGGCCGCACGATCCTCATCATTTCCCATCAGGAGCGCATCATCCGTCTGGCCGACGAGATCATCCTGATCGCGAACGGCGAGATCGCCGGACGCGGCACGGCGGACGAGCTTTATCCGAAGCTGCTGTCGCAGACCGTTGCGGGCTGCAATCTGCTGGAGGTGAACGGAATATGCTGAACGACATTCAAAAAAGCATTCTCAAGACCGTCTCGGATATGACGGGCATCCCGGACGGCGCGGTGAACATCCGTCTCGACGGACAGAAGGCGTTCCGCCAGAACTCCGAGCATATCCAGATCGTCTCCAAGACCGACAAGGACGGCATCGACATCAGGATCGCGCCCTTTACCAAGAGCGAAAACGTGCATATCCCTGTCGTACTGAGCAGAGCCGGGTTCCACGACATGGTCTATAACGACTTCTTTGTCGGCGAGGGTGCAGACGTGACCATCGTGGCCGGATGCGGCATCCACAACTGCGGCGACTGCGACTCGGAGCACGACGGCATCCATACCTTCTACATCGGCAAAAACGCGAAGGTTCACTATATCGAAAAGCACTACGGCGAGGGCGAGGGTACGGGCAAGCGCATTCTGAACCCGCAGACCATCGTATATCTCGAAGAGGGCGCGTCCATCGTCATGGACACCAGCCAGATCGGCGGCGTGGACGATACGAAGCGCTATACAAAGTGCGAGGCCAACGGCGCGAATTCCGAGGTGCAGATCAACGAAAAACTCCTGACAGCAGGCGATCAGCACGCTGTCAGCGAAATGGACGTGATCCTGAACGGTGCGGGCGCGCGCACACGCGTTGTCTCCCGGTCTGTCGCGAAGGAGCAGTCCACGCAGGTCTTCTACCCGCGCGTACAGGGCAACGCCCCCTGCTTCGGCCATGTGTCGTGCGACTCGATCATCATGGGCGCGGCAAAGGTGCGCTCCATCCCCGAAATTTCCTGCAACCACGTCGACGCGACGCTTATGCATGAAGCCGCCATCGGCAAGATCGCAGGCGAGCAGCTGCTGAAGCTCGAAACGCTCGGCCTGACGCCGGAGGAGGCAGAGGAGAAAATTCTCGAGGGCTTCCTGCGTTGACCTGCTTCGGTAAAATCCACAACAAATCTTCGTTAAATCTGTGCAAATTGTCTTGCTTTTCCGGATCTTATCCCATATACTGAGCCTGTGAGCGAATGAAAAGAGATACCCCGCCGCAGGAGCGGGAGGAGAGGAGTCAAAGAGATGAATCTGGAAAAATTACGCGCCCGGAAGGGCTTTATCTGCGACATGGACGGCGTGATCTATCTCGGCAGCCAGCTGCTGCCGGGCGTGCGGGAATTTGTAAGCTGGCTGAACGAAAACGACAAGCAGTTTCTGTTCCTGACGAACTCGTCCGAGCGTTCGCCCAAGGAGCTGCGGCAGAAGCTGCAGCGCATGGGACTGGATATCGGCGAGGAGCATTTCTACACCAGCGCGCTGGCCACCGCCGCGTTTCTCAAAAAGCAGGCGCCGGGCTGCACCGCGTTCGTGATCGGCGCGCCGGGGCTTCTGAACGCGCTGTATGACGTGGGCGTCACGATGAACGACGTGGACCCGGATTATGTGATCGTCGGCGAGACGGCAAGCTATAATTACGAGGTCATCACCAAGGCTGTCCGGCTGGTTCTGAACGGTGCGCGGCTGATCGCGACAAATTCCGACCTCACGGGGCCGACGGAATTCGGCATTGCGCCCGCCTGCCGGTCGCTCGTCGCGCCGATCGAGCTGGCGACGGGCCGGAAGGCCTATTTTATGGGCAAGCCGAACCCGCTCATGATGCGCACGGGCCTGCATCTGCTGGGTGTCCACTCCGAAGAGGCCGCCATGGTCGGCGACCGGATGGACACCGACGTCATCGCGGGCATGGAATCCGGCCTTGCCACCGTCCTCGTCCTCTCCGGCTGCACGAGCCGCACCGACGTAAACGGCTATCCCTACCGCCCGACCTACATTCTGAACGGCGTGGGAGAGATCGTAACGGGATAAAAATGACTGCGCCCCGGTTTTCCAAACGGAAAGCCGGGGCGTTTTGCCTGCTCTGCGGTGCACTGGCGCGGAAGCGCCCAACGGCTTCCCCTCCGGGGAAGCTGGCTGCGGAGCGAAGCGGAGCAGACTGATGAGGGTGAGCAGCACTTGCACTTTATTTTGCAGTTTCTCAAAATCGCAGCTGCTCCCCAGCCCTCATCCGGCCCTTCGGGCCGCCTTCCCCGGCGGGGAAGGCTTTGGTTTGTACGATCTTTGTCCGGCTGTTACAGCTTTTCCAGCACTGCGGCCGGGACGGGGCAGTCGTCTGTGGTCAGGCCGGTCTGGAAGTCGAACTGGGCCGAGATCGACACCTGCGTGTCGACGACACCGACCTGTACGCTGCCGCCGGTCGTGACGCGCAGGGCTGTGATCGCGCCGTCCTGCACATCCAGCTCCAGCGTGCCGGGCAGGTACTGCACGTCCAGCTTCTCCGCCTCCGGCGCGATGGCGCAGGCGGCCTGCTTTGTCTGCTCGGCGCTGAGGCTGAGCGTATAGTGCCAGCCGGTCTCCGTCTGCTCGCTTGCGGCGCTGTCCTCCAGACAGGCGCGGTAGGCCAGATCGATCAGATCCGCGCACTTGACCAGCGCCTGCTCACTCACGGCGGGAGAACCGTCCTTCGAAAGGACCGTTTCGCCGGAGAAATACAGCTCCAGCGCGCCCGTGCGGATGCAGCTGACGGTCTTGCCGTCCTTTACAGTCCGGGTGTAATCCAGCGACGTATCGAAGATCACGGGGCCGCAGTTGGCGCTGAGCCGGACGCAGGCGGCAAGCGGGTCGCGCCTGCCAAGCTCGGAGGCGGCAGACAGCACGCGCAGCAGATCCTCCGTCAGCTCCAGCTTGCCCTGATAGCCGCCGTTCGCGATCGCATCCGTGACCGCCGTGGGGACGGTGTGCGCCGTCTGCGCGTCCTGCTGGACGGTAAGCTCGGCCCAGACGGTCATCGGCTGTGTCTGGCCGCTGTCGTCTTCCGCTTCACAGCTGCCGGAGGCTTCGATGGAGCGGATCTCCCCGTCTTCAACGTGCATACACAGGTCGATGCTCTCGACGGCGCTGAGCGAATCCGCAATCGTCGGCGTCAGCAGCGAAAGCGCCTGCTCTGCGTCGCTGCCGTAGGCGGTCACGGAATAGACCTCCCCGCCAGCCTCGCGGGCATGGGTCACGTCGGTCGCGTTGTAGAGCGTCAGCAGATGCTCGCCGAGCGTGGAATAGTCCGGGAACAGGCCGCTCGTGCGGTAGGCGCTGCCGTTTTCGAGGTAGATCGCGCCGTCATAATAATACAGCTGCACGCCGTTGTCCTCGATGCAGAGGATGGTGTTCCCACCGGCCTGCGTGCGGAACAGGCGCACGTCCGTTTGCAGCGTCTCGTCTCCGAGATCCATCTGCACAGATGCGGTCATGTCCAGCTCCTTCCTGCCGGAGAGGTTTTTCAGCAGCAGAAGCGCGTCCACGCTGCTCTTGAGACTGGCCCGGTAGATGAGGATCCCGGCGGCGATCAAAATCACGGCCACAAGCGCGATGATCCACCAGACGCGGCGCTTTTTCTTCTTTTTCTGCAGCTGCTCCGGTGAGACGGGCGCTTCCTGCGCGTCCGGGTCGATGACGCCGATGACGGCGTCGTTGGCGTTCTGCTCGTCCTGCATGGCCTTGCGCAGCGCCTGCATCTGGCGGCGGCGCTTTTTGCCGGTCTTATGGATCAGATGAATGATCAGCAGCACCAGCAGAGCCGCAAGCCCGGCCAGCACGATCCACACCCACCAGACGGGGAACGTGGACAGCGCCGCAAGCTGCACGGTCTGGCCGGAGGCCTCGAAGGACAGATAGCTGCCGATCTCGGTCGTGGGCACCTTCTGCCAGACGCCGTTTTCGTTTTCCAGATAGATATCCAGCTTGCCGGACTGCCCATCGGGCGCGCGGAAGCGGATGGTGTGCGTGTCCGCGCCGTCGTCCGGCAGGCGGAGCTGCCACTGCTCGACGACGGAGCGCGCCACGTGCGCGGCGGGCGCATGGCCGTCTGCGATATTCTCGCAGTATTTCCGGATGGCCTCCGGGATGCTGGCAGAGATCTCGCCGAAAGCGGCGGGCGTGATGGCCTGCGGCTGCGCCTGCAGGCGGTCGGCGCTCGTATACGCGCCCTCGGCCAGGAAGACGGGCCTGCCGTCGGCACGCTGCACATCGCTCGGGAGCGCGTCGATGCTGGCGTGGTACTGCGCGGTCACGGTGGTGTCAAACTGAATATTTTCAAGCGTCTGCACGTCCCACTCGCCGTACTGTCCGTCGACGGCGGGGATGTCCGGGTACACGCTGTCCGGCAGGGACTCGCCGTAATTTACTTCTACGGTCTTGAGCACCTCCCCGCCCGCGACGAACTGCACAGTGAAGGTGCGGAACGCGTCGGGAAGCGCTTCGTTTTCCAGCAGCGTTTCATACGCGACCGGCTCCGCCTGTCCGGCAGCGCTTGCGCCGTCAAGCCCGGCCAGCGTGTCGGAGACAAATACGTTGTCTGCAAATGCGCCCGCGCTGCTGCCGCTGATCGCGCCCGCATACTGGGAATACCCGGTGATGGACACGAGCGACACGCAGCCGGAGACGGTGCTGCCGCTGCCGGTCACGCTGTCCGTCACACCCGTGCCGGTGATGCCGCCGACATAACGTCCGCCGGAAAGCGCACACTTGGCCCAGCAGTTTTCAATCGCCGCGCTGCAAATGCCCGCGACGCCGCCGGCATAATCGCCGCTCTGGCTCTCCACGCTGCCGTAGGCCTCGCAGCCGTCGATCAGGCCGAGATCCATCCGGCCGCAGATCGCCGCCGCGCAGTCCTTCTTGGCTGTGACTGCGCCCGTGGAGACGCAGCGCTGCAAAACGGCGCGCAGCTCATACTGCTTGCGCTCGGTCGTGGACAGGCTCTGGCTGACGTCGCTTTCCGGGTCAGCGCCAGCCTCCATGCCCATCGCGCCCGCGATGCCGCCGACGTTGCGGTCAGCCTGCACCATGCCCGTGTTTTCGCAGCCGCGCAGAGCGCCCATGGTGATGCTGTCGGGATCTGTCTGCGAGCCGTCGGTCACAAGGTCGCAGTTTTCCAGACTGTCCATGGCGTCAAAGACGGTCGTGCTGATCTCGTCCAGCTTGTCGCTGACGGCCTGCACGTCTTTTTGCAGCGTCTCGGACAGATTCGCCGCCTGTGAGCCGATGGCGCGCATCTGTGCGCCCATGCCGCTCAGCGCGCTTGCCAGTTCCGGCATGGAAGCGTCTGCATTCATCTGCAGCGACGCGCTGAGCGTGCCGGAGCCGTCCGTGCCGCCGGAGATTGAGAGATCGGACGGGTCGATGTATCCGCCCGCACCGATGCCGATCCCGCCTGCGCCGATGCCAATGCCTGCGCCAATGCCTGCCGACGCGTCCCCGACGGTGAGGTCTGCCCCGCCGCTCACGCCGCCGTTTGCCAGCGCGCCCGCATCGATGGTCGCGGTCGCGCGGAGATTATTGGCTGCATTCGAGGCGCTGTCGAGATACGTTCCCATTCCGGCCAGCTGGGAGCCGAGGTCGCTTGCCGCGCTGCCCGCGTCGGCGGTCGCCTGATCGGTGAGCGTTTTGAGCTCCTGCAGCTGATCTTGCAGCTGCTGCTTTGTGCTCTCGGAGACGGTCACGGCGACATACGGCTCGACCTGACCGGCGATGCCGCCGACGTCCTTGCGGCCGCAGATCGTGCCGGAGTTCGTATTATTGAGCAGATACCCGCTCGTCACGCCCGCAATGCCGCCGACGTTGTAGCCGACGTGCTCATAGCCAACCGTGCCGGTATTTTCGCAGACTGCGATCAGGCCAGTATTCCGGCCCGCGATGCCGCCTGTGGCGGTCGTGGTGAGGAAGGTCTGCGTGGTGGCAAGATTGGCAAGATCAAGCGTGGTGTCGATCTGAACGTCGCCGAGGCTCAGCGCAGAGTCGATGTTGTCAATATTGACGCTGCCTGTATTCGTGCAGTGCCGGATGGTGCCCGCATTCTGGCCCGCGATGCCGCCCGTGGCGGTCGTGCCCTGCACCTTGCCCTCGAACGAGCAGCTGACGATCTGGCCGGACACCTGATTGCGACCCGCAATGCCGCCGATCTGCGTGTCGCCCTGCACCATGCCGGTGAACGTGCAGCAGACGATCTTGCCGTAGTTCTCGCCCGCGATGCCGCCGCAGGCGATCTTATCGCCGCCCGCAGCTACAGAGCCCGCAACATTCAGGTTTGCCACGCGTCCGCCGGGCAGAATCGTGCCGAACAGTCCGGCCGGGCTGGCATTTTCCGTGAGATTGAAATCGGAGATGGTATGCCCGCGTCCTTCAAACGTGCCGCCGAAGGAGGCTGCAGGCGTAAAGTCCACGCCGGAAAGCGAAATATCCGCGCGCAGGATGAAGGTTTTTCCCTGCGACCAGGTATCGAGCGAGCAGCTTTTCGCGAACGCGGCAAACTCTTCAGCAGAGTCCAGATAGACGGTCTGCATACTGCCGGATGCCGCGGCTGCCGGGAGAACGGTCAGGCAAAGCGCCAGCACCAGCAGCACCGCACCCACGCGGGCCCGAAGCGTTCTGTTATTCATGCGCGTCATCCTCCTTTTCCGTCTGCGCCTGCGGCGCGTCCGCGGTTTCCGGCTCTGCCGTGCCGGAGAGCAGGCTGATATTGACGTCCCCCTCCACGACCGCGTGTACAATGCCGCTGATCTGGCCGTGAATTTCTCCGCGCACCATACCATCGATGCGCACGCGTCCCGAAGACTGATGCGAGGAGACAGCAGAGGGCATATCGAACGCAGTCTTATCAATGACCTTCTCACCCAGAAGCAGAATCTGCGGCAGAATGAACATGACGATGATGATCGTGAGGATCGTGCCGCGTCCAAGGCTGTCGCCGATACCGGCGATAGCGGCGTTGGAGGTCATCTGTCCAATGAGGATACCGGCGATGGCCATCATGAGGCCCGAGGTGATGATCGTCGGGAAGGACAGGTTCATCGTTTCGATGATCGCATCCTTCTTGGGCATTTTGTCCTTGAACTCCATGAATCGGCTGGTCGTGACGATGGCGTAGTCGATGTTCGCGCCCATCTGGATGGACGAGACGACCAGATAGCTCAGGAAGAACAGGGGGCTGTTCGTGATGGTCGGGATGCCGTAGTTGATCCAGATGCTGCCCTGAATGACCACGATCAGCAGCACCGGGATACCGGCTGATTTGAACGTGAACAGCAGCACGACCAGAACGATCAGGATGGACAGCACCGACACGACGACGTTGTCGCGCGAGAACGAGGTCTTGAAGTCCTGCTCGGACGAGGAATCGCCCACGACGTATACCTCGCCGTCCGGATAGTATTTGTGCGCGACGACGCGCATCTGGTCGAGGAAGTCATACGTCTCGTCGCCGCCCACGGGCAGGTTCAGATAGACGAGCATACGGGTATAATCGTCGGACTGCAGCTGCTTGCGGGCGTTGGTGATCTGCGAATAGGCGCTTTCCAGCGTCTCGGTCATATCGGCGTCGAGCGTGACGTAGCCGTCCTGCATTTCACCGTAGAGGAAGGTGAACATATCGATGAGCGGCACGGAGTAATTGGGAAGACCGCCGATGATCTTGCCGTAATTGCCGCCGTCGGCGGCATAGGCCGCGTAGAGAAGCTCCGCGACCTCATAGTCGAGGTCGGTCAGCTCGGAAAACTGCCGGGGCGTCAGCGCGTCGGTCAGCATATAGCCGCCCATGGCCTCGACGTTGGAAAGGCCCAGCGTGGAGTTGACCTCGTCGTATGTCCCAAGTTCGTCCAGCAGCTTCTTTTCCGCCGCATAATCCCCTGCCGGAACCACAACAGCGACCATATTCGTCGAGCCGAACGTCTCGTCCATCAGATCGTCCGCGATCTGCTGCTCCGAGCGCTTGGTCGTCTCCAGATAGCTGAAGCCGTAGACATACGGGCAGTTATTCGCAAGGAGCATGGCGACGATGATGACCGCCAGAAAAATCGGCGGAATGATCTTCTTTGTCGCATAGGCAAACCTGCCGACGAACGGAATTTTGGGAACGAAATTCTTGTGCCGCGTTGCGTCAATTTTTTTGCCGAAGAGCACCAGAAGGCCCGGCATGAGGAAGAACACCGCAAACAGCGAGAAGAAAATGGACTTGATCAGGCAGATGCCGAGGTCAAAGCCCAGACGGAACTCCATAAAGAGCATCGCGACCAGGCCGCCGATCGTCGTCAGGCTGCTGCCGCAGATCTCCGGCACAGCCTTGCTCAGAGCGACAATGACGGCCTCGCGGGTGGGAAGCTTTTCGTGCTCTTCTTTATAGCGGTTGCAGAAAATGATCGCGTAATCCACAGACAGGGCCAATTGCAGCACGATGGTAACGGAGTTTGACACGAACGAGATCGTGCCGAGCAGGAAGTTCGTGCCCATGTTCAAAAGCGCCGCCGCGATGAACGTGATGAGCAGCACCGGCACCTCCGCATAGGTCTGCGAGGTCAGGATCAGCACGGACACGACGACGATTGCCACGATGATGACGATCACGCCGATCTCCTGCGCCAGCGTCTTGGACGCGGTATCGCCGAAGGTCGCCGAGACGTAGATGTCATAGCCGGACAGCTCGTCCTCGACCCGGTTCATGACCGTCTCGCACATCTCGTCCGTCTCGGAATAGTCGAAGGTAATGTTGTAGAGCGCGGAGGCGTTGGTATAGTGCTCCTTCGTGTCGTCAAACGTAACGCTCTGCACGCCGTCGACCGCTTCAAGCCGCTCGGATACGGCCTGCGCCTCGTCATAGGTCACGTTGACAAGCATGACCTTTGCCGTGCCGAAGGTGATGAATTCATCCTCCATCAGATGCAGGCCCTTGTACGTCTCCGAATCCTTCGGCAGATACGCCGAAAGCTGGTTCTCCACCTGCACCCAGTTCCGTGAAAACACGGAAAACACCAGCCCGATGGCGACGATCAGAAAAATCAGATTCCGCTTGTCAACAATAAAGCTGGCAAGCTTATACATGAAGCCCTCTTCGTTGTTTTTCGGTTCCCGACTCATGATTCACACTCCCGTATTTGGATTCTCCTGAAAATTTAATCCAGTTTAGCACAAAACAGCCGGATCTGGCAATAGGCAAGCAGGAAAAGATGTGTAAAAACCGCACGCACCGGAGCCGCGCAAAAATCCCCCGGCGGCTGCCGGGGGAATCGCTTCTTTTATTTTGCCGTGCCGAGATACGCGGCCTTGACCTCCTCGTTGGCAGCCAGCTCTTCGCCGGGGCCCTGCATGAGGATGGAGCCGGTCTGCATGACGTAGGCCCAGTCCGCGATTTTGAGCGCCATGTTCGCGTTCTGCTCGATGAGAAGCACCGTGATGCCCTGGCGGTTGATCTCGCGGATGATCTCGAAAATGCCCCGGACGACGATGGGTGCAAGGCCCAGAGACGGCTCGTCCATCATGATGAGCTTCGGTTTTGCCATGAGCGCGCGGCCCACGGCCAGCATCTGCTGCTCGCCGCCCGAGAGCGTCCCGGCCTGCTGCCACGCACGCTCCTTCAAACGCGGGAAGAGGTCGTAGACCCGGGCCAGATCGTCCGCCAGCGGGTCCTTGCGCAGATATGCGCCGATGCGCAGATTTTCTGCAACAGTCAGGTTCTCGAACACGCGGCGGCCCTCCGGCACGAGCGTAACGCCGCTCGAAACGATCTGGTCGGTCGATTTTCCGACCAGATTCGCGTCGTTCAGGAGAATTTCACCCGATTTCGGCCTGACCAGTCCGGCGACTGCCTTCAGCGTGGTCGATTTGCCCGCGCCGTTCGAGCCGATGAGGGTGACGATCTTGCCCTCCTCGACCTTCAGGTCGATGCCCTTGACGGCCTCAATGCCGCCGTAGGAGACGACCAGATTCTTGATTTCCAGAATATTACGCATCCTCGTCCACCCCCAGATACGCGTCAATGACGCGCGGATCGTTTTGGATCTCCGCCGGAACGCCCGCCGCGATCTGCTTGCCGAAGTCGATGACATAGATGCGGTCGGAGATGTCCATGACGAGATTCATGTGATGCTCGATGAGGAAGATGGTCAGGCCGAACCGGTCGCGGATGCTGCGGATGAAAGCGGTCAGCTCAAGCGTCTCCTGCGGGTTCATGCCGGCGGCAGGCTCGTCGAGCAGCAGCAGCTTCGGACTGGTCGCCAGCGCACGGGCAATCTCAAGCCTGCGCTGCTTGCCGTAGGGCAGGGCTGTAGCGAGTTCATCCTTCACATCGTCAAGGCCGACGATTTTCAGCAGCTCCAGCGCCTTTTCGCGCTGCGCAGCCTCCTCCTTATGGTTGGCGCGGAACGTGGCGGAAAAAACATTGGACGTGCGGCGCACGTGCATGGCCGTCAGGACGTTTTCAAAAACGGTCATGGACTTGAACAGACGAATGTTCTGGAACGTGCGCGCGATGCCGCGCTTTGTGATCTTGTCGGGCGTGTAGGAGACGGTCGGCAGGGACAGATAACGCTCCGACTCCGCTCCCGCATAGCTCTTTTTCATCTTGCCGCGCGGATGGTTGCAGACGATGGGTTCGCCCATGAAGTCCACACGGCCGTTGGTCGGCTCGTAAACGCCGGTGATACAGTTGAAGGCCGTGGTCTTGCCGGCGCCGTTCGGGCCGATCAGAGCGACGATCTCGCCGGGATAGATATCCATGGACAGGTCGTTGACGGCGACGACGCCGCCAAACTGCATCGTGATATGCTCCACATGAAGGACGGGTGTGCTCATGCCTGTTTTCCTCCCTTCGCGGATTCTTTCCGCAGCCTGTCGGCAAGCCCGGCCAGCGAAAGCTCACGGGTGCCCATGATGCCCTTGCGGAAGAAGAGCACCACGATCATGATGATGACGGAGAAGACCACCATGCGGAAGCCGTTGCGCAGCAGCGGCACCTTAAACGCGCCGATATACGCCTCGTTGTCGAGGAAGCGCAGCCACCACTCGGAGCAGGCGATGTACAGGAAAGAGCCCAGAATGGAGCCGGTCACGGAGCCAATACCGCCAATGACCACAATCAGCAGTATCTCATAGGTCATGGTGGAGGTGAAGGCGTTGGCCTGGATACTGGCCTGGAACATGGCCAGCAGCGCGCCGCTGATACCGGCAAAGAAGGAGCTGATCAGGAACGCCTGCATCTTATGCTTGGCCAGATTGATACCCATAGCTTCTGCCGCCACCTCATCATCGCGAATCGCCTTGAAGG
>OIXL01000729.1_pt1 | contig 15039 bp, 24 predicted proteins | sample 1587761 | NCBI WGS metagenome assembly OIXL01 (sample SAMN03283246) | human gut metagenome | biome: human-associated habitat; material: feces | host: Homo sapiens | place: Peru | collected 2012 | reverse complement strand
CACCTTCACGGATAGCAAAACGAAGACCTTCTTCAATAGCGATAGGAGTGATGAGCTCAACGTTCATTACAACGTTATCGCCAGGCATACACATCTCTGTACCTTCAGGAAGAGTGATAACACCTGTTACGTCAGTTGTTCTGAAATAGAACTGTGGACGATAGTTGTTGAAGAAAGGAGTATGACGGCCACCTTCGTCCTTAGAAAGAACGTAAACCTGACCTGAGAACTTTGTGTGTGGATGGATTGAACCAGGAGCTGCAAGAACCTCGCCTCTCTCGATATCAGATCTCTGAACACCACGAAGAAGACAACCGATGTTGTCACCAGCCTCAGCATAGTCAAGAATCTTTCTGAACATTTCGATACCTGTGCAAACTGTTGAACGGATTTCGTCACGAAGACCAACCATTTCAACTGTATCGTTAGTGTTAAGCTTACCTCTCTCTACTCTACCTGTAGCAACTGTACCACGACCTGTGATTGTGAATACGTCCTCAACAGGCATAAGGAAAGGAAGGTCTGACTTACGGTCAGGAGTTGGGATATACTCATCAACTGCATCCATGAGTTCCTTAATGCAATCGCAAGCAGGATCGTCATTTGATGAAGCCTCAAGAGCCTTAAGAGCTGAACCCTTGATGATTGGGCACTCGTCGTCGAATTCATACTCAGCGAGTGTTTCACGAACTTCCATCTCTACGAGCTCAAGGAGTTCTGGGTCATCAACTTGGTCAGTCTTGTTAAGGAATACGATGATTGCAGGAACGCCTACCTGACGAGCAAGGAGAAGGTGTTCTTTAGTCTGAGCCATAGGACCATCAGTTGCAGCGATAACAAGGATAGCACCATCCATCTGAGCAGCACCTGTGATCATGTTCTTGATATAGTCAGCATGGCCCGGGCAGTCAACGTGAGCATAGTGACGCTTGTCAGTTTCATACTCAACGTGAGCTGTGTTGATTGTGATACCTCTTTCTCTCTCCTCAGGAGCCTTATCAATGTTAGCATAGTCCTCGAACTGTGCCTGACCCTTAAGGGAAAGATACTTTGTGATAGCGGCAGTAAGAGTTGTCTTGCCGTGGTCAACGTGACCGATAGTACCAATGTTTACGTGGGGCTTGGTTCTTTCAAATTTTGCCTTTGCCATTGGAAATTTCCTCCTTTAAATATAGAATTTAAGTCTATAACTACATTTTAGCAGAAACAGATAAAAATTGCAATAGTTTTCTGAAAATATTTTTCAAAAAAATCAAAATCAGCCGTTATTCTTAGCTCTGGAAGTCATGATCTTCTCAGCGATGTTCTTAGGTACTTCGATGTAGCTGTGAGGCTCCATTGTGTACTGACCGCGGCCCTGTGTGTTGGAACGGAGGTCATTGGAGTAACCGAACATTTCGGAGAGAGGAACAAGTGCGTCTACCTGAACGGCACCGGGTCTTGTTTCCTGACCCTGGATCTGACCGCGGCGTGAGCTGAGGTCGCCGATTACTGTACCTGTGTAATCATCGGGAACAGTAACTGATACCTTCATGATAGGCTCGAGAATGCAGGGATCTGCCTTTCTCATAGCTTCCTTGAACGCCATTGAACCTGCGATAGAGAACGCCATTTCAGAGGAGTCAACTTCATGATAAGAACCATCATAAAGTGTAACCTTAACGTCAACTACGGGGTAACCTGCAAGGATACCGGACTTCATAGCGCCTTGAATACCCTTGTCAACAGCGGGAATGAATTCCTTGGGAATTGCACCGCCGACAACGGCATTAACGAACTCATAGCCCTTACCGGACTCATTGGGCTCAACCTTGATCTTAACGTGACCGTACTGACCGGAACCACCGGACTGTCTCTTGTACTTGTGGTCAACGTCAGCGGTTGTCTTGATTGTTTCCTTATATGCAACCTGAGGTGCACCTACGTTAGCCTCAACCTTGAATTCACGGAGCATTCTGTCAACGATGATATCGAGGTGAAGCTCACCCATACCGGCGATGATAGTCTGACCTGTTTCTTCATCAGTCCAAGTCTTGAATGTGGGATCCTCTTCAGCAAGCTTTGCAAGGGCAATACCCATCTTTTCCTGACCTGCCTTGGTCTTAGGCTCGATAGCGAGCTGGATAACGGGCTCAGCAAATTCCATGGACTCCAGGATAACGGGGTTCTTGGGATCGCAGAGTGTGTCACCTGTTGTTGTATTCTTTAAGCCAACGCAAGCAGCGATATCTCCTGCGTAAACAGTTTCGATATCCTTTCTGTGGTTAGCGTGCATCTGTACGATACGGCCCATTCTCTCGTTCTTGTCCTTGTTGGAGTTAAGAACGGAAGCACCTGCATCAACAGTACCCGAGTAAACTCTGAAGAAGCAGAGCTTACCGACGAACGGGTCGGTCATGATCTTGAAGACCAGGCCGGAGAACGGCTCGTCGAAGGAAGGATGACGCTGGATCTCCTCGCCGGTGTCCGGATCGGTACCGGTGACGGCCTCGACGTCGAGCGGGCTGGGCAGGTAGTCGACGACAGCGTCGAGCAGCTCCTGAACGCCCTTGTTCTTGTAGGCGGAGCCCACGAAGACGAGGTTGAGCTCGTTGGCCAGAACGCCCTTGCGCAGAGCAGCCTTGAGCTCCTCGATTCCGATCACAGTGAGGTTCTTTGCCTCAGCAAGCTTCTGGAGTGTAGAGAGGTTAACATCGAAGTATTCCTTGTGGTTGATGTTCTTGAAACCAGCCTTCGGTACTCGACGCTGCAACGGCATCTGTCCACCTTCGAAACCAATCTTTCTCTTGTAACCTGAACGTGCCTTAGCACCCTTGTGTCCACGTGTAGAAGTACCGCCAAGACCAGAACCTGGACCACGACCAATACGACGACGTGAGTGGGTAGAACCTTCAGCAGGTTTTAAATTATTTAATTTCATAATTCGTTCTTTTAAGATTTAATTAATCAACTACAGTTACCAAGTGGTGAACCTTGCGAATCATTCCACGTGCGCTAGGAGTATCCTCAACCTCAACAACCTGAGAGATCTTGCGGAGTCCAAGAGCCTGAAGAGTTGCCTTCTGATCCTTCGGATAACCGATTTTGCTCTTAATCTGCTTTACTTTTATTGTTGCCATTGTTTTTCCTCCTTATCCGTTAAATACTCTGTCCATAGAGATGCCGCGAACACCTGCGATGGTGTAAGCGTCACGAAGCTGTGACAAAGCCTCGATTGTAGCTTTCACAAGGTTGTGAGGGTTAGAAGAGCCCTTTGACTTTGCAAGGATGTCCTTTACGCCTACGCTGTCGAGTACGGCACGCATAGCACCACCGGCAACGAGACCAGTACCGGCAGCAGCCGGACGCATGAACACCTGAGCGCCGCCGAAGCGAGCCTCTACCTCGTGAGGGATAGTGCCCTTGAGCACCGGAACCTTAACGAGGTTCTTCTTTGCAGCCTCTACGCCCTTAGCGATTGCTGCTGTAACTTCGCCAGCCTTACCGAGACCGTAGCCGATAACGCCCTTGCCGTCACCAACAACAACGATGGCAGCGAATGTAAATGTACGACCACCCTTTGTAACCTTAGTTACACGGTTGATAGCCACGAGGCGGTCCTTCAAATCAACGTCATTAAAAACTTTTACTTTATTCATTGCCATAATCGTTTAGAATTTGAGACCACCGTTACGAGCTGCATCAGCGAGCTCCTTAACACGTCCGTGATAAAGATAACCATTACGGTCGAAAACTACAGCTGAAACACCAGCAGCGATTGCGTTGGCAGCTACGAGCTCACCAACCTTAGCAGCCTGCTCCTTCTTAGGCATCTTCTCGAGACCGAGTGAAGAAGCTGAAGCAAGTGTTGTTCCAGTCAAGTCGTTGATAACCTGTGCGTAAATCTGCTTGTTGCTACGGAAAACGCTAAGACGAGGGCGCTCTGCAGTACCGCTGATACGCTTACGAACTCTATATTTGATTTTGATTCGTCTTTCTACTTTCTTTGTTGTCATAATCCTAAAAAAATTAAGAATGTTACTTAGCTGAAGCTGTCTTACCAGACTTTCTGCGGATAACTTCGCCTTGGAACAAGATACCCTTGCCCTTGTACGGCTCAGGCTTGCGGAAAGAACGAATTTTTGCACAAATGAGTCCGAGCAACTGCTTGTCGCAAGACTCCAAAGTGAGGATAGGGTTCTGGTTTCTCTCGCTCTTAGACTCTACCTTAACCTCTGCCGGGAGCTCGATGAAGATAGGGTGAGTATAACCGAGGGAGAACTCGATGAGGTTTCCCTGGTTTGAAACACGATAACCGACTCCGACAAGCTCGAGTACCTTCTTGTAGCCTTCGCTTACGCCAACAACCATGTTGTTAACGAGTGAACGGTAGAGACCGTGGAAAGCTGACTTCTGCTTGTAGTTTACAGGGCTGTTCTCGTCTACCTCGAAAGTTACGTGACCGTCCTCGACCTTAACGATGATTGACGGGTCTACCTTCTGTGAGAGCTCGCCCTTGGGACCCTTAACGTTTACTACTCCGTTGTTGAGTGTTACTGTAACACCTGCTGGGATACTAATTGGTAATTTACCTATTCTTGACATATTCAAATCCTCCAATTAATAAACATAGCAAAGAACCTCACCACCGATCTTCTGGGCAGAAGCTTCCTTGTCGGTCATTACGCCCTTTGAAGTAGAGAGGATTGCGATACCCAATCCGTTAATAACTCTCGGCATATCCTTGTATCCGACGTACTTGCGGAGACCAGGAGTAGAAACACGCTTCAGTGTTGTGATAGCGTTTGTTTTGGTTGCAGGGTCGTACTTCAAAGCAACTTTGATTGTACCCTGAGGACCGTCCTCTACGAACTTGTAATTGAGGATGTAGCCCTTCTCGAAGAGGATCTTGGTGATCTCTTTCTTCAAGTTAGACGCAGGAACCTCTACGACACGGTGATGAGCCATGATTGCGTTTCTGAGTCTTGTCAGAAAATCTGCTATTGGATCTGTCATTTTATATAAAAAGTTTAATTAATCGGGACTACCCCGACAATATTAAAGAAAAAAATTTACCAGCTTGCTTTCTTTACACCAGGAATGAGACCCTGTGAAGCCATCTCGCGGAACTGGATACGAGAGATGCCGAACTGACGGATGTATCCCTTCGGACGGCCTGTGATCTTGCAGCGGTTGTGCAGACGGATAGGGTTTGCATTCTTAGGAATAGCCTGCAACTTGCGGGCAGCTTCGTAAGCCTCAGAAGGATCCTCAGTAGTAGCGATTACCTTCTTCAGAGCGGCACGCTTCTCAGCATAGCGAGCAACGAGCTTGGCACGCTTTACCTCACGAGCCTTCATTGATTCTTTTGCCATATTGCTTAATCGTTTTTAGCGTTTTTAAATGGAAGACCGAATGCCTTGAGGAGAGCGTAGCCCTCTTCGTCAGTGTTGGCAGAGGTCACGAATGTGATGTTCATACCCTGGATGCGGTCGATCTGGTCGATGTTGATTTCAGGGAAGATGATCTGCTCCTGAATACCCAGTGTATAGTTACCACGGCCGTCGAACTTGCTCTCGATGCCCTTGAAGTCGCGGATACGGGGAAGTGCGATACGAACGAGCTTCTCGAGGAACTCGTACATGCGCTCACGACGGAGAGTTACCATAACGCCGATAGGCATCTTCTTACGAAGCTTGAAGTTAGCGATATCCTTCTTAGAGTATGTAGCCACGGCTTTCTGGCCGGTGATGGCAGTGAGCTCGTTGATAGACACATCGATAATCTTCTTGTCCTGAGTGGCATCGCCAAGACCCATGTTGATGACGATCTTCTTCAGGGCAGGAATCTGCATGGCAGAAGAATAGTTGAACTGCTCTTTGAGAGCTGGAGCGATATGCTCGTTATACTGTTTCTTTAACTGTGCTGTATCCATTACTTGATTTCCTCCCCTGACTTTTTAGCGATGCGGATGACATTCTTACCCTCGTGCTTAACAGCGATGCGGGTAGCCTTGCCACTCTTAGGATCGATAAGGCTGATGTTTGAGATGTGAATAGGAGCCTCCTGCTTCACGATTCCTCCTTGAGGATTCTTAGCTGAAGGCTTCGTGCTCTTTGAAACCATGTTGACACCCTCAACGATGGCACGGTTCTCTTTCACAAGCACCTTGAGCACTTTACCCGTCTTGCCCTTGTCGGAACCGGCAATGACGATGACGTTGTCGTCTTTCTTGATATGTAACTTACTCATTACTTCTTTCATTTAAAAGATTAAAGAACCTCAGGTGCGAGAGACACGACCTTCATGTTGACAGCACGCAGCTCACGGGCTACAGGGCCGAAGATACGGCTACCGCGAAGCTCACCAGCGTTGTTGAGCAACACGCAAGCATTGTCGTCAAAACGGATGTAAGAGCCATCCGGACGACGGATCTCTTTCTTGGTGCGAACGACTAAAGCCTTAGATACCGCACCCTTCTTCAAGTCACTGGTTGGCAGGACGTTCTGGACAGCAACAACTATGACGTCGCCGACACTTGCGTAACGACGGCCGGTACCACCGAGCACACGGATGCACATAGCCTCACGAGCGCCACTGTTGTCTGCTACTGTAAGTTTTGTTAATGCCTGTATCATAATTACTTAGCTTTTTCTACGATTTGTACTAATCTCCACCTCTTGGTCTTGGAAAGTGGACGAGTCTCCATAATCTGGACAGTATCACCCATATGGGCCTCGTTCTTCTCGTCGTGAACGTGATACTTCTTCGTCTTCTGGACGAATTTACCATAAATAGGGTGCTTCTCCTTGAACTTAGCTGCGACAACGATAGTCTTGTCCATCTTGTCACTGATAACGACACCCTGTCTTACCTTTCTTAAATTACGTGTTTCCATTTGTGTCATTACTTGTTAAGTTCCCTTTCGCGAAGCACTGTCTTCATGCGTGCAATATCACGACGCGCAGCTTTGATCTGTGACGGATTCTCAAGCGGTGAAATCTGATGGTTGAGCTTAAGCTGCTTGTAAGCTGCCTCAGATTGCGCCAGCTTCTCGCGCAAGTCCTTGTCGGCGAGTTCTGTGATTTCTTTGATCTTCATTATTATGCGTTTTTGTCGTAATCACGACGGATGACGAATTTTGTCTTCACTGGGAGTTTCTGGGCTGCCAGGCGAAGGGCCTCCTTGGCCACATCGAGGCTGACGCCTTCCACTTCGAAGAGTATACGACCCGGAGTGACAGGAGCTACCCATCCAGCTGGATCACCCTTACCTTTACCCATTCGGACGTCTGCAGGCTTGCGAGTGATTGGCTTGTCAGGGAAGATGCGGATCCAGACCTGACCCTCACGGTTCATGTAACGGTTGACAGCTACACGAGCTGCCTCAATCTGGCGGCTGTCCAGCCATTTGCTCTCAAGGGTCTTGATGCCGAACGAGCCGAAAGCCAGTTGCGTGCCGCGGTGAGCGTTGCCTTTGTTGCCACGTCCATCTTGCGGCCTTCTATATTTTACTCTTTTTGGCTGTAACATTGTAGATGATTCTTTTAGCGATTATTGTTTCTACGGCGTCCGCCACGGTTGCGGCGCTCACCGTCGCGGCGTGAGCCACGTTCGTTACGATCCTGCTGGAAGTTAGGAGCGAGCTCCTTCTTACCATAGACCTCACCACGCATGATCCACACCTTGATACCAAGCAGGCCAACCTTTGTCAGAGCCTCTGTCTGGCAGTAGTCGATGTCTGCACGGAAAGTGTGAAGAGGAGTACGACCCTCCTTGAACATTTCCTTACGTGCGATCTCGGCACCGTTGAGACGGCCGGTGATCTGAACCTTTATGCCTTCAGCGCCTGCGCGCATTGTGTTCTGCACAGCCATCTTGATGGCACGGCGATAAGCCATGAGGTGTTCAATCTGGCTTGCGATGTTCTCACCAACGATTGTGGCGTCAAGCTCAGGACGCTTAACCTCGAAGATGTTGATCTGGATATCCTTCTTATAGAGCTTCTTCAGCTCCTCCTTCAACTTGTCCACATCATGACCAGCCTTACCGATGACGATACCTGGACGGGCAGTGCAAATAGTGATGGTGACGAGTTTGAGAGTACGCTCGATGATGATGCGTGAAACCTGGGCTTTCTCGAGACGCTTCTTCAGGTAAGTGCGAATCTGCTTGTCCTCTACGAGGTTGTCGCCGAAGTTCTTGCCACCGAACCAATTAGAATCCCAACCACGGATTATACCAAGACGGTTGCTTATTGGATTAACTTTCTGTCCCATTCTATTTAATCTTTATCGTCATTAGTTTTGGCATCCACGAACAAAGTGACGTGGTTAGAGCGCTTGCGGATTCTGTATCCGCGACCCTGTGGTGCCGGTCTCATACGCTTCATGGTTACGCCTTCGTCTACGAAGACCTTGCTGATGTACAGCTCTCCATCCTCAGCCTTGCGATCGTTCTTGGTCTCCCAGTTAGCGATAGCAGAGCGAAGAAGCTTCTCCACGTCCTGTGCGGCACGCTTCTTCGAGAACTTGAGCACGCCAAGGGCACGGTTGACCTCCATACCACGAACCATGTCTACCACGTAGCGCATCTTGCGGGGAGAGGAGGGAACGCCAACGAGCTTGGCGAAGTATTGATTCTTACGGGCTTCTTTTAACTTTTCAGCCGCGTTATGTTTTCTTGCTCCCATTATGTTTGCTTGAATTTAATGCTTATCCCGATTACTTCTTGTTGTTTCCGGTATGACCACCGAAGCGACGTGTGAGGGCGAACTCTCCGAGGCGGTGACCCACCATGTTCTCAGTAATGTACACGGGGATAAATTTGTTACCGTTATGAACTGCGACAGTATGACCCACGAAGTCAGGTGAAATCATACATGCTCTGGCCCATGTCTTGACAACGCTCTTCTTGCCGCTCTCGTTCATGGCAAGGATTTTTTTCTCGAGCGAGACATTGATGTAGGGGCCTTTTTTAAGTGAACGACTCATAATTTGCTCTGTGTTTTAAGTTACTTCTTGTTAGCCCTCTCGATAATGTACTTGTTCGAGAGCTTCTTCGGTGCGCGAGTCTTGAGGCCCTTAGCGTACAAGCCCTTGCGTGAGCGTGGATGTCCACCGCTCTGGCGGCCTTCACCACCACCCATTGGGTGATCAACAGGGTTCATAACAACACCACGGTTGTGAGGACGACGACCGAGCCAACGTGAGCGACCGGCCTTACCAGACTGCTCAAGAGCGTGGTCTGAGTTGCCTACGCTACCTACAGTTGCCTTACAAGCTGAGAGGATCTTGCGAGTCTCGCCTGAAGGAAGCTTGATAACACAGTAGGAACCTTCACGAGAAGTAAGCTGAGCAAAGTTACCAGCCGAACGAACGAGCAATGCACCCTGTCCCGGACGCAACTCGATGTTGTGGATCACGGTACCGACAGGAATGTTCGCAAGTGGAAGGGAGTTGCCAACCTCAGGAGCTGCCTCAGCACCCGACATCAGCTTGTCGCCAACCTTCAATCCGTTAGGAGCAATGATGTAACGTTTCTCGCCATCTGCGTAGAAGAGAAGAGCGATACGAGCTGAACGGTTAGGATCATACTCGATTGTCTTCACTACAGCAGGAACACCATCTTTCTCTCGCTTGAAGTCAATGAGACGATACTTCTTCTTGTGGCCGCCGCCGATGTAGCGGACAGTCATCTTACCGGTGTTGTTTCGACCGCCGGTAGAACGCTTACCGTAAACGAGAGACTTCTCTGGCACGGATGCAGTAATCTCCTCGAACGTGCCAATAACCTTGTGTCTTTGACCCGGAGTGACCGGGCTGAATTTACGTACTGCCATTTCTTATTTTAGATATTGCTGTAAAAATCAATAGTGTCACCGTCTTTCAAGGTGATGTAAGCCTTCTTGAACGCGTTCTTCTGACCGCGGATAAGGCCTGCCTTGGTGTAACGGCTTGAGCGCTTGCCGGCAAAGCGTGCTGTGTTGACAGCGACAACCTTCACGTTGTAAAGGCTCTCTACCTCTTTCTTAATCTGGAGCTTGTCGGCATCGGGGCGAACGATAAAACCGTAGCGGTTTGAGTTCTTCTCCGTGATTCTGTTCTGTTTCTCTGTTACCAGAGGCTTAATGATAATGTTTGCCATTTCTTTCTTCCAAATTACTTGTTAAGCACGCTGTTGATCATCTCCAGGGAAGCCTCTGCAATCACGAGCACATCAGCGTTCAAAATCTTGTACGTATTGATGTTGTTTGCGCTCATGATCTCAGCCTTCTGCAGGTTGCGAGCGGACAAATATACATTTTTATTCACTTCTGGCAAAACCACGAGTGTCTTCTTGCCCTCGACTTTAAGATTTTTAGTGATATTTACGAAATCTTTAGTCTTTGGAGCTGCCATATCGAAGTTATCAACCACGATAATCTCGTTGTCCTTAGCCTTGTAAGAGAGAGCTGACTTACGAGCAAGAATCTTTACTTTCTTATTGAGCTTGAAGCTGTAGTCGCGTGGCTTAGGACCGAAAACACGTCCACCGCCCACGAGGACAGGTGAGTTGATGTCACCACGACGAGCGCCGCCGCCGCCCTTCTGGCGACCGAGCTTGCGTGTAGAGCCGCTGTGCTCGCTACGTTCCTTAGACTTTGCCGTTCCCTGACGCTGGTTTGCCAAATACTGCTTAACGTCGAGATAGATGACGTGATCGTTTGGCTCAATGCCGAAGACAGCGTCATTCAATGTAACCTTCTTGCCGGTCTCTTGACCGTTGATATTCAAAACGCTGAGTTCCATTACTTCTGAATTAAAACAGTTGAACCATTGTAACCTGCCGTAGAACCCTTCACGATGATGAGGTTCTGCTCAGGGATTACCTTTAACACTTTGAGGTTCTGGGTTGTCACCCTGTCGCCTCCCATTTGGCCGCCCATGCGCATGCCCTTGAACACCTTTGCAGGGTAAGAACAAGCACCGATTGAACCTGGCTTGCGGAGACGGTCATCCTGACCGTGAGTAGCCTGTCCGACACCGCCGAAACCATGACGCTTCACAACGCCCTGGAAGCCTTTACCCTTGGATGTGCCAACCACATCGACGTACCCCACGCCATTGAACATCTCAACAGTGAGAGTATCACCGAGATTGTACTCCTCGTCAAACTTGAACTCGGCCAAGTGCTTTTTCGGTGTTGTACCAGCCTTCTTGAAGATTCCTGTCATAGGCTTGTTGGTGCGCTTTTCCTTAGCCTCACCATAGCCCAGCTGATAGGCTTTGTAACCGTCCTTCTCGACAGTCTTCACCTGGGTTACAACACAAGGACCAGCTTCGATAACAGTGCACGGCACGTTCTTGCCGTCGGCACTGAAAACGGATGTCATTCCGATTTTTCTTCCAATTAATCCTGGCATCTCAGTTTAAAAAATTAAATAATAATATAATGTTGTTTTATGTTCTCTTTAAGTGATACCCGCTTTTTCAAGCTCACAACACACTTAAAAAGAACCGCTCACTTCTTCCAAACTGAAGGCCAAGTTGCTCTAATTCAGCGTATTGATGGCTACGAGCCAGCGCAATACCCACTTTTGCGGTGCAAAGGTACGGCTTTTTGCGCTAACAACCAAGAGTATACGACATTATTTTCAAAACTTTTTGGTTTTGAGCATTTTGCATCCCATGGGGCTACGCTTGCCAACCTTCAGAAGATTCGCTTGTCGGTATATTCTGTGGTAAGCTTGCCGTCCTTAATCTTCTCTATTTTGGTTTTCCTCAACGCGGCTGTCTGCACCCTTTTATACTCTATATGTACAGGGGAACCATAGTATTTATAGGCAGAATTGTCCTGTATCAAATCCAGTATCTTCTGCGCCGGCTCATCCGGCAAGCGCACGTCAGTGTAAGTGTCAATACTCTCGCTATAGTTTTTCCTGTTAATATAAGTGTCCTCATGCACAATGATGCTACCCCACAATTCCTGTCCGGGGACATTGTGGACAATGAACTCTGTGACGCTTGGAAGGTAGACCGTAACAGTGGGGTCTTTTTGCTTCCACGACTTAAAGCCGTCTGGGTACAGCCACACTGCGGAGACCATACCCTTTTCCTTATAGTATTTAGCATCGCGTGAGAATACCAAATGGTATTTCTTGCCATTCATCATAAACGTCTCATGCAACTCTATCTCATGGTCGATGAGGGCGACATGCCCCAACGGTCTGTATGGCCGTTTGCCGTTTTGTTGGCATCCTGTCGCTTCCGCCTTGCGGAGCGCGGAGTTGGCGTTGTTACCACTCGCTTTGCATCTCATGCACTCCGAATTGGCGAAGGCGAAAAGGAACGTTAGGGTTAACGTAAGAAAAAGTCTGACTTGTGTTTTCATGTTATTTTGTTTTGATTATTTTTTTCATGCTTCCGTCACGGCGTAATCACTTAGTGACGGTAAAAAAATGACTTGGTACAAAAATGGACTTAGGGGAGATTGTCCCTTTGTTATAAAAGAGAATGGCAGGCTCTCGTTATCGACTCAGCCTTTTGCCTTTTCTTGGCTTTAATATCCGAGTAGCTTGTCGCAAACATCGTCTTATCCATTCTATCTCACCTCCGTCTCACGTCCTCAATCCTTGGTATCACCACCGCCTCCACCTTGGCTTTCAGCAAAACTTTACGCTAAAAAGCCGACAGCTTCATTTGCCCATACCGAAAAACCTTCGGAGCTTCTCCTGTCTATGTTTTTTATCCTGCTTACCAGAATATTCCGGCTTGAAATCCTTCTTCGGGGAGGACTTTTCCAGCCAACAATCCAGCATTGCGGAAAATGTCACATGGGTCGGAGTTTGGAACTCAATGACATAAGACGGTTTAAGACCTATGACAAGCCTCTTCACATCATGGTATCTTACCAAACTTTCCCAGTCTTGATCCTTCATGTCTCTTGTACGAACCATAAAAGCAGCATAATATGGCCTTTTCACATTAACGGCAAATAGACACACTAGTTCTTTCCCATTCGAAAACTCCATCCTACCCCATTCGTAAGTTCCCAAATCATCGGGGGCGGATGTTTTGAGACCTGGAAAATCCCCCCACAGTCTGAATCCTATTATAGCCCCCCCTGCTCTTGAAGTACTGCCCTCAACACAAAGGTATGCCATGCCAACACCTTTTCCGTTTTTCTTGCATTTAATGTCAGCATCATCAGTAGTTATCCAAACCCAATAATCATCACCACTGCCTATACATTTAAAAGGAAGCCCACCAAGACTGGGATAGGTGGGGAAGCCCCCGACCGACGCTTTTGCTCCCAATATTCCGAGAATAAGCGAAAGCAGCGCGCTAAATACTATTTTATTGTTCATATGTCAAATCATAATGGATTGTCATTCATCAGAATTTTCTCTGGTTAGTATACTCATAAGTGACCTTGCCGTTTACGTCTTTCCTAATTTTCGTTTTTCTCAACTCGGCAGTCTGTACCCTATTGTATTTTATGGCGGAATTGCCCCACGTGCAGTTTTTGAAAGCGGAATTGTCTTGGATGAGGTCTAATATCTTCTGCGCGGGTTCATCGGGCAAACGCACGTCAGTGTAAGTATCGGTATAGACGACCTTGTCATGTTTCTTGCCATCCAAGTGATCCGTATGGGTCGATTCCCATATAATGACACTGCCCCACAGTTCCTGCCCAGGGACATTATGGACGATGAACTCTGTGACTTTCGGAAGATATACCATAAGACCGTTTTGCTGCCAAGACTTGAATCCATCTGGATAGATATACACGGTTTCCACCTTCCCTTTAGCATAATATGTAGGTCGCACAAAGAGCAAATGATACTTTCTGCCATTCATCATGAACGTCTCGTGCAATTCTATCGGATGGTTCATAAGGACGACATGCCCCAACGGTATGTATGGCCGTTTGCCGTTTTGTTGGCATCCTGGTGCTTCCGCCTTGTGGAGCGCGGAGTTGGCGTTGTTTCCACTCGCCTCGCACCTCGCACTCGCGGAATTGGCGAAGGCGAAAAGGAACGTTAGTGTTAACGTAAGAAAAAGTCTGACTCGTGTTTTCATGTTATTTTGTTTTGATTAATTTTTGGGTCTATACTGATTAGTGTGGGTAAGGCTTTTACGCTTTGCAGGGGCGGTCCCTGTGGCCGTCCGCACCCCGTATGGCCAATGCGCCGGATTTGCCGATGCGTCCACATTGGTTGCGGACGGACACGAGGCCCGCCCCTGCAAAGCATTATGGCATACGCAATCGGCAACGCGCACGGCTCATTTCCCCAGATGCCGCTTGATAATCGGAGTCATGTAGTCGGCGCAACGCTCGAAGCCGAGGTCGGTGAAGTGGATGCCGTCCACGGTGCCCTCGTTGTCGGTGCCAATCATGTCGGCCGACGAGACAAAATACACGTTTTTGTCGCCCGCGGCGCGAAACTTCTTGTAAAACTTGGCAAGCGTGGCGTTCTTCTCGTTGATGGTCTTCCGAGTCTCCGAGTCGAATCGTGTCGGTGGGAATATAGGGTTCTCAACGAGGAGTATTGGCGTGTCGGGGTGCGCCTTGCGCAGGATGGAGTAGAACCGCCCTATCTTCTCTTTTATCAAGTCGCTCGTGCAGTTTGGCAACATATCCATGATATACAGGCCAGCGTCATGCTTCGCCATTATCTCGGCTACTTCTGGGTCGAGCTTGCCGTTTCCGCTGAATCCGAGGTTTATCACGACGCGGTTGAGTCTGCGCTCCACGATGTTTGTCGCCGCCATGCCTGGCCTTGAGGCGCATCCACCTTGCGTGATGCTCGTGCCATACCACACCACAGGCTTGTTCTCGGCCGGCAACGCCACACGCGGCTTGTCAATGGTCGCGCCTTCCTCAACGCCTATCTCAAGTGAGTCGATGCCCTCATAGAGTGGCAGGTAGAGCATGTACTCGTGCTCCTTGCCGTCAAGGTTCTCTATTATCTTCGACTTGTTTACCAGTCGTCCTTGCGGCTTGGCGCTGTTCACGAATACCCACTGGCCCTTGTCCTGCAAGCAATAGAGGTCGAGGCCGCGAATGCCCGTGGCGG
>OIXL01000727.1_pt1 | contig 15059 bp, 10 predicted proteins | sample 1587761 | NCBI WGS metagenome assembly OIXL01 (sample SAMN03283246) | human gut metagenome | biome: human-associated habitat; material: feces | host: Homo sapiens | place: Peru | collected 2012 | reverse complement strand
GCCTATCCCTTTGGCTATGGACTTTCCTATACAAAATTTGAATATACGAATCTTCTGATCAGTGACCGGCAGGTGACGGTGCAGGTCCGCAATGTCGGAAACCGGGCAGGCAGTGAAGTGGTGCAGCTCTATATGGCGAATCCGCAGGATGGTACCTATCGGCCGCTCAAGGAGCTTCGTGCCTTTGAGAAGGTTTTCCTGCAGCCGGGAGAGGGGGCAATGGTGACGTTCCTTCTGGCAAGCCGTGATTTTGCCATTTATCAGGATGGATGGAGAATTCCGACCGGAACCTATGCGGTGCTTGTCGGATCCTCTTCGGCGGATATCCGGCTTTCCCAGCAGGTGATCGTGGAGGAAGAAAAGGTGCCGGCACCCGCCTGGCTTGCGGGCAGCTGGTATGCTAAGCCCGCGGGGCAGCCTTCCATTGGCGAATGGCGGCACATTATGGAAACTCTTCCGGAAGAAGCGGAGGACGCGGAGCCCGGGAGCTTCTCGGAGGAAAGCTCTGTCTCGGAGATGGCACCCTGCAGCAGAATCTGCCGCATGGTGTACCAAGGAATGAAAAGGGCCTGCATGAAGCAGTCCGGCTGCCCGGAATGGAATGAGGACGATCCGGTCTATCGGATGGCGTTGTCCACTTCAGCGGATATTCCGGTCCGGGCGCTGAGGTCCTTTGCACCCGGGGTTCCGGCATTTGCGTTGAAAATGCTGGTGTGGTTTGCAAATCACGGAAGAAATCAGGCATCCAGTCCAAGCCGGTTTCTGCGCCAGTAAGCGCCCATGGTCATGCCGGGCGTGAAGGTGACATCACGGCAGAGATATTCTTCGAGCCCGACAGCGGCGGGAGAAAACTGCTCTGCCTCCTCTTCGGAAGAGAATTCAATCTCCGCATAGAAAAATGCGGTCGGAGCAGCTTCGTCCACGGCATTCACCTCCAGGCGATGTCCGTCCGGGAGCAGATAGGTTCTCCGAAGCTTTGGGATGAGGGGAAGACCGATCAGATCCTGAAGCTGTTCAAAGTGCTCTGCGGAAATCGGAAATTCAATTTCTTTGCGGGTGAGCCCGTTGCCGCGGCTTTTAAAGCAGAGAATATAGTCTGTCTTTTTTCCGACAATGGTTTCCTCGCGGATGCGGACGGTGGGCTCTATCGTGAGGTAGCCCTGGCGCATGAGCTCCTCCTTGAGCAGAGGAAGGTCCGCGCCGCAGTCCTTCGGCCATCCGCTTACCAGCCATTTGCGTTCGATTTCGAGGGGGGATTTGTCTGCAGAATTCATCATATACAGCTCCTTCTCCGGTTATGGAAACAGATTATGTGCAGAAAATGATGCGGGTCCGGAGAGAAACGCAAAAAACGTTCCTGCGCCGGATAATTATCAGTTTACAGAGGAAACAGGAATCGTCAAGAAAGGGACGCAATGAATAATTTTAAAATGATCGTCAGCTATGATGGGACTCGCTACTACGGATGGGAGCATCAGCCGAATACGGATATGACCATTCAGGGAAAGCTGGAGACGGTGCTGACACAGATGCTGGAAACTACCTCCGGGAAAACACCGGATCGGCCGGTCACCGTCATCGGAGCAGGAAGAACGGACGCCGGGGTGCATGCAAGAGCGATGACGGCGAATGTCCTTCTGGATACGGATCTTTCCGCGGAGGAAATTCAGAGGTATATGAATCGCTACCTTCCGGATGATATCAGTGTGAATGAGGTGAAGCTGGCAGCGGAACGTTTTCACAGCCGCTTCAAGGCGACGGGAAAGACCTATCGTTATACACTCTGGTACAGTGAAGACGGGAAAAAGCCTGTTTTTGACCGGAAATACGTCTGGATGCTGAAGGAAGCGCCGGATACGGAGAAGATGAGGGAAGCGGCTGCGCGTCTTGCCGGTGAGCATGATTACAAGAGCTTCTGCGGAAACTCACATATGAAGAAGTCTGCGGTCCGTGTGGTGGATACCATCCGGATCGAGGAGACGGGAAACTATATCCGGATTTATTATCATGGGACCGGCTTTCTGCAGAATATGGTGCGAATTCTTACCGGAACAATTCTGGAAGCTGGTTATGGACGTTTTGCGCCGGAGGACATGGACCGGATTCTGGAAGCAAGGGACCGCAAAAAAGCTGGCCCGACCGCTCCTGCAGCAGGTCTGTGTCTGTTGAAGGTAGATTACGAATAAAAAAGAAAGGCCCGGGGGAATGCGGAATCATCGCCTTCTCCCGGGCCTTAAAAATCGGAAGGCTTCAATAATAGCCTACCTCAAAATGCATGATCACAGCGATGTCACGGATGAATTCTCCCTCCTTCAGAGGAATGTCCTCGTGATCGGAAATAAACGGCATCTCAGCGCCGTACTCGTCATCCTCGTCCATCTGGACCTCGATCCAGTCCTTTTCCGCTGCAATGGCGGCATCAATCGCCTCGTCAATCGAGCTGCCCTCGAAGGTGCAGTCGTCCAGATCCGGGAAATAGCCGGTGTAACGGCCGTCTGCATTTTTCTGCAGAACAGCAGGATAAGTAAATGTCATGAATAAGCCTCCTTGTCAGTATGTGGGCTGCAGAAGGGGGCTTTTCCCTGCCTTTTCTGCAGCACTCTGAGTATACGTTTTCTTCGGCAAATGTGCAAATCCCGCAGGGGATGTAGGGGCATGCCGCAGAGAACTTGCCGGTTTCCTATTCTGCAGGACCCCTTCGCCTTTGCGAGATTGCATCTGCGAGGTGCAGAATTCCGTCCGCAAAGCACACAATGCCGGTGGCGAAGGTAAAGCCTCCGACGGCGCCGCTGGGAGCAATCAGAATAAAGACCGCCATCAGTGCCAGCAGAACCGCCTCTGCAATGCTCCAGAAGAAGCGGAAGGAATGTCTCTTCTGCCCTTTGATGCGGTCCGCAATGTGATAAGCCATCAGAAGAAAGAGCGTTCCGAAAATCGCATTGGAGAGGAGCATCAGTGCGCCGTCCTTGATCAGAATCATCAGATAGATGGCGATGCTGGCAAGGCAGATGAAGGCCTGCGTCTGCATGGCCTTGAGATCCCAGTGAAGAGCCTTCAGCCGGCGGAAGGTATGGACCAGTTCAAAGGCGGCAAAAGCGGTCATTCCGATGGCGATGGACAGAGGCAGCAGCTCATTGGGAATCAGCATGGCGCACAGTCCGGACACAATCAGAAGAAGCGCTCTTGTCAGAACGGAATTCTTCAGGAGACTGGTCAGCCGGTAGGTCCAGGTGTCCTGTGATTTCTGCCCGGTTACGGCGGCAACGGGAAGCGCTCTTGCAACATCGAGCGTAATCGGACTGATGTGGGAGACGGTTTCGAGCATCTTCTCAAGACCGTCCGGGCCAACTCCGGAGAGCTCGTTGAAGTTCGTGATGCCGCATGCACCGATGGTATCAAACAGATCATTGACAAAGGTTCTGCGGTCTTCTACGTTGGAGACGCCTCCGATCCACTGGTCAAGGACCTGGCCGATCCACATGCTGCCGGGCGCATTGGAGGAAACCAGATCAAGTCCCCCGTCCCTCAGCTGCCAGGTCAGAATGCCGTGCTGAAGAACGCCGCGGGCATTGCTTCTTACGATGCGGTTGTCGGTGACTGGCATCTCGAAGATCTTTCCGATGACATCGTATTCCGGGACGATCTTGGTGGTAATGGGATCAATCCTCGCAATGACAGAGGTATCGAGCACATCCGGGCAAAGGCCCGGTCCGTCATTGACATAGACGTGCAAAAGCTGCCCGAACTGCTCCTTCGGGAGAAGGCAGGAAGCGTAAAGCGCAAGATTGGCACCCTTGGAGTGTCCTCCGATGTAATAACGAAGATCCGGCTGCATCACGCGCATCAGATAGGAAAGCGCCTGCTCCTGTGCGGGAATTTTCTCAAAGGAGAGCATGAAATCCTCTTTCCAGCCGACAAGGGAATCATCGGTTCCGCGAAAAGCGATGAATGCGGTATCTCTGGAGATGCGAAAGGTCACGGCGGAAAACTGGATCTGCTGCTGCGGATCCAGAATGTCCTCGTAGTTGGTCATAAGGAGCGACCCGAAGCGCCTGGATGCTGCTGCGGCGCGCGCGAATTCCTCATACTCATCATGCTTCTCTTCCCCATCTGCAACGAGTGTACGGATTCCGCCCCGGTCCAGAAGAGCCTGCACGACATCGCGCAGGGCAATGACCTCTCCATGGGGGAAAACACTGCTCATATTAATGTAGGAAAGCTGGCACAAGACCAGATTGTCCAGTTCGGTCAACGGGCGCTCGGCAAACGAAAGATCGCCGCGCCAGATGACATAATCCTGTAAATTTGCCATTTCAGATTGCCTCATATTTCCTGTAAGTCATAATTACGGTAAGTGTAACATAATTTCCGGCTTTTCATTATAATAAAGGAAGTTGGAATACAGACAATTTGCGGGAGGATGTGTGAGCGAGACAATTCTGAAACGGATCGCCGTGATAGCGATGCTGATCGATCATGCGGCGGTTATTTTTCTTGAGAGAGCAGTGCAGCCGGAAACCGGTCTGATGCTGGCGGTTTCTTCCGATTCCCTGTACCGGCTGGACCGGATCCTGAGGGCAGTCGGGAGGCAGGCCTTTCCGATTTTTGTCTTTTGCATTGTGGAGGGCTTCTTCCACACGGCAAACCGGGGAAAATATCTCGGAAGACTTTTCGCTGCGGCTGCGGTCTCGCAGCTTCCGTTTTATCTGATGAACAATACGGGACCTGTCGGCTCGGACCTTCCGGTGAGTCTGAATACGCTGGCGACGCTGGCAGCAGGACTCCTTCTTATCATGGTCATTGACAGGATTCTTGGGCCGGAGCACGGAGCCTTATCCGGAGCCTCCGGCATCTTCCGCGCAGTCTCCGCACTTCTCGTTGTGGCGCTCTTCTGGGAGGCTGCAGAGAGCCTGCGGCTGGATTACGGCGGAATGGGGGTTACGGCGGTTCTGCTCCTGTATCTTCTTCATGGCATGCCGAAGCTTGCTCCGGCTGGGCTGTGGCTTGGCTGCGCCGACGCGCATGAGTGGTTTGCGCTTCCCGCCTGTCTTTTCCTGTATCTGTATAACGGAAAACGCGGGACGGAAGGAATGGGACCGGCCCGAAGGAAGGCGGAAAAGTATTTCTTTTATGTGTTTTACCCCCTGCATCTGGTGCTTTTGTGGGGGATCCGGGAGATGATTTAGCCGGTCAATGAACCGGGGAAAAGGGGGACTGTATGGAACTGGTATTCGTGGGAGCAGATCATGAGGTGACGGGAAGCTGTCATTATCTGCGGGCAGGAAGCAGGAACATTCTGGTGGATTACGGAATGGAGCAGGGAAAGAACCTGTTTGAAAATGCACCGCTTCCTGTGAAGCCGGAGAACATTGATTATGTCTTTCTGACGCATGCACACATTGATCATACCGGTATGCTGCCGAAGCTCTATGCGGATGGCTTCCGGGGACGGATCCTTTGCACCGAGGCGACAAAGGAGCTTTCGGATGTGATGCTTCGGGACAGTGCCCACATTCAGATGCAGGAGGCGGAGTACCGGAACCGCAAGGCAGGAAAAAAAGGATCTCCCGACCGCGTGGAGCCGGTGTACACGATGCAGGATACCATGAATGTTCTGCAGCTCTTTGAAGCCTATCCGTACAATGAAATCCTTACGCTTGGCGATGAGATCTCCTTCCGCTTTACGGATGTGGGTCATCTTCTGGGGTCTGCAAGCATTGAGCTGTGGCTGAGAGAGCGGGGGGAGGAGCGCAAGATCGTATTTTCCGGGGATATCGGGAACAAGAATCAGCCGCTTCTGCGGGATCCCGTATTTACGAAGGAAGCCGATTATGTCGTGATGGAATCCACCTACGGCACAAGACTGCACGAAAAGATTAAGAGAGACCATACTCTGCAGCTTGCAGAAGTCATCCGTGATACCATGCGGCGCGGCGGAAATGTGGTCATTCCGGCCTTTGCGGTTGGCAGAACGCAGGTGATGCTCTCCTTTATCCGGCAGATCAAGGATCAGAATCTGGTTCCGGAGAATAACGATTTCCCGGTTTATGTGGATTCGCCGATGGCGGTGGAGGCAACGGGGATTTTTGAAGATAACGAGAGCGAGTGCTACGACGAGGAGGCCAGGGCGCTTCTGAATCAGGGAATCAACCCGCTGGCCTTTCCCAATCTTCATCTGTCCATCACGACAGAGGAATCCATGGCGATCAACGATGACCGCGTGCCGAAGGTGATCCTGTCTGCCTCCGGAATGTGCGATGCGGGAAGAATCAAGCATCACATCAAGCATAACATCGGAAATCCGGATTCCACGATTTTGTTTGTCGGATACCAGTCAGAGGGAACTCTGGGAAGACGCCTTCTGGACGGCGCGGAGAAGATCAGGCTGTTCGGAGAAGAGTACGATGTGAAGGCCAGAATTGCCCGAATTGACGGCCTGTCCGGCCATGCGGACAAGGAGGGACTTCTGGAGTGGATCTCGGCCTTTGAGACGAAGCCGAAGCAGGTCTTTGTGGTTCACGGCGATGACGAAACGGCCACTGCTTTTGCGGAGTGCCTGGAGCAGGAGAAGGAGCTGAAGGCCATGGCTCCCTATTCCGGGACAAAATATGACCTGATTTCCGGCTCGTTTATCCGGATTGCAAAGCCGGTGCCTGTGGCAGGAAAGGAAAAATCTGCGGTGCGCACGACCTCGGATTCCTTCACAAAGCTTAAGATTGCGGCGAAGCGCCTGGACGGCGTCATAAGCAAGGCACAGGGACTGCCGAACAAGGAGCTGGATGCTTTTACAAGGGAGCTGAACGATCTGTGCAGAAAATATCAGATCTGATATGATAACGGGAAATGAAAAAGCCATGGGAGGTTTATGGTTATGGCATTGATTGATGACAATTTTATCCGGATGTGCAATGACATTCTGGAGCACGGGACGACAACGGAGGGACAGAAGGTCCGGCCGCACTGGCCGGACGGAACACCGGCCTATACGATCAAGACCTTTGGCGTGGTGACGCGATATGACCTTCAGAAGGAGTTCCCGGTTCTGACGCTTCGGAAGACTCCGGTAAAGAGCGCGCTGGATGAGCTTTTGTGGATCTGGCAGCAGAAGTCCAATAAGATCTCCGAGCTGCATTCCGGTGTCTGGGATGAATGGGCTGACGAGAAGGGAACGATCGGAAAGGCCTACGGGTATCAGATGGCGGTGAAGAACCGCTATTACGACGTCACAGAGGAGGGGCTTCGCCGCGCCTTCGGAGCTGCATTTGCAGACGCGGTTCCGGAGACGGAGCTTGTCACGGATGTCCTTGTTCCGGAGACAGAGGAAATGAAAAGGGCACATGCACTGAAGGGACCGGATGGCTGCTGGTACATGGATCAGGTGGATCGTGTGATTTATGATCTGAAGAACAATCCGTTTTCCAGACGGATTCTGACCAGCATTTATACCTTCAGTGATCTTCATGCGATGAATCTGCATCCCTGCGCATACAGCATGACGTTCAATGTGATTCAGAAGCCCGGGCATGAGAAGCTGACACTGAATGGAATTCTGAATCAGAGATCCCAGGACATTCTGGCTGCCTTTGCATGGAACGAGTGGCAGTATGCCTGCCTTCTTGCGATGCTCGCACAGGTCTGCGATATGGAAGCCGGCGAGTTCGTTCACGTTGTTGCGGACGCGCATATTTATGACCGCCACGTGGATGCGGTGAAGGAGCTGATGTCCAGAACGCCGCAGCCTGCGCCGAAGGTCTGGATCAATCCGGACATTCACGACTTTTATCAGTTTACAAGAGATGATGTGAAGCTGGAGAACTATCAGGTAGCGGGAGATCAGATCAGGGACATTCCGATCGCCATTTAACGGAAGGAAAATAACCGCAGGAAAGAGGAGCAGAATATGCAGGCAATTGTAGCAGTAGATCGCAACTGGGGAATCGGATATAAGGGAAGTCTTCTGGTCAGCATTCCGAATGACCACAAGATGTTCCGTCAGGAAACCAAGGGAAAGACCATCATCTACGGAAGAAAAACACTTGAAACCTTCCCGATGGCGCAGCCTCTGGATCAGAGACGCAATGTCATTCTGTCAGGAAATCCCGCCTATACGGTGCGCGGCGCAGAGGTTGTACACAGCATAGAGGAGCTTCTGGAGCTGTTGAAGGACGAGGATCCGGACAGCCTGATGGTCATCGGCGGAGCCTCCGTCTATAAGGAGCTTCTTCCTTATTGTGATACCATCCATGTAACCATGGTGGATTACGCTTATGAAGCGGATGCTTATTTTCCGGATCTGGATGCGGATCCGGAATGGGAAAAGACCATGGAAGGCGAAGAACAGACGTATTTTGACATTCCCTACACGTTTGTGAAATACGAGCGGGTAAAGAAATGACGAAGAGAACGAAGCTGGGAATTCTGAGGCGGCGTCTGAGAATGCACGTGGTTCCCATGGCTTTTGCGGCGCTCCTTGCTGTGTCCGCCGCCGGCTGCGGAAAAGTGGTCTTTGTGACCGGACTGGACCGGGATGAGCTGTTTAATGTCGGGGATCAGAGCGGCTCCTGCAGGGAGCTGCGGGTATACCTTACCACAATGGAGAACCGCTACAAGGAGGACTACGGGAGTGATGTTTTCACCCGCTCCGGTAACGAAACGGTGGGAAATTCTCTGAAGGAGAATGCACTGGAGCGGCTCGTCAAGGTAAAGGCTCTGAATCAGATTGCATCCGCGGAAGGAATTCTTCTGGATGAAACCGAGATTTCGGATGCAAGGAAGCGGGGGGCAGCGTACATGGAAAGCCTTTCGGAAGCGGAGAAGGATTACCTTGGCATTTCGGCGCTTGATGCCGAAGAGATGATGAAGGATTATCTGCTCGCAGCCAAAATGGCAGATCAGCTGGTTTCGGACGTTCCCCGTGAGGTCAGCGATGACGAGGCCAGGACCGTGACGGTTCAGAGCATTCTGGTGAAGACGTACACAGAGAACGCAGACGGCAGCAGGACGGAATTTGACGAGAGCAGGAAGGCGGAAGCCAAGGCCAGGGCGCAGGCCATCCGGGATGAAATTCAGAACGGAATGGACAATCTTCTCGGAATTACCTTTGCCGCTTACATTTCAAAATATAACGAGGATTCGGTCAGCACGTATACCCTTGCAAAGGGAGACGTGGACAGTGCCTTTGAGGAAGCGGCGTTTGGTCAGCAGGTCGGGACGATTTCAGATGTTGTCGAGACAAAGGACGGATACCGTATTATCAAGCCGATTGCGACCTCCGATGAGGCATCGCTGGAGTCCAACAAGGAGGCCATTCTTCAGAAGCGTCTGGAGGAAGCCTATGATCAGGCCTATGACTCCTGTGTTTCCGGAATGGACTGTCAGCTGAACGAGGACCGGTGGAACCAGATTGCACTCTGCGAGGATCCGGAAGTTACCACGGACAGCTTTTTTGAGGTCGCAGCCGGAAATTGATCACGGTTGTTAGCACTCACCTTTGGTGAGTGCTAATTTTTTATTGACTTTGCCGGTGGCAGGGACTAGACTTGAGCTTATGAGAAAATGACCGTTTGTCATAGAAAGGAATGAGAATTATGGCAGAAAAAGGACAGTTATCCATTAACAGCGAGAACATGTTCCCGATTATCAAGAAATGGCTGTACAGTGACCATGATATTTTCTATCGTGAGCTGATTTCCAATGGCTGCGATGCAATTACAAAGCTGAAGAAGCTGGAAATGATGGGAGAAGCGGAGCTTCCGGAGGGCTGGAAGGCAAGAATCGACGTGGTTCTGGATCCCGAGAGCAAGACCATTCAGATTACCGATAACGGACTTGGCATGACCGCGGATGAGGTGAAGGAGTATATCAACAACATTGCCTTCTCCGGTGCGGAAGCCTTCATGAATAAATACAAGGATAAGGCGAACAACGATCAGATCATCGGCCACTTCGGACTGGGCTTCTATTCGGCGTTCATGGTATCTTCGCTTGTCACCATCGATACGCTTTCCTATCAGCAGGGAGCGAAGGCCGTTCACTGGGAGTGCGACGGCGGCAGCGAGTTCACCATGGAGGAGACCGACAGGAAGGAGGTCGGAACGACCATTACCCTCCATTTGTCGGAGGACTGCGTGGAGTTCTCGAATTACTATCGTGCCCGCGAGGTGATTGACAAGTACTGCGGCTTCATGCCGACCGAGATCTATCTGTCGGTGAAGGACACCAAGGAGACACAGACCATCAAGGAGTCGGAGCGCCGTCCGGACGATGTTGTCATTGAGGTGATCGAGCCGAAGAAGGAAGAAAAGGCAGAGGCAGCCTCTGCAGAAAGCAAGGACGAAGGAACGGAGGAGCAGACAACACCGGAGCAGGCAAAGCCGGAGGAGAAGCAGCTTAAGATCCGCAAGCGCCCGGAACTTGTCAATGATCCGAGTCCTCTGTGGATCAAGAATCCGAAGGACTGCACGGATGACGAGTACAAGGAGTTCTACCGGAAGCTGTTCAATGATTACAAGGAGCCCTTGTTCTGGATCCATCTGAACATGGACTATCCGTTCAATCTGAAGGGAATTCTGTATTTCCCGAAGATCAATCTGGAATACGAATCTGCAGAAGGCGTGATCAAGCTTTACAACAATCAGGTCTTCATCGCGGACAACATCAAGGAGGTTATTCCGGAGTTTCTGATGCTCTTAAAGGGTGTCATTGACTGCCCGGATCTTCCGCTGAACGTTTCGAGAAGCGCACTGCAGAACGATGGCTTTGCGAAGAAGATCTCGGATTACATCACGAAAAAGGTTGCCGACAAGCTTGCCGGAATGTGTAAGACCGATAAGGACAACTATGACAAGTACTGGGATGATATCAGCCCGTTCATCAAGTATGGATGCCTCAAGGATGACAAGTTCTGCGAGAAGATGACGGATTACATTCTCTTCAAGGATCTTGACGGCAAGTATCTGACTCTGCCGGAGGCACTGGAGGTGAATAAGACCGATCCGGATGAGAAGGCTTCGGCAGTGGATGAGGACGGCAACAAGGTGGAAGCCGAGGTTGTCGACGAGAAAAAGGAAGAAGACAAGACTGCGGAAGAAGAGAAGAAGGAGCGCACAATTTATTATGTGACGAACGAGCAGCAGCAGGGACAGTACATCCGTATGTTCCGCGACCATAAGCTGCAGGCCTTCATTCTGAATTCCAACATTGATTCTCCGTTCATCCAGCAGCTGGAAACGAAGAACGAGGGCATCCACTTTGCACGGATCGATGCAGGTGTGGATGAGGTTCTGAAGGGACGCACCAGCAAGAAGGATGCCAAGGCTCTGGAGGAACAGAGTAAGGAGCTTGAGAAGACTGTCCGCAAGGCTCTTGGCAATGACAAGCTGAAGGTTGTTCTCGAGAATCTGAAGGAGAAGAATGTTTCTTCTCTTCTGAAGGTTGACGAGCAGAGCCGCAGAATGCAGGATATGATGAAGATGTATTCCATGGGCGGTTCGGATCTTGGCATGTTCGGTGATGAGGGACAGACCCTCATTCTGAATGCAAAGCATCCTCTGGTACAGTATGTGGAGCAGCACCAGGATGAAAAGGACGCACAGACGGTATGTGCACAGCTGTACGATCTGGCAAAGCTTCAGAATGCGCCTCTTACACCGGATGAAATGGCGAAGTTTGTTGCCCGCACGAACGAGATTATGATGATTCTTACGGGTGCCGGCAAGGAGGAAACATGTGCGGAGGCCGCACCGGAAGCCTCTGAGGAAGAGAAGACAGCACCAAACGGAGAAGAGAAGAACTGAGGACTCCTCTGCCGGGCTGCATCGTGTTTACAGAAAAAGGGACGTCATCTGCTGGAGGCAGCAGATGACGCCCCTCTTTTTGACGGTGCACCGGACAGCGTACTTCGGACTTCGGGGAGGATATGGTATAATATAATGTCGGGATCGGAGGCTTTTTGCGCGATGCGCAGACTGCCGGATTTCGAATTCCGAAAAGAGTACATTTATCATTTACGTAAGGGAGTATACCATGCTGCAGTATCAGGAACGCGGGAAAATGGGCGGAGAGAAATTTCATATCAGAAAGGGATCCCTTACTTTTTCGGCAGATTCGATTGATATGGATCTGGTTCCCGGAGCGGCATATGAGGGCTCTTTTACGATTTACGGACCGGAGGGAAGGACGGCAAATGGTTTTGTTCTGTCCTCGGAGCCTGCCGTGCGTCTGATGACTAATATTTTTTCCGGGGCGAAGGAGGTCATTTCCTACCGTCTGGATGCTGCCGGGCTGTCTTTCGGAGATCAGCTGGATGGGAGCTTCCGGATTCTCTCCGACATGGGGGAATACGAAATCCCGTTTCATGCGAAGGTGAAGGACGAGACGCTGGAGTCAAGTCTTGGGCCGATGAAGAATCTCCTTCATTTTACCAATCTTGCCAGAGCGAACTGGAGAGAAGCGGCAGACCTGTTCTACCGGAAGGAGTTTGAGGCGGTCGCGGCAAAAGAGGGGGAGCGGATTCATTCCCTGTACCGCGGGCTTTCTGCCGTAAGCGGAAACGAACACAATATGGAAGAGTTTCTGATCGCTTCGGGGAAGAAGCAGCCTGTGGAATATACGGCGGATCAGAAGGAGCTTGCAATAGATCTCCCGGCCTCGCAGAGACAGAAGATTCCTTATCCGGTTCGCCTGCGGCGAAACGGCTGGGGCTATACGAGGGTCCGGATTTTCACATCCGGTGATTTCCTTATCGCTGATGCCGGTGAGCTGACAGACTCCATGTTCCGGGATCAGACAGCTGTGGTTACGGTTACGGTAGATCCGTCCGCACTCCACGCGGGGCGCAATTTCGGGGCGATTACGCTGCTCCCGGCTTACGGGGAAGCAATCCGGATCCCTGTGGTTGTCTCCAGTGGAATGGGAACGGCGCTTCGTACGATCCACAGGAGAGAGCAGAAGCAGGTAATTCTGCAGATGATGCAGGAATATGTGCAGATGCGCTGCCACAAGTGCAGCGGGAAGACGTTTGCGGCCCATATGGGAGGTCTTGTACAGAAGCTTCAGGATGCGGACCGGAACAATCCGATGACGGCGCTGTACAGGATCCACTATCTTCTGACGGTGCATAAGGAGCAGGAGGCCATCTGGGAGCTGGAGGCCCTCAACCGGAGATTATCCGGAACGGACGAGGAGCTTCCGCCGTTTCCCTCTGTCCAGTTCGATCTGGAGGACGATCTGACGTATGCATACCGGCTGTATCTCACGGTCCTTTGTGCAGAGAGCGAGGCCGCAGGGGAGCGGCCGTCCTTCCGTGCCATTGACGACGCCGTGAGGGAGCTTGCAAAGGAGCAGAGACGGAATCCGGAGAATTTCTGGATTACGTGGCTTCTTCTGTATGCCGACACGGAGCGGATGCGGCGGACGAAGGAAACGGCGCGCATGCTCCGGAAGAATTATGAAGCGGGCTGCCGTTCGCCTCTTTTGTATCTGGAATATTATCAGCTGATGCAGGAATCCGCGGATTTCTGGTATGAGCTGGGAGATATGGAGCTGCAAACCCTTTATTTTGCGGCAAAGCACGAGATATTGACTGAAGCGGTCATTACACAGCTGAACTATCTTGCAATCCGCAGAAAGACCTTCTCGGAGCGTCTGTTCCGGATTCTGGCAAAGGCATATGAGGCGCAGATACCGGATCCTCGGAGAAGGGATGTTCTGGAGAGCATCTGTACGCTCCTGATCCGCGGAAATGAAACCGACCCGTCCTGTTTTGTCTGGTACCAGAGAGGAGTGGACGCAGGACTTACGATTACGAGGCTCCTCGATTACTACATGCTGTCGCTTCCCGTGGACTATAAGGGCGGACTGCCGCAGATGGTGGTGCGGTATTTTGCATTTCAGAATTCGCTTCCGGCTGCCGCAACTGCGTATCTGTACCGATATGTTCTTGAGAACAAGGAGAGCTGTGCGGAGCTGATGGATCAGTATCTGCCGCAGATTCTTCGCTTTACACAGGAGCAGCTTCTGCAGCAGCGGATGAGTCCGGATCTGTCCTTTCTGTACGAAACTTATCTGACCTCCGGGCGGGCGCTGGCGAATGAAGCTGCTGCCGCTGCGGTGCCGGCGGTATTTTCCTGCTTCGTCCGGGAGAAGACTGCCCGGGCAGGAAGGCTTGTTCTTGTTTACCCTCATTTCGGAGAGGAGCAGCTTTTCCCGCTGAAGGAGGGAAAGGCGTTTGTTCCGGTATACGGAGAGGATGCGGCCCTTTTCTTTGAGGAGGACAATGGAGACCGCCGGGTCGGAAGCCCGGATGAGGCGGAGCATCTTCTGAATTACCGGAAGCTTGCGAAGCTTCTGAGTCTGTACGGCGTCAGCAACATTGGCTTTGATCTGTATCGGACAGGCCTGGGAAAAGCAGACTACCCTGTTACAGAGGAGACCTCTGCAGTATACCGCAGTCTTGCGGAGAATCCGCTTATTCCGGAGAGCTTCCGGGGACATCTGCGGTCAGAACTTCTTCGCTTTTATGAGAAGCAGGGAGATACGAAGAATCTGGATGATTTTCTGGAGAAGCTGGAGCCGGAGGGACTGGATGCCGAATCGCGCAATGAGATGCTGCGGGCGCTTTCCGTGCGCGGCTTTGCGGGGAAGGCAGCTTCCTGGGTGCAGAGATTTGGAACGAACGGAGTGGACGGAGATGTTCTTCTCCGCATATGCACGGAGCTGCTTGAGGACAAGGTGCCCGCGGACGATGAGGATCTGACGGAGCTCTCCTTCCTGGCATTTTCCCGCGGAAGCTACAATGAGACGGTCCTTACCTTCCTCGCAGGCTTCTGGGACGGACTGACGAGTGAGATGAACCGGATTCGTCTGGCGCTTAGGGGCTTTGATCTGGAGGCGGGAGTTCTGGAGCGGCGCATGCTGCGCCAGATGCTGTTTACCGGAGAATATCTGGAGTGCCGGAGTGAGCTGATTTCGGACTGCAGGAAGGACGGAACGGACTCGGAGCTTCTTGCAGATGCGCTGGCACAGGCAAGCCATTTCTATTTCACGGGCAGGAAGGAAAT
>OIXL01000726.1_pt1 | contig 15060 bp, 9 predicted proteins | sample 1587761 | NCBI WGS metagenome assembly OIXL01 (sample SAMN03283246) | human gut metagenome | biome: human-associated habitat; material: feces | host: Homo sapiens | place: Peru | collected 2012 | reverse complement strand
ACCGCTCTTTCGGGAAATTGGATAACAAATCTTCCTGCCGGACTTATTCAGTCTGTTACGAGAATTAGCGACACCAAGGCGAAAATCACCGTCAGCGGTACGCCTACTGCTCTCAGCAGCCAAGTTGTAGAAATCACAATTCCAAAAGCGAATATCACGGGACTTGCAAGCGATTTGACTGCCGAAAGCAACTCGGACGCAAAATTTAATATCGTTGCTCCGCTTAAAAAAGTCCTGTATCCAAAGGTTAAGGACATTGAGTATAACGGAAAACCGCAAAGCGGTGTGGAAGAAGGCGAAGGCTATACGCTTGCGGACCATATCGCCACAAACGCAGGCGAATATAAAGCGACCGCAACGTTGGAAAGCGGATATAAGTGGAGTGACGGCTATACCGAACGTTCAAGAATAGTCAAGTGGACCATTAAAAAAAGAACAGCCAAAGCGGAAGACTTTATATTTACTCCGCCGTCAAACCTTGTGTACGACAATAGTGGAAAACGTCCGAGCGTGAAGATAAAGGATGAATTCAACTATACGGGATATTTAACCTTTGATTACAAGTGTGGCGAGTCAGTTGTGCTCGAACCGGTAGACGCGGGCGAATATAAAGTATACGTCAACGTAAGTAGTACCGAAAACTTTAATGCGGTCGGAAAAATACACGACGCGTCGTGGAAATTTACTATCGCAAACGCAAGTCAAAACATGCCCGACGCTTCGAGAATTACCACTGTTGCCCCGACTTCTTCCTCTGCAAACGACGGCATTATTCATGGAATAGGCAACGATATGGAATATCGCAAAGCGGGTGATGCTTTGTGGACTCAGGGAACGGGCAGTTCGATTACCGGACTTTCGTCGGGCAATTACGAAATAAGATATAAGGCAAAGTTTAATTACGACGCAAGCCCGTCTATTACCGTGACCGTTCCGGAAAGCGGCGTAGCTTCTTATAGCCTTACCGTAAACAACGGAACGGGCGGTGGTGTATTTATTGAGGGCGCAAGCGTGACAATCACCGCAGACGAGCCTGCAACCGGAAAGAGATTTTCGGGTTGGACGATTGATGGAATAACTGGTCTTGATACCACTCAAACAAGCCTTACTTTCAATATGCCTGCAAATGCCGTAACCGCAACCGCAAATTACGAAGATATAGAGTACACCGTTACCGTAACAGGCGGGACCGGTGGCGGTGAATATAAAGAAGGCGATAGCGTAACTATCACCGCAACTGTTCCTACGGGCAAGAGATTTGTCGAGTGGACTTCGGAAAGCGGCATTACCTTTGCGGACAAAACAAGCGCAACTACCACCTTTACAATGCCTGCCGGTGACGTAACCGTAACCGCAAATTACGAAGATATCGAGTACACTATTACCGTAAACGGTGGAACGTCGAGCGCGCCTACGGCAAAATATGGCGAAAGCGTAACCGTAACGGCAGAAGATAAAGAAGGCAAAGAGTTCGTTGGCTGGCAGGACGCAAGCGGAAATATCGTCAGCACCAAAAAGGAATATACCTTTGAGGTAAAAGACGGAATGGTCCTTACCGCCGTATATCAGGACAAAGCACCGGGCGGCGGCACGATTGACGGCGAAATCGCACCCGCTCCCGATAAAAACGGACTGTCCGGCGGACAGATTGCGGGCATCGTGATCGGAAGCATTGCAGGCGTCGGAATTGTCGGGTTTGCAATATTCTGGTTTGTTGTGAAGAAGAAATCGTTTGCCGAGTTAATTTCCGCAATCAAAGCATTGTTCAACAAAAAGCAATAATATCAACAAAGCATTTTTCAACAAAAAACAATAAATCCAAACAACAAAAAACCGTCCGTATTTCGGACGGTTTTTCCTTGGCGAAAAAACAAAAGAATCTTGCACGCAAAAGCGATGATACGATGTTTTTGCCTTTGACAAAAGCGATGTGCCTGCGGCGCGATGCGGATAGAAAAATGTCATTGCGAGCAAAGAAGGGGTCCCCAAAAGATACTTTTGTACTTTTGGGGGAAAGGAGTATGAAAGCATAAGACAGGCATTTGTCGCTTGCGACAATTGACTGGTCAAGAGCGAAGCATACGACGCGTGGCAATCTCCCGGAAGGGAACCATATAAAAGCGATGATACGATGTTTTTGCCTTTGGCAAAAGCGATGTGCCTGCGGCGCGATGTGTGCCTTCGGCACGTTGCGGATTAAAAATTATCCTTTTTTTTGGCAATTTTTCTGATAAGTTTTAATAAAGTTGCTCTATCCGCCCGTTTTGTGCTATAATCCGTCATAGACGTATCCGTAGCTCAGTTGGATAGAGCACCGGCCTCCGACGCCGGGTGTCGAGGGTTCGACTCCCCCCGGGTACACCAAAAAACAACCGCAACTGCGGTTGTTTTTGTATACAGGGGAGTCCGTGCGTTCGACGGCGATTTCATTCTTCAAGATAATTTATCCACAACTTGCCCAAAGGGCAAATATCACTGCGTAAGCAATATCACTGTCGAAGACAATATCACTGTCGGAGACAATATCACTGCGAAAGCAATGCGGATTCCCTTCCGGGAGATTGCCACGCTACGCTCGCAATGACATTAAGTGCGTTGCACGGAATGGGACGGAAATTTTCCGTCCTTGTGGAATCGTCGGTTATTCGGAGCGCAGGCACTCGACAGGATCCTTGTTTGCCGCCATATGCGCCGGTACAAATCCCGCAAGCACCGCCAATACGACGCTGATACCGAACATCATAAGCGGCTGCCACCAGGAAAGCGTCGCAAGGTGCTGTACGCTGAACAGTTTTGCAATGACCGCGTTTATCGGCAAAATCAGTATATACGATATCGCGATGCCCAGCACGCCCGACAGACAGCCGATAATGCCCGATTCCGCAATGAATACGCCCGACACGTCGAGTTTCCTTGCGCCGATACTTCTTAATACGCCGATTTCTTTCTTCCTTTCAATGACCGACGTATATATTATGATTGCAATCATTATCGACGAAACAATCAGGGATATCGCGGCAAAACCTATGAGTACGCCCGTTATGGTTGCGGTCATCGACTCCACGTATGCCATTATCATCGACAGGTTGTCGCTGTATTTTACGGGAGTTTCGCCGTTTGCTTGAAGAGTCGCGTTGTAGTTGTCAAGGAAAGCAAGGATTTTCTCTTTCGAGTCGAAAGAGCTTGCATAAATTTTGATTTTCTTGGGCTTGTCGACGTCGGACACGCCGAGTTTCAGCATGAGAGAATCATAATCGCCGCTCGGATCGATTTCGCTGACCTTGACCTCTTCCGTTTCCGAGTTCAACGCCTTGACAAGCGGATGTTCCGACGCGCGCTCCGAAAGGTATCTGGACAGGGCGGCGGTGTAGCCGATGTTGCCGTTTATCGACGTAACGTTTGCGTCTTCGCGGGGGCGTACCACGCCCACGACTTTCACGTTCACGGTGTTTTTTCTGCCGTCGGTTTCGCCGTCGATAAAGGTTTTTGCGCGTTGATCGTCCCTTGCGGAAATTTTTTCCCATTTTCCCGTTTCGCTGTTTTTGTGATAATAGTCGCAACCCGTGGCGATTTGGTATTGCAGGGGCTCTTTGCCGTTTTCACCGATAATATCGCTTATCGAAAACGTCGAGTTGCTGAAACTGTTTTCGCCGCCGGTCGAGCCGCCCAACGCGCTGCCGATATCTTCTTTCGATTTAAGCCCGAGCGCAAAGAGCGTATAGTCGTTAATTTGGTTTTTGCGGTCGACGACAAGCACGACTTCGTCGTAATTCGTCGGCCATTTGGAATTGCCCAGAAGTTCGTACTGCTGGTTCAGAAGCGTTGTGTTGTCGGTCATTTCGTCCCACACGGTGAGATAGGACGAGAACATTTCAAGCTGATCCTTGAAGCCGGAGAGCACGGGAATATCCGCAATCGCGTCGACGAATGGCTGCACTTTCATATACTTGTCTTCGTCGCCTTTCGCGTGAGTATAGTCGCAGTAAACGTCAAAATCCGTGCCGTAGTTGTACTTGACGTAACCGATCGTTTCGTCAAAGTTGTTGTCAATATACGACTTTAATCGTGCCAAATCGTTCTTTGAAGTCAGTAAGTTGTAATTTTCCAGAATATTGCCGATGACTTGCTGCGTATAAATCGTGTCGCCCGACGGATATTTTTCGCGCTTTGCCGTGTCCGTTGTCAGAAGGGACAGAATCGCCGACAAGTCCGTGTTGCTTTCACTGATTTCGATGGGGTATTGCGACAGCGCGTTTTCTTCCATTTTTGAAATGAACGACCTTGCGCCCGTCGAAAGCGCAAGAACAAGCATTATGCCGATGATACCGATGCTCCCCGCAAACGACGTCAGGAACGTGCGGCCTTTTTTGCTAATAAGGTTTGTGAAAGACAGCGAAAACGCGGTGAGCGGCGACATCGACGCTTTTTTGCGCTTTTTCTTTTCAATGCGTTTCAGTTCGCGCTTGGCGTTTTTCGCGCCCGTCTGTTCGATGTCAGAAAGCGCTTTTTCTTCGGCGGCGGTTTTTGCGGCAAGGTCTGCCGCCTCGTCGCGAAGACACTCGTCAAGGGTGTACTCGTTCGTGTCGCCTACGATGACGCCGTCCGACATATTGAGAATACGGGTTGCGTATTCGTCGGCAAGTTGCGAGTTGTGCGTGACCATGACGATAAGGTGGTCTTTTGAAATTTCTTTCAGCAGTTCCATAACCTCGACGCCGCTTTCGCTGTCGAGCGCGCCCGTCGGTTCGTCCGCAAGAATGATTTCGGGATTGTTGACAATGGCGCGGGCAATCGCGACGCGTTGCATTTGTCCGCCCGAAAGTTGCGACGGATGTTTTCTGGCATGGGCTTTCAGCCCGACTTTGTCAAGCGCTTCAAGCGCGCGGGCATGGCGTTCTTCTTTTGTAACGCCTGCAAGCGTCATCGAAAGTTCCACGTTTTTCTGAACAGTCAGGTGCGGAATCAAATTGTAACTCTGGAAGACGAAGCCGATACGCTTGTTGCGATAATCGTTCCAGTCAAGGTCGTTGTATTCTTTCGTGGAGCGGCCGTCGATGATGACGTTGCCCGACGTGCATTTGTCCAGCCCGCCGATTATGTTCAGAAGGGTTGTTTTGCCGCAGCCGGAATGGCCGAGTATCGCCACGAATTCTTTTTTGCGGAATTGGATAGTGATGCCTTTCAAGACGTTCACGACGTTGTTGTCCGTCTTAAAATCTTTTTTAATTTCTTCAAGTCTCAACATAAGAAGCGCCCTCTACTTTATGATTTCAAAATAATAACTCTTAATATTAAAAATAGATTAAAATTGCAAAATTGTTAAGAGATTTTTTTGAAAAAACCGGAAAAGTTTTATCATTATTTACAAAAAAAAGACAAAACGCGGGTTGTCTTTCCCTTAAACGCTTGAAAAACAGGGCGGCGAATGATATAATACCTATTATCTTTTGAAATTCCATAAGGAGAGATTATGAGTAAAAATCCAAAAGTCGACGCTTTCCTTCATAAGCTTTTCGGCACCACGCCGGGCGAGGGAATGCAGCCGAAAGAAGCGATTGCTTATTCCGTTGCCGGTTTCGGACAAAACTTCATTTGTACGATTATCGGCAGTTATCTTACCGTCTTCATGACGGACGCACTGGGCTTTGACCTTAACACGAAAATCGGCGTTATGTCGGGCGTTATGGCGGTTGCCTGGCTTATGCTCGGCACGCGTATCTTCGACGCTTTCAACGATCCCATTATGGGCAGTATCGTCGACAGAACCCGTACGAAGTGGGGCAAGTGCCGTCCTTATCTCAAATGGATGGCGATTCCCATCGGCGTCGTTACCATTTTGTGCTTCCTGCCCTGGTACCCGAAAACGGGCGGCGGCTTTGCGGCTCTTTCGGTGATTTACGTTATCTGGTCGGTCGTGTATACGGTTGCGGACGTTCCTTACTGGGGACTTTCTTCCGCAATGACCAACAACACCGACTCCCGCGGAAAAATGCTGACGGTCGCGCGTCTTGCGTGCACGCTCGGCGCAGGTATCGTTACCGTGTTCGTGCCGATCATTACGTCCGCCGTCACTGCGGAATACAAGTATAACGAACTTGCGGTGCAAACCCCCGTCATCGTTTACCAAATCAACGACGTCAACGACAGCACGAAAAATATTTACGTCTTCGATACGGAAATGCAAAAAGCATACTTCAACGGCGGCGATATCAAGGAAGGCAACCTTACCGAAGCGGCGAAAGCGGCAGGCTTCAAATACGGCAGAACGGTTATCTACGACGATAAGGGCGATCCGAAATATCTTAATATCAAATTCAAGAAAAACGGCGATATCAAGAGCGTCGAAGTCAAGGAAGAATATTATAAGCAGAATTTCCGCTCCGCAAGCGGTCTTTTAAGGACGGAATGTGCGGACGCAAACCAGAAAACCTTGCGTTATACTTACTTCATCGCGGCGATAGTGCTTGTCGTGCTTGCGATGCCGATGTTCTTCTATGGTTTCAAAAACACCAAAGAAAGATTCGGTGCTGCGGAAGACGACAATCCCCCGACGCTCGGACACAACATCGGGTTGCTGTTCAAAAACAAACCTTTGTTGCTCCTTGTTCTTTCGGGTATCCTTGGCGGAGCGAGAATGGTTTATACATATACGGGCGGTTTGTACTTCTGTAAATACGCCTTGCAAAACGAAAGCGCGTACAGCCTTCTGACGATGCTGGTCGTGCCGGGCGGTCTTGTGGCTTCGGTGCTTTGCCCGTGGCTTACCAACAAATTCGGCAAAAAATGGACGTTCATCGGCTCGCACATAATCGGCGCGGTCGCAATGATAATCTTGTTCTTCATGTGGGATTTCAGTGCAGGCGCACTTCGCGCGGGCGGCATTTACGTCGCGGCAATCTGCCTTATCCTTATTGGTATCCCGCAGGGTATTTCCAACATTATGACCTACGCGATGATCGGCGATACGGTTGACTATCTTGAATGGAAGACGGGCGAGCGCGGCGAAGGTATCTGCTTTGCAATGCAAACCCTTATGAACAAAATCGGTATGGCAATCGGCGCGTTCATCGGCGTTCTCGCATACGGAATGAGCAACATTTCCCCGACCGACCCTGTCGGCAATATGGACGTCGCGGGACTTAACAAGTTGTGGATGATGCTTGTCTTGTCGGGCGTCGTGAGTTTCATCGCCTGCATTATCCCCATCTTCTTCTACAACCTTACCGAAAAGCGTCAGCGCGAAATGGTGAAGGAAATCGCTGAAAGAAAGGCGGCTGCGGATATGGCGGCGGATCTCGATATTCCCGTAACTCCCGAAGCGTAATCTTTCGTAAAACGAGTTTTAACCCCGCTTATGCGGGGTTTTAATTTTGAAAAATGAAGCGCGCGCACTTTCGCCGCTTGACTATTTTTCCGCCGCGGTTTACAATATTTTACGAGGTGAATTGTATGTTATACGACAATATTCTGGAAACAATCGGGAAAACCCCGCTTGTGAAACTCAACAGCATAAGTTACGACGACGTGAACGTCTTCGGAAAGCTGGAATATTTCAATCCGTCGGGCAGCGTGAAAGACCGCGCCGCTTATAACATGATTCTGGAAGCGACGTCGTCGGGCGCAATCGACAAAGACACCGTTATTATCGAGCCGACTTCCGGCAATACCGGCATAGGACTTGCCATGGTATGCGCCGCTCTTAAAATGAAACTTATTCTCACAATGCCCGAAAATATGAGCGTCGAAAGAATAAAAATTCTGAAAGCGTACGGCGCGGAAATCGTCCTTACGCCAAAGTCGGAAGGAATGCGCGGCAGTATCGAAATGGCGGAAAGGCTCAAAGCCCGTTACGGCCACGCTTTTATCCCGTCGCAGTTCACAAATCCCGCAAATCCTGCGGCGCACTTTATGCACACCGCAAAGGAAATCTTCGCCGACCTTAACAACGTCAGCTGGATTGTCGCGGGCATAGGCTCCGGCGGCACGATAATGGGCATTAAAAAATATATCGACACCTATAAAACTTCCACGCTTATTTGCGGGGTTGAGCCGAAAGGAAGCCCCTTGCTCACGCGCGGGAAAGCGGGACCTCATAAAATTCAGGGCATCGGCGCAAACTTCGTGCCGAAAATCCTTGATCCCGACGTTCTGGACGCGGTCGAGGACGTGTCGGACGAAGACGCCATTGAATGCGCCAGAAATCTTGCGAAAGAAGAAGGTATTTTCGTCGGCATTTCGTCGGGCGCGGCGATTCAGGCTGCAAAAAACCTTGCGTCGCACGGGGAAAAGGGCAACATCGTCGTTATCCTTCCCGACGGCGGTATGAAATATCTTTCGACGGAGTTGTGCGGTGAGTAAGAAAAGAGTTGTGCTTGGTATGAGCGGCGGCGTCGACAGCAGCGTTGCCGCGCTTCTCCTGAAACAGCAGGGCTACGACGTCATCGGGCTGTTTATGAGAAACTGGGTTGAAGAAGACGAAAGCGGTTGCTGTACCGCTCTTGACGACTACGACGACGTGCGCGCCGTCGCGGGGAAACTCGACATACCTTATTACACCGTCGATTTGTCCAAGGAATACTGGGATAACGTTTTCAGGCAGTTTGTCGATTACTATAAACGCGGGCTCACGCCGAACCCCGACGTCCTGTGCAACAGGGAAATCAAATTCGGCCCGTTTGCAAAGTACGCCAAAGACCTTGACGCCGACTTTATCGCGACGGGGCATTACTGCAACGTGCTGAAAAAGGACGGCCGCACCTATCTTGCCCGCGCAAAGGACGAGAACAAGTGCCAGACGTACTTTTTGAATCAGGTGTCGGAAAAACAAATCGAAAACGTCATTTTCCCCGTCGGAAACCTTTTGAAACCCGAAGTCAGGAAAATCGCCGAAGAAAACGGACTTTCCACCGCCGAAAAGAAGGACAGCACGGGCGTTTGTTTTATCGGGGAACGCAACTTCCGCGAATTCTTAAAAAAATATATTCCGATGCAGGAAGGGGATATTAAAACCCTTGACGGCAAAACCGTCGGCACTCACAGCGGCGTGTTTTATTACACCGTCGGACAAAGAAAAGGATTCGGTCTTGGCGGCGCGGGCAACGGTGAGCCGTGGTACGTCGTCAAAAAAGACGTGGAAAACAATATCCTTTACGTCAATCAGGGAGAGTGCGATCTGCTGTTCACAAAGGAACTCACGACGCGCGGCTTCAACTTTATCACAAAAAAACCCGACGAGAAGGAGTTTCGGGTGCTTGCCCGTATCCGTCATCGTCAGCCCCTTGAAAACGCAACTGCGGTAATCGACGGCGACGACGTGCATTTATACTTCGACCGTCCGCAACGCGCCGTGGCGGCAGGACAGTATGCGGTGATGTATGAAGTGGGTTCCCCCATCTGCCTTGGCGGCGGCGAAATCCGTTAAAAAGTCATAATTTTGCGATATTCTGCTTTTTCGGCGGAACCCGAAAAATCGTGTACGCATTAGTACACTGGATTTTTCAGAACCCGCCGAGAAAACCACAATCTCATCAAAATTCTGACTTTTTAGAGAAAGTTAAACATCAAAATTCTGACTTTTTAGAGAGTTAGATCCTGACTTTTTAGAGAGTGAATTTATTTGATGCTTACTTCTTTGAATTTAATATAAACTGCACAAAATGCAGTTTAAGTTATAAAAAAACACCTTAAAGGAGGTTTTATGGATAAAATTGTCGTTTGTCCCGAGTGCGGGGCACAGATGACTTTGCAGGACGGACAAGTCGTGTTTTCCTGCGTCGATTGCGGCACCCGTCTTTATTGCATTAAGGGCGTCGTCATCACGAAGTCGCAGGCAAAACTTTTATTGAAAAAACTTGTTGAAAAGAAACAGGCGGAAAAAGCAAGACAACTTGAAATCGAGCGAATCAGCGCGAAAAACGTGAACGAAACAGTGCGTCCCGAGCCGCCGATGCCGATGCAGCCCGTTGCGCCCGTGCAGGTAAAAATGCCCGAGCCCGAGCAAAAAATCAATATCGCGCCGCCCATTGCGCCTGCACCCAAACCTGTTGAAAAACCCGTCCCGAAACCCGAAGAAAAGGCGGAAGCGGCACAAATCGGAAAGGTCAATCACACCGTAAAATCGGGTATGGCGTTTGCGATTTTCACGTACGTATTTTTCACGGCGTTTATGTTTGCGTGGTTTTATCCGCTGCACAAAATGTCGTTGTCGTTCGTCAACGCGTTGCCGAGCGTCGCAAACGACGAACTGCTTAAAACAATCGTCGGATACGTCTGGATTTATTTTGACCTGCTGGTATTTCTGGCTTGGGTATGCGCGTCGAGTTCGTTTATGTCGCTCGGATGCGTGCGCCGCAGAAAAATCGACACGGGGGCGGAACTTATCGCCTCGGCTTGCACGATACTGAATCTCCCCAACGTATTCCTTATGCTGATTTTAAGCGCGAACCGCAAAAAAATCACAAAGTACAAACGCAGCGAATACGGCGTAAAATACAATATCCGCAAGGACTACGTCCCGACAATTGCCGCTTTGGAAACTCTGACGCTTGCAGCCGTCGCGTATTTCCTTTACACTCTGGTAAACCCGTATTTCTTCGTGAACACGCCGGATTTCTCAAACTACGTGAAAATTATCATCGACGTTGCGTCAACAATGCTCATACCGTTTATGGCGGGCGTAATATCTTTGTCAAGGCTTATCAAGATTATGGCAAGACGTCGCTGATGACAACAAAACAAAAAAATCGTACGGGTTGCCCCGTACGTTTTTTTATGCTTTTTATATTAGTTTGTCGCCGCCCGTGGTCGAGATGACGTACAGAATATTGATTTCTTCGCCTGTCAGAGCGTCGATATAAATATAATATATTCCGCCCGATTCCACGATGAATTCGTAACAGAGCTTTTCGGAATTTGTCTTATACGGAATGACGCAAAGTCTGCCGTCCGACGCGTTTTCAAAGCCGACTTTCGCCTTTGCGGACTCGCGGGAAACCGCGGGCGTCTGCGTTTTTCTTTCAACGTGGTTGAATGCGTAATTTACCGCGTCCATTCCAAGGACGTCGCCGTTATCCGCGGCAATTTTCACCTTCACAAGGTCGGGATAAAGTATTGTGCCGTCCGACAGCACGGGCGCAAAATTGATATAAACGGTGCTGTCGTCGTTTGCGCTCCACACGTCCCGCATGTCGTGAAAACCGCATTTTTCAAGGAAAACTTTTGCCTTTTCGACGCAATCTTCAACCGACAAAACGGGGCTTGTAACGTCGCGGCTGCCGCTCACGTTCAGGAGCGTTCCGCCGCGCTTACTGACCTGCAAAGTCGTTCTTACGCCCGAAAGCGTGCAGTCGAAATTGTACGTTTCGATGTCGCCGCCCCACTGACCGAGAAAGTTCAGATTTTGTATTTTGTCGCCGAAAATATCCGTGACGACGGCGGTTGCTTGCTCTTGTGTTACTTCGTTTTCGGGAAGACCTTTTGCCACCTTATCGTTTCTGCCGTCGCTGAAAGGTCCGTCATAGATAAGTTGCGGGTATTCGACAGACGGGTCGTTTAATGTGGCGAAAACGTCTGATAAAACGTCAGATTTGTCATTTGCGCCGTTTACGAAAAGATATCCTTCGGATATTTTATCCTTGACTTTATTAAGTTCCTGCGACAGCGTTTTCAGCATTTCGTGGATTTTCCCGATTGCCGTGTTTTCTTCCGCCGTAATCTCTCCGTCCGATTCGAGTTTGTCTTTGAGATACGCCGAAAAGTCGCCCGTCTGGTTCAGAAATCGCATTGTGTTTTCGATGCTCACGTCCGAGCCCGAAAGGGCGGATAACGCGCAAACGGCAAGTTCCCCGGACTTCACGGCGTCCGACAAAAGAGAAAGTCTTGTGGTTTTTCCCCGTGCGACCGTCAGTTTTGCGAATTTGATTTCCAAATCGTTCGTTTCGTCCAGCAGGGTATAATAAGATTGCTGGTAATGCGCTTCCAGCACGTTTTCGGTTTCGGCGCGCGCTTTCTTTTCTCTTCCGAAAAGCACGCCGAGAGTTATCACCCCCGCCGCCATTGCGACCATAATCACGCTTACCGCTATTATTGCTTTTTTATTCATACGCACCTCATTTGGCAAAGTTGTGCTTGCCGATGGAAAGCATCACCGTTCTGGACCAGATCCACTTTGACGTGGCGGTTGACGGATTGTAATAATACAGACAGCCGTTTGTGGGATCCCAGCCGTTTAATGCGTCCTTTGCGGCTTTGATTGCGGTGGCGTTGGGCGAAAGATTTATTTGTCCGTCGTTGACTGCGGTAAACGCCCACGGCTGATAAATCACGCCGGCGATAGTGTTGGGGAAAGACGCGCTTTTCACGCGGTTCAACACGACTGCCGCGACCGCGACTTGTCCGACGTAAGGTTCGCCGCGCGCTTCGGCGTACACGCATTTTGCAAGAAGGTATTCGTCCGACGACGAGTACCCGCTTGACGAGCCCGTCGCGTTGCCGGTAGACAGACTGATTCCCATTGCGGCGGCGGTTTTTTTGCCGACGATACCGTCTGCGGTCAACCCGTTTTTGCTTTGGAAATATTTCACCGCTTTCGTTGTCGCCGTGCCGTATATGCCGTCGACCGCGCCCGTATAATAGCCCCAGCGTTTGAGTTTCGTTTGTACGGTTTTCACCTGATTGCCCGTCGAGCCTTGTTTCAGCACGACCGCTTCGGTCACGGCGTCGTCTTTCGTCATTACGCCCGAAAACGCCAGAACCGCCGTGAGCATTGTCACGAACAGTACGAAAGCGCACAAGATTTTTTGCGAGTTTTTATTCATCTTCACCTCTGAATTTTTTGATTATTTCAACGATTTTCGATTTGTATCGAAAGTTTTCGCTGCCGTCGTCGGGGACGAAACACAACGGCGGAAAACACACACACCACCAATTATTTCCCGTCCCTTCGCCAAGTTCCACGATAAGCGCGTCGTAAACGCCCGCGGGGAAAGACACGTCGTCGTATTTCCTATAAGGAAACTTTTCCGAAGAGAGCCGCACGGTCGCGCGGTAAGGAAAACCTTTGTCAAGAAGGACGTCGTCCGACGTCTTTTTCAGAGCGCAAAGATTGTTTCTTATCACTTCTTTCGCGTCGTCCGACGACTTGCAATCCGAAAGCAGCGGCGTAAGGTAATTTACGACGGCGTCGCGCACATTAATCTTCACGCTCTGGTCGATTTCGGAATTGCTGTTCGCGCGAATATGTATCCGTACGCAGTCCTGTTTGCGATTTTTCGTATCGACGCAGCCCGAAAGGGAAATCATCAGAAGAAGAGTCAGGATAACGATTTTTTTCATTGTTCACCTCGACATAATTCTTGCCCGTATTTGCGTTTCTATACTTGAACGGCGGCGGCGGATTGTGATATAATAAAAACGGAGGCAGTATGAAAGAATACGACGTATTGATAATAGGCGCGGGTCCTGCGGGGCTGACGGCGGGTATATATGCGGCGCGCGCGGGCGCAAAAGTCGGCATTGTCGAAAAGTCTGCGCCGGGCGGCAAGGCAAATCTTGCGAACGACCTTGAAAACTATATGGGCACCGACGGGATTTCCGGAAGCGACCTTATGATTAAATCGTTTTCGCAAGCCGAAAAGTACGGCGCGGAGTTTATCTTTGACGAAGTTACGGGCGTTTTCCCCGACGAAAGCAAAGCGGTGCTTAAAGGCGGCGACGTGAAATACAAAAGTCTGATTCTGGCGGTCGGCACTTACGACAGAAAAACCGGCGTCGAAAACGAAAAAGATTTTATCGGGCGCGGCGTGTCGTACTGCGCGGTTTGCGACGGGAATTTCTTTAAGGGGAAAACCGTCGTCGTCGCGGGCGGCGGCAACACCGCATTCAAGGACGCGCTGTACCTTGCGACGATTGCGAACAAGGTTTATATCGTGCACAGGCGCGAAGGTTTCCGCGCCGAAAAAATCCTGGTGGAACGGGCAAAAAACAACGAAAAAATCGAGTTTGTGTTGAACGGCGTAATAGGCGCGTTTCACGGCAACGAAAAACTTGAATCCGTCGACGTAAAATTTAAGGACGGGAGCGTGAAAACGCTTGAAACCGACGGCGTATTCGTCGCGCTCGGCGCAGAACCCGAAACGGGCTTTATACCGCCGGAAATCAAAAAAGACGACAAGGGATATATAGTTACCGACGATAAAATGCAAACGAGCGTCAAGGGGATTTTTGCCGCGGGCGACGTGCGCGAAAAAAACCTGCGCCAGATTGTCACGGCGTCGTCGGACGGCGCGGTCGCGGGGCAGTTTGCTGCGGAGTATGCGCTGGAAAATTTTGACAATCGTCAAAATATGTAAAATTTTATATAGACATATATCAATATTTGTATAATGAATTGATAAAAAATCGCAAAAAACGTATCATTTTCGGTCGTTTAACCGACAAAAGAAAAAAAATAAAAAAATTTTGCAAAAAGTTGTATAAAACCACTTGACAAGTCAAAAATATCATTGTATTATGATGCCATAAATCAAGTGGAATTACATTTGATATTAAATCGCTCATAATTTTCCCCCTTATCATATAATTAGTGAGGTGGCTCGGATTCTTCCGAGCCACCTTGCTTTTACCGCGAATTTTTTCTCCTTTTCAAATCCAAAATAAATATCGCGTCGTTACGCATAATAGGCGTATGAAGAAGTTCATAAAAGTCATAATTTCCGCGGCGATTTTTGCGGTTTTTTCGTTGTCGGCGACGGGGATAATAAATTGTAACGCGCGCGTCGCGCGCGCGGAAGTTCTCGAAACGAAAATCGTAACGATAATGTATCACAGTGTGTTAAACGGAAGCAAAGGAAGATATATCGTCAGCGAAAAACAACTTGAAAACGACCTTGTCGCGCTTAAAAACGAAGGGTTCGTTTCGGTAACGCCCGCTGAAATCATCGCGTTTTCGGAAGGGCGAGGTATGCTTCCGGAAAAACCCGTGCTTATTACTTTCGACGACGGGCATTACAACTTTTTGTCCGAAGTCGTGCCCGTGCTTCGCGAGCGCGAAGCAAAGGCTAC
>OIXL01000712.1_pt1 | contig 15415 bp, 15 predicted proteins | sample 1587761 | NCBI WGS metagenome assembly OIXL01 (sample SAMN03283246) | human gut metagenome | biome: human-associated habitat; material: feces | host: Homo sapiens | place: Peru | collected 2012 | reverse complement strand
TGGCACTTAAACTTGATTGGAAAGGTAAAGACAATGTATATACGGGCGAAGCCAAAAATACAGCTTTATTATATGAATACTGGCTTTTCTTCGAACTGAGAAAAATCATTCATGAAATATCAGGAATAGACATACAAGAAAAAGATTTAGAACCTTATAATCAGTTCATAAATGATTCAAATGGTTTAACTATCTCTCTTCAGCAAGGGAATTCTTCTTTACAGAGTTTTTCATTTAAGGAAGAAAAGCTCACAGTAAACCTTTACTACAACAGAACATTTTCTCCTTCTCAATTCAGTAGTTCAATTTATTGGGGCTCATATTCCAGACCTTTCCGTCCAGATTATACATTAGCAATTTTTCCTTCCAAATATTCCAGGGAAATAGAAGCTATCAAAACAGGTGAAGTTTTATATGTTCATTTTGATGCAAAATATAGAATTCAGGATTTAACACAGTTTATTAATTCCGATAAAAAGCAGCTTTCAGAAAACTTCATGGATAATCCTGAAGACCAAGTATCGGAGGAAGAAAAATCAGAAATTTTACAGGAAAAAAATGAAGAAATAATCAATACATACAAGCGCGGCGATTTATTAAAAATGCATACCTATAATGATGCAATTCGCAGAACCGTTGGCAGTTATGTTCTATATCCAGGTAATGACTATAATTCAGAAAGAAATGAACAGGCATCTGTTTATGATGAAATTCTTCCAGGCGTTGGAGCATTCGCAATAAGACCAGGAAATGAAAATGCAGGACACATTGAAATTAAAAATTTTATAAAGCACATTATTGAGTTTAAAGCTAATGAATCTGGAAGAGAATCTAGAAAAAATTATTTTGAAAATATGATTATTAATACTCCTTCAATTAAAAATCCAACTTTTTTTACAACTTCGAACACAGATTATCAGATGATTGGTTTTATTCGCAATACCTACCTAGATTTTCTTACTGAAAAACATTTTATACCAGTAACAAAAGAAGATTTTAATTCCCAAAAAAATCGGACTTTTTATTTTTATTTCTATGCAATAAGAAATGGAAAAGTATACACAATTCATAAAGAGACAAATAAAGCTAAGTATCTAAGACTTACAAATACAGATATAAAAGAGTGTAAAGTTGAATACGGTTATAAATTTCAGCATTTACTTCCTTGGGAAGCAGAAATACATTCAATAGAATTAGTATCAAAAGATACATTGATAGAAAAATTGAATAATCTATATGGAGATAACCAATTTACGGTCAACAATACTTTTCATGCAGATTTCTATTATCTGGTGAAAGCCACAATTACAAGATTCTGTGAAACAGGAGTATCTGCGATAAATACAACAGAAAATGATGACATAAGTATTTATTCCCCAAAAATTGTAAAGAGAGTTATGTAAAATGGCAAAACACAAAGAATATAGCAAAACATTTGGCATTTTCTACGACAACTACCGCAGATGGTACAGGGAAATGGCTGCAAGAGGAGAATTATCTGATCATCCGGAAGAACAGTTTTATGATTTCTTTTTAAAGAACTTAATGCAGTCTGTAGATGATGCTACAGCAATGCAGCTTTTTGTTCGTGATGTACGTCATGAACTGGTTCACATTTATATGACAGATGCTCATCCACAGGACTTCCTTAAGCAGGCTGATGTAAAGGATATTTCTGGTATTAAAAAATATATTGCCGATAACGGAAATAATGTTTTTGTAAATAAAGATGACCAGATGACAAATATCGTTGATGGAAAAAATATTGCATTCTGTCTTCATATCCCGGATGAACGACAGGGTTATGTTTTATGTTATTCTCTATATGAAAATGATGAATTACGTATTTTTGTGAATCATGGCCAGGAACAGTTCCATCTTTCAAGCTTGGATATCGAAAACAAAAAATCTATAGTCTACACAGATGAAGAAATAAATCAGATTGCTCATTTTGCAATCAATTTAATAGCATACATCAGCTGCTTCCCAGATTGTCTTACTGACGGAGCTCCTCATGGTGTAAAAACAGAAAACAATCATCCTTTAGCAACTTCTGAAAAAGTCGTCGATGCAATGGAATCCGTGGGAGGAGTTGTGAATCCTCATTTCAGAAGAGGTTATTTTAAGCGGCTTGAGTCTGATTTCTATAAGAATAAGAAAGGGCAGATTATTTTTGTTCATGAGACTGTCGTAAATGCACAAGCGAAAACCTTAGAGTAATAAATGAGTATAACAACAATGATTTTTTAAAAGAGGTATATAATGAATTATATAAAACATTTACATATTCTAGGATTTAAAAAATTCAAGGAATTAGATGTTGATTTTAACGAGCATGTAAATATTCTTGTAGGAGAGAATGAAGCTGGGAAAAGCACAATTTTAGATGCTATTAAAATTGTATTAAATCAATTATATAGAAATGCTGATAAGTCAATTCTGAAAGATTTATTCAACATAGACGACATTAATACGTTTTATAAATCACCATCTATAAAAAATCTTCCTCAGATAATTATTGAAGTAGAATTTGATTTAGATTCACAGGCAAAAAATGCAGAATACTTTTTTGGTGAAGTCTATGGAGAACAAAAAAGTCAACTTGAAAAGTATGGAATTTCTTTTCAGTGCAAATTTGATGAAACTTTAGGTTCTGAATTATATGATGAAATAAATTCTGGAAAAATTCCTTATGAGTATTATTCGTTAACATGGAAGACATTTGGAAATAAACCATATCAAACCATAAAACGCCCATTAAATTTTATTAATATAGACATAACAGGAAAAGACTCTACATCTTCCTTTAATTACTACAATAAGAATCTGTTTAATAGTATTTATGAAAGCAATAAACGTGTAAATGCGAAATATCAGTTTAGAGATAAACTAGAAGAATCGTTTAAAACTATTGATTTGCAGCCTATAGATGAAAAAAGAATATTTGGTGTTGACAGCAAAAAAGTTCCATTAGAATCTATACTCTTAGTTTATGAAGATAATATTGCACTGGAAAATCACGGAAGTGGAATGGAATGTTTAATTAAAACAAAAATTGCACTTGATAAAAGATCTGGTCTAAATGTCATTTTGATGGAAGAACCTGAAAATCATCTTTGTTTTTCTACAATGAAGAAAATGTTAAGTGAAATAACTAAACAGCAAGAATCTTCTCAATTAATTATCACAACACATAGTAATATGATAGCAAGTCATCTTAATTTGAAAAATCTTCTATGGATTGCAAATAATAAATCAATTTCATTAAAAAATGTAAATGACGATGATGCAATTTTTTTTGAGAAAGCAGATGACAATGCATTTTTACAACTCCTTCTTTCCTCAAAAGCCATTCTAGTAGAAGGAGCAACAGAAAGTTTACTTATTCCTCATTTCTATAAACAACAAACAGGAAAAAGCCTTGAAGACGAGAATATAACACTTATATCTTGTAGAGGCATTTCATATAATCGATATTTATCTGTAACAAAAAATTTGAACAAAAAAATTGCCGTAATCACAGATAATGATAGTGTTATGGAAAGGATTCTTTATAGTATTAGTTTTAATAAAGCTAATACAAATCAGCATATTTTTATGGGAAAGACAGAAGAAGAGTGGACTTGGGAAAAATGTATTTATGACTGTAACAAAGAAAGTCTAGAAAATATTATTCAAATTACAGAGAATGCACAGTATTTTTTTCACGGAAAGGATTATGGGCAGTATTTAGGAAAAATGCTTAATAATAAAGCTGAGATTGCATATCAAATGCTTAATTCAGGAATTGAATTCAATATTCCAGAATATATTAAAGAGGCAATTAATTGGCTAAACGAATAATACTGGCAGTTGCAGGATCTGGTAAGACCTATTACATTTGTCATTCTATAGATCTCAATAAAAAGAATTTAATTTTGGCATTTACACATGAAAAATTAAGAAATATTCGTAGAGAGTTATATGATGCTAATAAAGGCAAACTTCCAGAACTGACAAATGTAATGACATTTGACTCATTTTTATACAGCTATATGCTACAACCTTACGAACCGACGATTTTGGATTTTTTTAATGCCTCCGATATCTCAACCTACGGATTAACATTTAGAGAACCTCCTGCTAAACAATTACTGATAAATAATATGTGGAGAGCAAATCCTTTATATAAAAGTAAGGATAAAATAGGTCATTATTTAACCTCAAAGGGGTATTATTATTGTGAGAACCTTTCTGAGCTTATTTTACAAGTAAAACAAGGAAAAAACTCGCTTATAAAACGAATTGCAGAAAATGCTAGTATATTTTATGATCAAATACTTGTTGATGAATTTCAAGATTTTCGCGAACATGATTATGATTTAATTTGTGAATTAGCAAAATATGCAAAGAATATAACTCTTATAGGTGATTATTATCAGCATTCTGTCTCAGCAAACAAAAATACGGGAAGACCTTTTCAAAAAAGAAAAGTAGATGTTCCTTATAAAGATTTTATAGAATCACTAAAAAATATTTTTATAGTTGATGACTCTTCCATGCAAAATTCTAGACGTTGCTCGGAAAATATTTGTAATTTTGTATCAAACAAATTAAAAATTAGAATTGCTTCACAAAAAATTAATAATGGTTCTGTAATTTGGGTAACAGAAAATCAAATTGACGAAATATTACAAAATTCAACTATTGTAAAACTTATTTACAAGGATTCTTCAAAATACCTATTCACTGCTATTAATTGGTCTTATTCAAAGGGAGATACTTTTGACGCTGCTTGTGTTATCTTAACTGACAAATTTGACAACTTAGATTCTGATAGTTTTAATCCATCAAAAATTGAACAATCAACCATTAATAAATTATATGTAGCCTTAACAAGATCAAAAGGTAATTTATTTTTAATAAAAAAGTTGGTCTTTGACAAAGTAAAAATTAAATATCTAAAGGATGCTCATCATGCACAAAATAAAAATCACCGCAATCCGTAAAGCAGATTATAAGGATTTGCAGCAAAAATACGAAAATCCCATTCAGCACGCCTGTGATATTCAAGAAGGACAGGTGTTCATTGCAAATGGCTGGCAGCGTCCTGAAGGAATGTGTGAATCTGCATGGGAAAGCCTTTCTCCATTTGTAATGACATCGGCATACGGAGGCGAAGACATTTACGACGGTTGGATGAAGAATCCTAAATCAGCAATGATAAGCTGTAATGATGGATTCAGACCTGTTAGCTTTTTGATTGAAGTAATGGATGAATAAATAATTCCTATGCAAATAACTTACATCATCCAGAAATCCCGACGCCGCTCAATTTCGGTCAGCATAATGGCTGATAACAAAGTTCTTGTAAAATCAAAAAGAATCTGAATCTTGCCTTGAAAATCTTACAAAATGGGCAAATCAGAATTCATATAAAAATGTTTCTGCACTTACAGAACGTTGGATTCTGTGGAGACTGCGTAAATGCCGATATATATCAGAACTTTAGGATATAAGATTCATATTTGGTCAAATGATTTTGAAAATGAAGGTGAGAAAGTGCGTTTTACGCACCGATTTTGAGATTTTTTGAAAAAAAACAGATTTGTTGTGTGCAAGGAAGAGAATTTGCTCCGTTTTCGCTGCTCTATAATTCACAAAAAAAAATAAAAAAACAACGAAAAATTTATTGAAGTTAGCAAGAGATAACAATATAATATTTTTTCGTGGAGTTTATTCGCGCGGAGGATATATTCCGCATGCGTTTCATCGGAGATGGGCGTTCATTTCAAAGATTCTATAAAAGAGGTGTTTTTATGACAAAACTCGGTGCATTTGCGATTGGCGTAGCAGTTGGAGGTGTTGGTCTTGCGATTGTCAAAACGGCAGGATTCAAAAAGGTTTGTTCAAAAGTTGTCAGCGCAGGAATGCAGCTTAAAGATGAAGCCGCGTCTTTTGTTGAAACAATCAAGGAAGATGCGGAAGATATCAAGGCAGAGGCGGTTTACAACAAAAACGCTGCCGCTCAAGCCAACGCATAGTCTAAAATTTTAATAATAGGTTGAATATCGAGTTTTTTTGTAAAAAGAATAAAAGCGCAGGCAGATTTGCAATTTGTGAAGATTTTTGGCGATTGAATTAATTAAAGTGCGGAGCACCCGAATTAATACAAGCGTAGCGCGAGCCAAATCCATCTGAGCAAATTGGAAATATGCCGAAAGCGTTCTTTCGTAATTTGTAAAAAAAACTCGAAATTAAGCCTAATAAAGGGATAGCAATGGATTTTCAGATTTCTCACAGTATTCCCGGGCGCGTAAGGCTTCGGTATGATTGGCATTTTCTGTCTCAAAGGCAGGCGATGCTTGTGCAAATGCTAGTCGGCATGCAAGACGGAATTTTATCAGCCGCTGTGAATACGGTTTCAGGAAGCATTCTTATTGAATACAAGGATATTTCACTTGAAACGGCAATTTCTTATGTAAAGGCTCTGAACGAAAAATACCTGAACGATGAAACTCTCCTTGAAAGCGTTTCCGTGCCTTCTGCGCAGGAAAGTCTTCTTGGAGTCTTGCTTTCCCTTACTACAGAATATTTTCTAAAAAAAATACTTCCTCTTCCGCTCAGAAAAATTATTTCTCTGATATCAATCGTTCCCCGTGTTCAAAAAGGTCTTGAACGCTTTGCCGGCGGAAAACCGTTCTGCGCGGAAACTCTTGACGCAACGGCGATTACGCTTTCATATCTTACTGGCGATATAAACACGGCAGGAACGATAAATTATCTTTTGGACATTGGAGACACGCTTGAGGACTACACAAGAAGAAAATCCCAGGACAATCTTGCGCAGTCGCTTCTTGTGGCTGATGAAACCGTCTCAGTGATTCAGGATGGAGAAGAAAAACAGATTTCTGCGCAACTTTTAAAGTCTGAAGACATTGTGATTGTGCGTGCCGGCTCTTCAATTCCGGTGGACGGAATAGTCGTTGATGGAATCGGAATGGTGAATCAGTCTTCAATGACAGGCGAGGCATTGCCTGTTCAGCGAGAAAAAGGCTCTGCGGTTTTTGCGTCTACAATTCTTGAAGAAGGCGAAATCAAAATAAAAGTAAAGGCTTGCGGCGGAAAAACAAGAGTCAGCAAAATCGCGAATATGATTGAACATTCAAATTCATTAAAAGCGGAAAGCCAAAAAAAGGCGGAGCGAGTTGCGGACAGCCTTGTAAAATACAACTTTTTGATTGCAGGCCTTACGTATTTTTTTACGCGGAATTTTACAAAAGCGGCTTCAACCCTGCTTGTCGACTATTCCTGCGCGATGAAGCTTTCCGCTCCGATTTCAGTTCTTTCTGCAATGCGCGACTGCGCCCGGAACGGAATTTTTGCAAAAGGCGGAAAATTCCTTGAAGATTTTGCAATGGCAGACACAATCGTCTTTGACAAAACCGGCACCCTTACGGAATCAAATCCAGTGGTAAGAAAAATAATTCCGTTTGGAAACAGAACGGAAGATGAAGTCTTGAAGCTTGCCGCCTGCCTTGAGGAGCATTTTCCGCATTCTTTGGCGCGGGCTGTGGTAAATGCGGCTTCTGAAAGAGGTCTTGCGCATAAAGAGGAACACGCGAAAGTTGAATATATTCTTGCACACGGCATAGTTTCAAGCCTTGGCGAAAAACGACTTTGCATCGGAAGCGCGCACTTTATTTTTGATGATGAGAAAATTCCGCTTGACGATAAAACAAAAAAAATCATGGAAACGCTGGCAGACTGTTCACAGCTTTATTTTGCTATCGAAGGCGAACTTGCCGCAATCATCGCAATCGAAGACCCTGTCAGAAAGGAATCTTTTGAAGTGATTCAAAAACTCAAAGATTCAGGATTCAAAAATGTAATGATGATTACGGGCGACAACAGAAATACGGCGAAAGAAGTCGCAAAAAAAACTGGCGTAACCGGCTTCATTGCAGAAGCTCTGCCTGACACAAAACTTTCCTGGATTGAAAAACTTAAAAGTGAAGGGCATAAGGTCGTTATGGTTGGCGACGGCATAAACGATTCCCCCGCGCTTTCTGCGGCAACAGTCGGAATCGCAATGGGAAAATCAAGTTCGATTGCAAGCGAAACCGCAGATATTCTCCTGCCGGACGACGGTTTGACATCTCTCCCTGTTCTGCGAAAAATCAGCCAGAATCTGATTTCAAGAATCAACGGAAACAACAGCGCTATAATCGGAATAAATTCAATGCTCATTGCAGGCGGACTTGCAGGAGCAATTTCACCACAGACAGCGGCATTGCTTCACAACACCACAACAGTTGCAATAAGCTTAAATGCCATGAGCAATTTGGACTAAAAAAATGATAGTTTCAAGTTTTTTTCCCGGAAGAATCCGTTTACGAAATGAAGTTTTTAAGGATGCGGAAATTTATTCTGCTTTATACTCAGCGGTCGGAAATCATCCAGCCGTAAAAAAAATCGAGCGCAATGAAATAACTGGAAGCGTTCTTCTTGAATACATTCCGGAAAAACTTCCTGTAGACAAGCTCCTTGCGCTGCAGAGCGATTTGCTCGCCCTTGGAAAACTCGCGGAATTTTACAGCGCGAAAAACAAACCCGAAATCCTAAAGAAAATAAAGGAAATAGAATCAAAGCTTTAGCAACTGATTAGAAATCCGGGCGGTCCGGCAATCACCTCCGGCGCTTGCCGTCGCTATGTCCGCAACTTGCTTCGCGCGGTCCTCACTTCGTTCGGACTGCCTCCGGCATTGCTCCCAGCGCTACCGCATCCGCTAAAAAAAAGTTCCCTTGGTTTTTATAAAAATTCCACGTCCGCCGCAAATATACCTGTTCCCTATAAAATTTTATTCGACTTTATTTAAAATAACTGATATATTTTCGGTGCTGCGCAGTTTATGATTCCTCAAAAACTCCTGCGCGTAAAAAATTAAAATCCTTAAGGAGGACGTGATGAAAAAATTTCACAGTCTTATTAAAGCGGAACTGAAGGATATTTCTATTTTGCTTAGAAGCATTCCTTCTCTTACCGTTTCAATTTTTTTTCTTTCAGTTGTTTGCGCTAATCTTCTTGCAAACAAAGAGCTTGTAAATTTCAAGTATGTTGTGCTTGACTGCGGTTTTACCTTCAGCTGGATTATGTTTTTGTGCATGGACATAATCTGCAAAAGGTGGGGCGCCAAGGCTAGCATTGAAGTTTCTGTCACCGCGCTTTTTGTGAACCTTTCGGTATGCGGAATTTTCGCATTGCTCAGCAAGACACCGGGAATGTGGGGTGAATTTTATGCCACGGAAAACATTGAGGTAAACAATGCCCTGAATGCAACCTTTGGCGGTTCATGGTATGTTGTTCTTGGCTCTGCGCTTGCGTTCACGGTTTCTTCTGTTATAAATGCGGTTTTAAATTCTCTCGTTGGCAAATCCGTAAAATCGGACGGCTTTTTTGCATTTGCGCTGCGCTCATATTTTTCAACAATGATAGGACAGCTTGCCGACAATTTTATTTTTGCTACTGTTGTCTCAAAAATTTTCTTCGGCTGGACATGGCCTCAGGTTTTTATCTGCTCAGCGATTGGCGCGGTTTTCGAGCTTCTGGCGGAAGTGATTTTCAGCGGCGCCGGTTACAGGATTGTAAAAAAATGGGAAGCGGAGGGAGTTGGCAACGAATATTTTGAATATATCAAGGCAAAGTCAAAATGAAAGTTCTTATAACGGGAACTTCCTGCGGAATAGGAAGGGCGTCGGCAGTTAAATTTTTAAAAGAAGGGCATACTGTTTTTGGAATAGACTTAAAGCCTGATTCTCTTGGGGGAACTTTCCCCGAAGCAAAGAATTATACGCATTTTAATGCGGACATTTCCAGAAAAGAAACTCTGCCGGAACTTGAAGACATTGAAATTCTTGTGAACAACGCAGGAATTCAGAGCGGAACAGAAAAAGACATCCAGGTAAATCTTTTTGGAACAATGAATGTTACGGAAAAATATGCCTTTCAAAAATCAATAAAGTCCGTGCTTTTTATAAGTTCTGTCTCTGCTGTTACAGGAAACGAATTTCCAGAATATGTGGCTTCCAAGGCCGGAATCAACGGATACATGAAAAACTGCGCAATCCGGCTTGCGAACGCTTTTCGTGCTACGGCAAATTCCCTGTGTTTCGGCGGAGTTTCCACAGAATTGAACAAGCCGGTTTTAGAAAACCCAAAGCTATGGGAAAAAATCATGGAGGTCACGCCATTAAAAAAATGGATTTCCGCGGAAGAAGCCGCCGAATGGTGCTATTTTCTTACGGTTACAAACACATTCTGCACAGGGCAGGAAATAAATGTTTCCGGCGGAGAAAGAAACTGCGCTGATCTTTTTGTATGGCCAGACTGATAAAAATTCGAAATTTGGGCTGATTTCCTGCATTTTTTTGTGGATTTTTTTAAAATCTGAATTATTATTATATTAAGGGTGTTTTCCAAAGACATCAAAAATACATCAAGCTGGAGGCGCAATTATGCATGAAAAATTTGGACTGAATCAACCGGACTTTGAAAAAATGGTGGAAGACCATGAATTCCAGGCTTTGGCTGATAAACTAAAGGCTAGCTACGAAAGCGCAAAAATTCGCGAAGGCGAATACGAATCAACATTAAAATGGTTAAGAGAGTCAGCAAAAATGCACGGACTTTCTATCAAGTAATTAATTCTTGTTGAAACATAAAAAAGTCATCTGAAAAAAGTTATTCAGGTGGCTTTTTTTATAGATAAACGGCTTTTTTTAGTCATAGACAGCGGAAATTGATATGAAAAAAATTATGAACAATTTCCGGCTTTGTGATAAGATAGAGATATGTATTCCGATTCATTTTTAAATTTTTATCAGACAGCGCAGGAATTCGGGCTGGAAGCCGTTGCAAATATACTTTCAAGTTTTGGTTCGCATGAAAATATTGCGCTTGACGCAGGACTTTCCGCAGATGACATCTGGAAACGTACAGAATTGATTTCGCATTGCCTGGACTTTTTTGACTCAGAAAAAGAAGCAAGCCTTATCCGCAAAATAAAGCAGTCTGTTTATTTTTGTGCCGGCGCAATGCAGACATCAGAAACAATTGAAAAAAGCGCTCAGACCATAAGTCTTCTTGAAAAAACTATAAGCGACTTCAGAAATTCTGACAGCGAATTTTCATCACATCTGGTTGCGATCGGTCCGTGCGGAATTGACCACGACTGGGAATCCTCAGAAAATGGCGGGCGGACACACGATTATTTTGACAGAGAAACGATAATTGAAGAACGCATCTTTTTTGAGCAGGAGCTTCTTCTTGCAAAAAAACTTGATTTACCGGTGGTAGTGCATTCACGTAAAAGTTTTCAGCACACGATGGATATTTTGCATAGCGTAAAATGGAACAAAGGTGTAATACACGGATTTTCATATTCCCGCTCTGAGCTTGAATTCTTTTTGAACATGGACTGGTACATCAGTTTTGACGGTTCTGTTACTTTTTCCGGAAAAAACAGGAACGAAATGGAAGAGATGGTTTCCTACGTTCCCCTGAACAGGCTTCTTATTGAATCAGATTCTCCGTTTTACGCGCCGATTCCTGTAAAAGGAACTGTAAATTCTCCGGAAAATTTAAAATATATTTACGAATACATTGCATCAAAACGCAAAATGCAGACATTAAAACTGAATGAAAAACTCCGCAACAATATGAAAAAACTTTTTGACATAAAAGATTAAAAAGTTTGATAAATTTATGAGTAAAAAATACCCAAAAAACGCGAGGAAAATTAACTCAAGGTAAAAAATTACCCGGATAAGTTTTTTGCTCCGAAAATCCATGCCGGCATTAACGGAATTATCCGCATTTTTTCTAGTTTTTGTAACTTGGCACGCTTCTTGCATAATATATTATGAAAGTTAAAAACTTTTGAAATTAAAAAATAAATGCTGCAGGAGGCATGACTATGATGAATGAACTTTCTTTATTGGATTCACTTTTTGACAATTTTGATGGTGTTTACGGCGGAAACAGCCGCGGAAGTTATGTTCCTAAAGTTGATGTAAAGGAAACAAAAGACGCTTATACTTTGGAAATGGAGCTTCCTGGAAGAACCGAAAACGATGTGGACATTCAGCTTGACAGAAACATTCTGACAATTTCTTCTAAAAATGACGAGAAAAAAGCTGAAAAATGCGGCTCAGGCGATTGCGGTAAAAACGATAAAAACGAAAAACCGGAAGAGCCAAAATGGTTGATTCGTGAACGAAAAGTCTGCGGCTTCAGCAGAAGTTTTTCACTGCCAAACGATGCCGACGGCGAAAATATAAACGCTTCGTTCAAGAACGGAATCCTTACGGTTGTAGTTTCACGCAAGGCTGTGAACGTTCCAAAAAGAATTGAAATAAAAGTGGCATAAATGCGCTTAGTGCGAAAGGCTGTATTCTTGGCGAAAACGTCTGGAATGCAGCCTTTCGCATTTTCTGGCAATCACGGAAATTTTGATAATTGCTCCGGGCTAAATTGTAAAAAATAGGATTTTATCCTAAAAAACAAGTGCTTTTTTTTGAATTCATGGTTATATTTAGAATATGAAAAATTTTAGTTACAAACCGAGCGGCGTTTGTCCGCGCCAGATTGATTTTGCTCTGGAAGATGGAAAAATTCACGATGTAAAGTTTTACGGTGGTTGCCCTGGAAATACAAAAGCTGTGGCAAAATTGATTGAAGGAATGGATGCGGCTAAAGTCGTTGAGCTCCTTAAGGGTAACTTGTGCGGCGCTAAAGGAACATCCTGCGCTGACCAGCTTGCCACCGCTGTTTCTGAGGCGATCGGCAAATCTGAAAAATAAATCGCCTGAAATTCAGTTCTGCCGGCGGAATTTGCAATGAAGCTGGAATGCAGATAAGGATTTAAAAATGACAAAAAATTATAAAACAGAACTCGATGCCGACGGAATTTCGGTAAAAAATGAAACAAAGATTCTTTTTGGGCAATGCGGCCCGGACAAGCGCATTCATTTAACGGAAGTTATGGAATATTGCGCGGATTTTGTTACGGATTTGTATACGCTCCGCGGACAGAACCGGGATTTTTTAGCAGAACATGGATATGCCCAGATGGTTTCCCGCTCAAGCTTTCATATCAACAGGCTTCCGGAAGAAAACGACGAAGTCCAGATTACAGTCCGGGAAGAAAAGCCGGAAGGTGTTCAGCTTATGCGTGCCTATGAATTCAGGGATTTGTCGAGCGGCGAGCTTCTTATAGAAGGAAAAAGCCTTTGGGTTATCGTAAATCCTGAAACACGCGCAGTTGTCATTCCTTCAAAATTTGAATTCCTTGCGCCGTCGGAACTTAAGACTGAATCCGTGTGCAAGCCGGGAAGAATTAAAATTCCTGAAAATGCGCAGAAGATTGGTGAACAGAAAATCCTTTATTCAATGATAGATGGAAACGGCCATTTGACTAATGCAAAATATATAAATTTCGCCCTGGATTTTCTACCGGATGAATACCATAAAAAGCAGATTTCAGATTTTAAACTGAATTTTTGCAAGGAAATCAGAGAAGGCGATACAATGATTGTCAACGCTTTTTTTGAGGAAGAAAACCGCGTTCTTGTCGAAGGAAAAATTGCTTCCACAGGGGAGCGTTCTTTTGAATGTGAGCTTGTATATCGCCGGGAAGTTTTATGACTTTGCAGCAGTTAAAGTATGCTGTAGCCGTTGCGGAATCTAAAACGATTTCCGGCGCGGCGGAGAAGGTTTTTATTTCTCAGCCAAGCCTTACGCTTGCGATTCATCAGCTCGAAGATGAAATGCAGGTCAAGATTTTCTCGCGCACAAACAAAGGCGTAGAAATCACCAGGGAAGGCGAGGTTTTTCTAGGCTACGCAAGGCAGGTTCTTGAACAGGCGGATTTGCTTGAAGAAACTTATGCCGGAAAAAAGCGTCAGGCGCCGGTTTTCAGCGTTTCGTGCCAGCATTATTCGTTTGCGGTAAATGCGATGGTCGATGTTATCCGAAAATTCGGCGGCGACCGCTACAATTATACTTTGCGCGAAACCCAGACTTTTGAAATTATTGAAGATGTCATGCGCCTAAGAAGCGAAATCGGGATTTTGTATTTAAGTTCAAAAAACGAAGAAGTCATAGGAAAACTCTTAAAAAGGAACGAGCTTGTCTTTACCGAACTTTTTACCGCGCAGCCCCATGTTTTTATAAGCGACAAAAACCCTCTGTGCCGGAAAAAATCAGTTACAGTTGAAGATTTAACGCCTTTTCCGTATCTGGTGTTTGAACAGGGCGCCCACAATTCCTTTTATTTTTCAGAAGAGCCTTTCTCTTCAATTGACAGGAACAAAACAATTTGCGTCCGGGACCGCGCCACTTTATTCAATCTTCTGATAGGTCTGGACGGATACACAGTTTCCTCCGGAATCATAAGCAAAGAGCTGAACGGAGAAAACATAATCGCGCGCCCATTGGAAATTAACGAAAAAATGAGGGTCGGAATAATCACAAAAAAGAACCTGATTCTTTCAAGATATGCCGAAAGCTACATCGAGGCGCTAAAAAAACATATTTAAATAATCGCCTAAGAAATAAGAAGAGTTAAAAAGTAAAGCCGCCAAGTCTTGAACCCACTTTGACGGCTTTATAGTCAAATCTGTGGAGACGACCGACGGAAATCGGGCATTTCCTTTTCTTTAATATACTACAGAAATATGCTTGCGTCAAACAGTTCTATGAATTTTTATGTAAACAAATTTTACAATAAAATAAAAACTCTTCGGGTCGTTTTTACCGGCTAATTTCCCGGGAAAGTTATTGTAAATGTGCTGCCTTCGCCTTCTTTTGAAGAAAGATTTATTGCCGCATCGTGGAATTTCGCCGCATGCTTCACAATTGAAAGTCCAAGGCCTGTGCCGCCAAGTTCTTTTGAGCGGCTTTTGTCAATGCGGTAAAAGCGCTCAAAAACCCGGTCCTGCTCGTTTTTTGGAATTCCTATGCCTGTATCGCGGACGGAAATCACTGTCTTATTGCCAAATGTATGTCCTTTTTCAGGATTTTCTTCTTTTACAGTTACTTCCACAGTTCCGTTCTGTACGTTGTATTTAATCGCGTTGTCTATCAGATTGTAAATCATCTCATAAATCACAGGCTGAACGCCCATTATTTTTCCAGAATCTCCGTTAACATCCAGCTTTATATTTTTTGCCTTTGCGCTTGCAGAAAGAATTTTTGCGATTTCCTTTGAAAGTCCAAGCAGCTCAATGGGCTCTTTTTCAAGGCTGATAGACTTTTCGTCAAGTTTTGAAAGTTTTATAATGTCGTTCACAAGCGAAATCATTCTTTGGCTTTCCTCGTAGATTGTGCCCGCAAAATCTTTTGTGGTCTTTTCGTCAGTTCCGCCGTTCTTTAGAA
>OIXL01000704.1_pt1 | contig 15503 bp, 12 predicted proteins | sample 1587761 | NCBI WGS metagenome assembly OIXL01 (sample SAMN03283246) | human gut metagenome | biome: human-associated habitat; material: feces | host: Homo sapiens | place: Peru | collected 2012 | reverse complement strand
CCCACGCCATGACCTGCCGGCAGCCGGGGATCAGGGACGTGTCCAGCTCCGGATTCCAGCGGTTATGAAGCTGCAGGCTGTTTTTCCGCGCGGCATCCACCGTTCCCCGGAAATAGGCGGTGGTGCCGCTGGGATGGGCGGAGCGCAGACCGGAATAGCGGAGATACACCCCCATGCGGGAGGTTTTGGATTCCGGCAGCGCGGTATTGGCCGTGGCGTCCAGGCAAAAATATACGCCGCTGCAGGTGCTGCCCGCCATGGTGGTTTCCAGAGCGGGGATCATCAGGGATTCCAGTTCTGCGATAAGCGCCGGATCGTCATTCAGCGCGTCAAAGGAGAGACTGCGGTGGGCAAGAAAACTCTCCAGCTCTCCGCCGACCGTTTCGGAAAGCTCAATGCCCTGCGCGGCGAGGGCATCCATCTGGGCAGTGAAAAGCGCGGCGGTGTTGCTCTGCTGCAAAGCCGCCGTTTCTCCGAATTGGCGTGCTGTGCGGGAGAGGACGCCCGTCACGCTCAGCAGAAGCAGCGCGGCAGCCAGCATCGCCAGCACCATGCAGAGCCAGTACAGCACCAGACTGCTGCCGATGCTGCGGTTGCCCGCTGAACTGTCAGTTTTGGACAGGTGTCTGCTCAAAAGCAGCACGGAGCTCCCTCCCTTCCCGTTTTTGTCACTTGCCATAGCTTTTTTGGAGCTCCTCCCGCGTGGTGCGAAGCAGCGGCTCCAGCGCGTCTGCGCCCTGCTCCAGATACTGCATCCGCCCGGCCGCCAGACGCAGACGCACCGCCTTTTCAAAGTGGGTCTCAAGATTGAGATAATCCTCCCGCTGGGGCGGCACATAGAACGTGTAGTCCTGCCGCGTTTTCAGAAAGACTTCATAGAGCGAAACATACATGGGATCGCCCAGCGTCTCGATGGCGGCAGGCAGGTAGCGGTCAAAGCCCTCCTCCGTCACCGGCATGTATCCAAGGGACGTAGCGAAGTCCACGTTCCGCTCCGGCTCGGTCAGCCACTTCAGGAAGGTCATGCAGGCCTTTTCCCGCTCCGGCGTGGACTTTACCGTGCAGACTCCCACGCCCCGCTGCATGACCAGCTTTTCTCCGTCCTCAAAGATGGGACAGGGCAGCGAGACGATCTCCACCTGCTCGGTACGGTTGTCCTCATAGGTCACCTCATCGGAATAGTACAGCACGCTGGCGGACGAGGCGACGGACGCGATCGCGTCGCCGGTGCCCAGCCACAGCCCGCCGGTCAGCGCGGCTCTGGCGTAAGGCTCCCATGCGTAGGCGAATTTGGGGCCGAAGGCAATGCCGTTCTTGTCGAAAAAGTCCTCGCCCAGCGATTCCACTCCCACCTGAAAATAGTTGAAGTGGTAGTCGTGAACGAAGAAGCACTTGCCGCCCGACCAGTCCGCATACCGCTCCGCCATGGCGTACAGCCCCTCCCAGGTGGCCAGTTCGTCCAGGCTTGCGCCGGTTTCGGCGGCGAAACGGTCAAAGGCCGTTTTGTTCACAAAGAGGATCTCCGTGGATTTTGCCAGCGGCAGAATGACCAGCCGGTCATGGACCGTCCCTTCCTCAACAAATTCAGGGAGGTAGCCCTCCAGCTCTTCGTCGGTAAAATAGTCCCGGTAGTCCGCCAGAATGTTCTCATCCGGCAGCGCCAGCACGGTCTTTGGGTAAGACACGAACAGGTCCGGCAGCTCAGGCGCTCCGGGGTCCTTGTAGGCGGCGGCCAGCACGCTCTCGTGGATAACGCCGCTGTTGCTGACGCTGTCCACCCGCACCCGGATGCCCTGCTCCTGCCCGACGGTGCGGTTGAACTCTTCCACCAGCGCGTTCATGGGTGAGTTCACCTCACCTCCGTAAACATGCCAGAGGGTGACGGTGACGGGGTCTCCGTTGGTTTCCCCGCAAGCGGCGAGGCACAGCACAAGACCGGCGGCCAGCGCCGCCAGCAGGAAGATTCGTTTTTTCATGGATATGCCTCCTCGCTCAATGGGAAGGGATTCATTCTTCACGCCCATTTTTCTTTCTCTCCCAGATATCCCTCACGGTCCAGGCCGTGCCGCCGGGGGCAGGTCCCGCAGAACCGCTGATGCAAAAAACGCACGCCATGGCAGGGTCATCCTTTGTCTGCTCCGGATAGTCATACAGGCCCCTCGCGTAGGCATCCCGAACGAAATAGCCATCCTAAGCATGACCTTATCGCCGTTCTTATCCAGAGCCTTGAGCGTGTCCAGCTCACAGCCCTTGCCGGGCGCCACGGTGATGGTCGTGGTGTAGTAAATCTTTGCGTCTGCCGTAGTACAGGAGATGATGGCGCTCTGCGTGCCGCTGAAGCCGCTTCCACCATTGGGCGTAAAGGTCGGGGTGGCAACGGTCAGTTTCGTGGAAGTCTGCGTACTGCTGGCCGCTGCTTTGCCTTGTACAAATGCCGCGGGGTGTGGTACAATGGAAGCGCTAAAGAGACGACCGTTTCACCCGTATGCGGCGGCGAGCGGTCTTTGGGTCGGATCTTCGCTCCAACCCAAAGGGGGTACCCTCTTTGGTGATTCTCTGTTCCTCTGACGGGAGCCGAACGGCGATCTCGCCTCCCCGTCTGCCTGTTTTGTACCATAGTTGTACCATAGATTTAAAATCTTGTCATACCCTAAAACCTCGATTTAGGGTAGACGGACGAAAAAAAATTTTCAAAAATCGCCGGAATGCGGCGTTTTCGCGGACAAGTGTTTGTTTATGGAGGACATAGCGATGAAAAAGCAAGGTTACGCCATTTTTATGGCTTTCATCCTGATATTTGCCCTGACGGGCTGCGGAAACAAGTCGCTGCTCTCGGCCAAAGAGCCGGTGGAGCTGACGATGTGGCATGTATACGGCGAGCAGGCCGGTTCCCCAATGGACACGCTGGTGGAGGAATTCAACCGCACCGAGGGGAAGGAGAAGGGCGTCCGCGTCAAGGTGACGGAGATGAGCAGCGCCGCGAAGATCGGTGACTTTCTGTTAGAGGCGCAGGGGGAGGGACCCTCCGCGCAGGAAATGCCGGATCTCTTTACCTGCCACATTGGGGACGCCATCGCTCTGGGCGAGGACAAGCTGCTGGACTGGAATGACTGGTTCACGGAGAAGGAACAGAGTGAATTTGTGTCCGGCTTCCTGGCCGACGGTAAAGCAGATGATGGCAAACTGCTGGTGTTCCCCCTGTCCAAATCCACGCAGCTTCTTATGCTCAACGGCACGGGCTTTGCCCGCTTTTCCGCCGCCACTGGCGTGACCTATGACGATCTCTCCACCTGGGAGGGATTCTATGACGCTGCCGGGCGGTTCTATGACTGGACGAACGGCACGGAGCCCTTCTGCGCCATGGACTATCCCATCCGCGCCGTGGAGCTGAACGCACTGGAGCACGGCGCGGAGGATTTCTACACGAAAGACGGCTGGTATGACTTCGACAACGCCGTTTTCAAGGAGAGCTGGATGCAGTTTGCCCGCGCGCTGGCCCAGGGGCATATCGTGGTGTCCGACCTCTATTCCAATACGCAGGTGATGACCGGCGAGGTGCTCTCCGGCCTTGGCTCCTCCGCGGCGATCCTCTATTATAATGATACCGTCACCTATGAGGACGGCCGCAGCGAGCCGATGGACCTGCAGGTGGTCCCCCTGCCCATGACAGCGGGGGCGGAGCCGTTGATGACTCAGGCGGGCGTGGGCCTGTGCGCCTACAAGACCACCGAGCAGAAGGCGGAGGCCGCCGCGCTGTTCGTCCGCTGGCTGACGGAGGCGGAGCGCAACCTCGACTTCGTGGCGCAGACCGGCTACATGCCGGTGCGCAGCGGTGCCTTCGACGCCATCTCGGATTACGACAATTTCCCGGCACCCGCAGCGGCTTATGAGAGCCTCTATGCCGCGCTCAAGACCATGCGCGAGGACTATGTCCCCGTGTCCGAGCCGCGCTTTGAGGGCTACTACGGCAGGGTCAGCGTCCTCTATGACGGCCTGCGCCAGCTCCAGCAGGAGCTGCCCAAGCGTGCCGCAGCCGGCGAGGACATTGACACGCTGGCGGAGGAAACTTGGGCATTGTTCTGCTCCATTCGCTGAAATAATCAACTACATCGGAAGGGGGGGGATGAAGGCCCATGCCCAGCTTTTTGCTCTCAAAACTGAAGCAAGCGCAACCATCCATGCGCCGGCGGCTGTTCCTCTACATGGGCGCATTGGCGGTTTTGCTGCTGGCGGTGTTGCTTGTCGCCCTGCTTCTGCTGGGGCAGCTCAAAAGCCCACGGGCTGAAACGGAGAAGGCTCTGACCTTCCAGATGGGGGCCTTTCGCTCGGACATGAACTCCCTGTGGCGGAATGTCTCAGTCATGGGCGTGCATCTCTCAGAGGATATGACAGCCATCATTGAGGAGCAGACCTCGGACTTTTCCTCCCTCAATGGAGATGTAGCCGCCGTGGGTGTCTTGCAGGAGGCCATGCTGGAGCCGCTGTGCCAGTATGTGCGGCAGACGGATTGCTCCGGCGCGTTTATCCTGCTGGGCGCTTCACTCAGCTCCGATCCCGCTGTGGATTCCCACGCCGGACTATATGTGCAGCGCGGCAACGCCGAGCACACCACCGGTGACCTGCTGCTCTACCGCGGCATGGCGGACATCGGGCGGCGGCACAAGGTAATGCCTCACCGGAAGTGGGCGCAGGAATTTGACCTGTCGAGCTTCCCCGGCTTTGCGGAGCATCTGGAAAAAGCCTCCGCACCCATAGCGCATAGCTGCCGCACCACAGAGTTCATCACCCTGCCGGGTACCACAGAGCAGGCGATCCTTCTGACAGTCCCCATGATCGGCGCGGATGGCACGGTATACGGTCTGTGCGGCTTTTCCGTCAATCAGACCTACTTCTTGGCGCATCACGCGCAGCCGACCGGCATTGGCAGCCTTGCCTGTGTTCTGTCGGATTCTGCGGAGGGGCTGGATGTTCAAAGAGGGCTTCTGACCTATCCCACAGGCGACTTCTGTTTTGTACCGGATGAGCTGCTGGAAAAAAGAAGTCTGCGCGGTGGGCTTACCGCTTTCGTAGGGTCGGAGCTTTCCTTTGTCGGCATTTCAGAGCCGTTTACAGTGGCTGTCGGGGATGAGGTGCCTCACGATCTGACGGTGCTGATCTCAAAAGCCACCTATGACTGCGCCATGTTGAAAAGCGTGATAGAGATCGCCGCTCTGCTGACGCTGCTGGTGTTTTTTGCCGCGGGCTGCTGCCTGTTCTATACCCGCCGCTATCTCAGACCCATTCTGGAGGACATCGATCATGTCACTGTGGCGGGCGGCGAGAAGGGAAAGCCCATCTTTGAGGAGCTGCTGCCCATCTCCGAGAAGATGCGATCCCATGAGGAGGCTGTGACCGCTCTGAAGGCGGAACGGCAGGACGCCCAGGACAGAGCCGAGCAGCTTTTAGGCGAAAACCTGGGACTTCAGGAGCAGGTGGAGGGTATGCAGGGGCAGCTGGACGATTCCCTTGCGGAGATCCGTCGCTTGGCTCACCTCGGAAAGAAGGAGCTGAAACCGGCTGACTATGATAAATTCTTAAAGGGCTATGCCAAGCTGAGCGCCAAAGAGCTTGAGGTATGTAAAGCACTCGCCAGTGGGCTGAGTACCCGGCAGTGTGCAGAACAGGCCGGCTGCGCTCTAAGCACCATCGAGACCTACCGTAAAAGACTCTATGAAAAGACCGGCATCCACAAGATGCGGCAGCTGCAGCTCTGCGTTGCGCTCATGCGGATGGAACAACAGGAGTCGGAAACACAGAAAGAATAATGACGGCAATGGAGGCGGCGCATCTCTCCTCGAGACGATGTGCCGCCGCATACTTTTCCCGCGACTCGCTTCTGCTCCTATCCTTGTTCTTTCTCTGTCCTAATTCTCCGATAGAGTGGGCTGTTCCGGTGGGTTCATATTGAACCCCTCCTCGGTTCAGCAAAGAGGTATAGTTGCCCCTTGGCGTGGCGATTTTTGTTTTTTGGCTTAATGAAGTGGATCGTACCAGGGCGCTGTACGATCCACTTTTCATTTATTTCAGCGTATAGAGATTGGATGTGTTGCTCCCATTGGGGCGGTATCGGGGCAGCTTGGCAAGATAGCCGTGCTGCTCCAGATCTGCCAGCGCCCGCTTGACGGTGCTGCGGGAGAGGTTCATATCTCTCGCAATCGTCTTGATACCGGGCCAGCAGCTTCCCGCGCTATTGGACCGATCCTTGAGGTACATATAGACGGATACAGCTCTGGGCGGCAGGCGTGTGTCGGCATAAATGCTGTCAAAGTAGCTCACCGATCCACCTCCTGACGGGGAAGATTATACGGGGTGCGCTTGTGCGGCATACGGTCATAGTCAATGTCCTCCGCTACCACCATCTCCTGCATGGGTGCGTCGTGGAGCTGTCCCTCACCCTTAACGGAGCGAGTAGTCTTCTGCTCCGTCAGCTTGGGAGGATACTTCCGCACGATGGCGCGGGTCAGCGCATTCTGGTCGGCATAATATACTTTTCGGGCCGCCTGTTCCTCCACGCGGTATTCCTCCTCGAAGGTGATTCCCCATTCGAGGAACAGGCGCAAGCGGGTACGCATGGGGTGGCATCCGGTCTTCTGCACGATGAAGCTGCCCTTGGGGATGGACTTGAGCTCATCCGCCGTCAGCAGGGGGCGTTCCATCATCTGCAGGCTCTGGCTGGGATCGTTTTTTCCTCGGCTCACAGAGCCGGAGAGCACCGTGCGGCTGCCGAGGGCTTTTGAAAAAGTCTCCGCCGCCTCGCTGTTGGGCGCAAAGCCGCCGCAGATCACATCCTGGCAGTTATCCATCAGAATGGAGACGCCTTCTTTTCCGTAGTTTTTTACAAGCTGATCCACTGACTGGATGATTGGTACCATCGTCAGGCGGCGAGAGCGTCCAGCACTGAAAAGCGGCAAAATATCAAAGGGCGGCATGGTCCCCAGCTCATCACAAAAGAGAATAACACGGTTTTTCAGTTTGCCGCCGTTCTCATCCGCTACCGCGAACAGCTCACGGGAGAGGTTCTGGATCATCAAGCCCGCCATAAAGTTCTTCGTCTGATCCTCCTCCGGCAGGATGAGGAAGATGGCGGATTTCTCCGCAGCAAACTTCTCCGCGTCAATGGCACTGTCGAAGCACAGGATCTGTTCCAGCTCACTATCGAGGAACGAGTTGAGCCGGGACAGCACCGTGGACATGACTGATGCCATCGCCTGCTCGGAGCTGTTGAGCGCGGCGCCTGCCAGCCAGCGTGCCTTGTGCTCGGATGACAGCTTATCCATGAGCAGTTGGAAACGGGAGCGTCCCCGCGCACCACGCGCCGGCTCCAGCAGATCCTGCACCAGCTTGAATACTGACACGATGTGCCGCCGCTCCTCCGGGTGTTCCTCATCCGGTGGCAGAAACTCCGCAAGCAGCAAGATCGTGGAAGACAGCAAGCCCTCCGCCGCATCGTAGAAGAAGGCGTTCTGTCCGTGGTCGGAGTTCCCCTCTGGGCTGACGATGGACTTGGCGAGGATCTTGGCGTACTTCTCCGCCTTTGCGCGGGCAGCGAGGTTATCCGGTTGTTTTCTGGCGATGTCCATATAGCGGTTGATGAGCGTCAGCAGGTTGTTGCCGTCCGAGCGGGTGGGGTTGCGCAGGTCTATAACGGAGATATGCTTGTAGCCGTAATACTTTTTGGCAATAGAGCCGTAGTTGCGGGCGAGATCACCTTTGGTATCCAGAGCCAGAAAGCTCATGCCGGACGCGCAGGCATATTCAAGGTTGGGATAGAGGAAGAAAGCCGTCTTGCCCGCGCCGGAGGCAGCGATCATCAGGCAATGGATGTCATCACTGTCCACCAGCGCAGTCAGTTCATCTTTTTTGCCCTTGCAGCCCAGCACCAGCCCCTGTTCTGCGGGAAGGCATACTCCCTTGCGCCAATCTCTGACCTTGAACGGCACATGGGCATAGGTCTGGCGGATCTCCTTATCGGTCGCCCAACGCGCCGTGCCGTGCTGCCCGTCACCCACGGTGCGGGACTTGATACTGCCGAGAGTGTAGTGATAGGACAGCATGGAGAGTCCCCCGATGATGGCGAACATCCCCAGCCCTGCCGCGACCAATATCCCGATGTTGGAGTTTTTGATCGTGTCCCACATTGTCAGCAGAAGGTTTGGCATAGCTCGCTCCTTTCCATTTTGTTTTCCTGTTCTGCCTTGAGATCATCGTTCCAGTCCTTTTGCTGCGGTACGAGCCGCTCTGCGGAGATACCACGCTCCTCCAGCAGCTTCCCCATGCGCTCACTGGCAGCATGACCGGCAGCGTCATTGTCCAGGCAGAGATACACCTGCCGGAGCTGGGGGAGCTGCCGCAGCATTTCCAGCACGGGGATGGAGGATGTCCCGCAGCAGGCCACATAGTTATGCTCCTGCCACCCCTCCGCGAAAAGGGAGATGTAGGAGAGCAGGTCGATAGGAGCCTCGAAGACATAGAGCGTGTCATCGCCGCCGAGATAGTGAAAGCTGTGCTTTGGGTCGCTGCCCTCAATGTTGCCGCGATAGCCTTGCCCCATGGTGTACAGCCCGCGCTTATGCCCGTGACGGGGAACGCCGTGTTCATCGAATCCGACGAACACGGCGTTGTGGTATTCCTTTGTCCCGTCCTTGGATTTTTCACAGCTTTCGTAGATGAGCTTCTTGCGCACGAAGGCATTGAGTATCTCGCGGTCGATGCACCTTTGTTTCAGCAGGTAGGCATACACACGGCGCATGGACTCGCTCTGCGGCGGCAGCACGAAGGGCTTTGCAGGCTCCGGCTCCTTCTCCTTTGCCGCAGGGTAGCTTCCGCCGAGATCATCGCCGAGGAGCAGGGACATGGCGTCTGGGTAGCTGAGTCCATAGAACTGCTTGACGAAGCTGATGGCTCTGCCGCCCTGCTCGGTGGCGTGATCGAACCACTCACAGCCGCGGATGGTGATGCTATGGTCGCTGGCAAGGCGTTTGTCCCTGCCGGAGGTGATGAGCTTTTCCCCACGGCGGCGGAGGAACTCCTCCAAGTCCACCGACGCGGCTCGTTCTTTCTGCTCGGTTGTAAACGGAATGTACTTTGACATAGTCCCTCCCTTATTGTGTCTGTTGCGTCAGTCCACGATCCTCATGGTCATCCGCCTTGTGTCCCATTGCCATGCGCTTCTCCTGCAATCTGCGGCGACGCTTCTTGTCGATCTGCATTCCTGCATAGATGGCAGGCTGGGCGGCGTTCTCGCGGAATATGCGGCTCATCTGATGGAGCATCCGAAGGACAACTGTTCCCGCCGCCGCACCGGAGAAGTCCTCCTGATGGTCGATAAAATACTGCGCGTAGGTGTTGCCCTGTGCCGCTGACTGTGCGAAATAGCGCAGAGCTTCCACACGGTCTGCCTGCATCTCCTGCCCCAGCAAATAGAGCTTTCCCAGCGTGTATTGGGCAAACTGATTGCCCTGGGCAGCAGAGTTCTTCAGAAGCTGAATGGCCGCATCTATATCCTTTGGCACACCCTCCGCGCCGGTGAGCAGCAGCTTGCCGAGCCGGTATTGCGCGTATGGATCGTTCTGCTCCGCTGCCTGCCGCAGCCAGTGAATGGCCTGCGGGAATTGTTCCTGCTCCAGCAGCAGTTTGCCCAGCGCGTATGAAGAGCAAGGATTACCGGCCTCCGCCGATTTTTGAAACCACTCTGCCGCCGCTTTTCGGTCAATCGATGTGCCAAGCCCGTCCTGATATGCCTTTCCCAGCTGGTGTGCCGCGATGGTATAGCCCTCCTCCCACAGACGGTGGAGTGTGACCAATGCCATTGACTTCTCGCTGGGATCTGCGTCCGCAGCATCTAATATGCTTTTTGCTCTGCGGTAAAACCGCGCCTGCTGATGGATCATCCGCTCCGCACTTGGATCTGGAGGAACAGGCGGTTCTTCCGGCTCCGGCTCATCCGATATGGCATCATCCTCGAAGGTGAAGTGCATCTCCGAAAGCCGGAGCGTTTCCCGGATGACCATGTTGCGTACAGTCTTGAACTCCTTTTGCTGCGACAGCGGTACTCGCATTGGCGGTGTTTGATTATAGTCAATGCAAAGCTGCTCTCGGAGATCCTGCCATAGAGCATAGGCGGACGACACTCTCTCGTCCTTTGCCAGTTCATCCACGATCTCATCCACGATGCGCTTGACACGGGGTGGCAGATAACCGTAGACCTTTTTGCCGCTAACTTCCTGAAGCCGCTGGGCGAGATCCGTCACCAACAGCTCCAGCTTATCTCTTTGCAGAGTACCGGTTGCCATCTGCTCGATGAGTGTTGCCATCCGTGCTCCCGCTTCCTGCTGGAGAAAGCTCCGCTGTTCATCCTTCTGTTCATAGATGTGCAGACGGTCGTTCCGATAGATCGTGCTGACCAGCGCGGACTTGATGCTGCGGATACCCTGCCGGGAGAGGTAGCCCTCCTTCGGATCGGTTGAGAAGAGTACCATGTGAACATGGATGTGCTTCTCCTTTTCGTGCATAGCTGCGTACCAACGAAGGCGGTCCGGGTGGATCTTATAGCCCTTGGCGATATCCGTGATAGATGCGTTGATGAGCTCCTGCCAGTTTTTAAGGTCGGTATAACCCAGCCGCTCCGCGTTCTCACGGGAGAGGGAGATGACTGGCGTCCACACATTCCCCGTGTGCCGCGCCACCTCTGCCACGGCATTCTCCAGCGACGGGACCTTGCCATGGGCATCCCACAGGCCGTGTTCGCCCAACGCTTTTACGCCGGGGCGGTTTGCGACATAGTCAAGATAGTTTTCCCGGCCATCCATGGGCTCGATAAAGTCCTCGTGGATCTGCGCGATGAGCGCAAAGGTAGTCTTTCGGTTGGGTGTGTTTGCATAGTCCTCATGCTCCGGCAGCTCTCGAGCCTCCGGGAAGCTGCGGAGCAGACGCTGGATGTACTGCTGCTGTTTCTTCGTGACAGGAAGATGGGCATTGTCATCCTTGAGGAGCTGCACACCTTCGCGGGTAGCGAAGTAGCGGGTGCGATGGGCCAGCCGAGCGGCATCTCTGCCGCCCTTCATGTATGGAGAGATAAATATCAACCTCGCCATGTGTCATCCGGCAGCTGCCGTTGGACATCCTGGGCATCCTCGAACCTGATCTGACCATTGGTGCGCTTTACCTCGTCCACCACATACCCGCGCAGGGCGCGGCGATCCTCCATCGTATCCCGGAAGTGGGCGGCGATGGTGTGCGCCATGATGCCCTGCTCCACCGCACACTTGAAGAGAATGCCGTTGGTGCGGTTGGTGCTGTCCGCGATGATCCCGCGCAGCGTTGCCACCAGTGCGTCCGAGAGAAATTCGGTAATATTCTCCGTGCCGAGATAGCCCATATAAAAGCGTAGAGCCTTTTCCACGAATTCGTTTCGGTTTTTGCTGTTGCTTTCTTCCAGCCAGCTATCCATTTGTCTGCGCGTTTCGGGATAAAGCCGGATAGTCATCTGTTCTTTTGACATAGTTGCCGTCCTTTCTGTTGATGTCGCTTGTTGTGGGTGCAACCCCCTGCGACGCGGTAGTTTTTCGGAAAATGCGCCTACAACTCATTTGAAATCCAGTGAAAACGCCTACAACTCCGAACGCTGAAAAGCCCCGCACTGCGGGGCTTTGTGGCCGGTCCGGGGCGGAAACGACACCGGGCCTTTATCTTGTGCTTTTATCGAACAGGCAGGTTCCCGGCATAGTTCCCCATAGGCGGGGCGAAAGTGGGGGCAAACAGCGCCGATGCCTGTCCGGGGTGCAGGGATGCCACCCTCACCCCCAAAGCCGCACACAGCGGCTCACAGGGCAGACACGGTGGTTACATCTGCATCTCCTGTGCCTGCATCTGCTCCTCGCGGAACTGCTGTGCGTAGTCACGGAGGCTCATGCCGGTCTGCTCCTGACAGAATTCCTCCATCTTCCGCAGCAGGACATCCTTCTCTGCTGCGTTGAGTGGATAGCTCCAGCTCTCCTCGGAGCCGTCACCCTTGCAGAGCGTCAGCTCCAGCGTGTCGCAGGGTCTATCCTCCGCGATGTCGTAGTTGGCATAGATGTTGAGCCAGTCATCGTTTTTGTCCGTGAGGACGAAGGTTCCGAAGGCGGCGTCCACATCAAAATCTGCGTCCACATAGAAGTTGAGCATACCGTCTTCCTCCATCATGATCTCATCACTGAAGGAAAAATTCCGTGCGGAGAGATGTCCCGCCGAGGTGATTTCCATGCCATCCAGCAGCTCCAATAGTTTGGAGAGCTGTTCATCCGCCGAAGCAAAGCGCGACCTTGTGGCATGGTAGACGGACGGGGAGACATCCCGCATCGCCCAAGTTCGCCAGCCGTCCATGATGTGTACGGCAGAGAACTCCTGCTTGTCGAAGTTCACATCGAACACGCCGCGCACCTTGCCGGTGTTCTCCATGCGTACAGCGGTCAGGGCGTCAAACTCTTTTGCTGTGATGGGTTGCCCGCCGAAAAACATTCCGATAAATTTGTCCGGCGCAGTGCCTTTCTCTGCGGTGACATAGCCGCGCAGCTTTTTGCAGGCGACCAACAGCTCCTCACCGGGCGAGGTCTTGAAGTACCACTCCTGCCCGCGCTCCGTCACATGGTAGGCGGCGTAGGTGCGGGCGGCCTCCCTCGCTTCACGCTCTGCGGCATCCTCTGCGTAGATCTCGGCACTGATGCGTTTGTATTCCTGCTCCGGGAGCTGGTTGCACAGCGTATCCAGCACATTCTCCAGATGCTCCTGCAGGGTTTCACCTTTGAGATGCTTCTCAATGGCATTCTTCCAACGCCGGTCGACCCACAATGTGATGTCTACATGATCCGCCATCTCACTCACCATTCCTTTCGTCAGTGGGCTGCGCCAACGCGGAGGGGATCTCCTCCCGCGGCTGCGGCTTCGACGGTCTTGCCGGACGGCGGGGACGGGCAGCGGGCGCCGCGCGGCTGTCCAGATACTCCCGCACCGGCTCCGGCACCTCGGATTCGTAGAGACATTTGAGCAGTTCCTCCAGCTGCGCCTGCACGCTGGTGTTTTTCTTTTTGAGCGAAAATTCGAGAGCGGCAAGCTGCTCACTCTCGAATGAGATCGTGACATTTTCCTTTTTCATGATTGTTATTCAACCTCCTACAATAATAATTACGGTTTAAGGCGCGGCAGCCAGCCGCGTCTTTTTCCATCTCAAAGCCGAAGCTGTTAGAATGGGAGAGCAAATGGCCTGACAAATGTTTCCTTGGGCTTGCACGCCCGCAGAGGAGTCCGTCAGCCGCCTCTCTCATTCGCGGCATTCGATTTGCGCAGGTAGAGCCACCTTGTGCGCTCGCGTCACCCAGGAGATTGAACAGGCAATGGGAAAAGGGCGGAAAGTCATATCCAATCACAAGGAGGAACAAAATGAACGCAGTAGGGATCGATGTTTCCAAAGGGAAAAGCATGGTGGCTGCCCTGCGGCCAATGGGTGAAGTGGCGTTGCTGCCACAGGAATTTCTCCACACCGAGGTCGGTCTGGAGCAGATGGCCTACGCCATCATCGCGCTGGGGGAAGATACCCGCGTCATCATGGAGGCCACCGGACGCTACCACGAGCCGGTCGCGGCGGCGCTGCATGAGTACGGCATTTATGTCTGCGTCCTGAATCCGCTGTTCATCAAGCAGAGCGGGGGCGGTTCCATTCGCAAGGTCAAAACCGACAAGGCGGATGCCATGAAAATCGCCAAGTACGGCCTTGACAATTGGGTAGATCTGCGGGAATATACTCCCATGGACACTGTAAGACAACAACTGAAGCTGTGCAGCCGCCAGTACAACCTCTACATGAAAACGGTGGTATCGCTGCAAAACAATCTCATTTCGCTGGCCGACAAGACCTTTCCCGGCGTGAACGAACTGTTCTCCAGCCCGGAGCGTGCGGACGGCCACCAGAAGTGGGTGGACTTTGTCATGACCTTTTCTGGCGGGCAAGATGACGCTGGCCGCTCTGCGCGCCGAGATGACACGCCTTGCAAAGCAGCTGCCGGAGTACGATACCGTGCGGGCCATGTACGGTGTTGGCGAAACCACTGCCACACAGCTTATGGCTGAGATCGGCGATGTACGCCGTTTCCCACGCCGCAGTTCCATCGTTGGATTTGCCGGCGTTGATCCGGCCGTAGACCAGTCCGGCAAGCACAGCGCCAAGAGCGTCCCTACGACCAAGCGAGGCTCTCCACATCTGCGGAAAACGCTGTACCAAATCGCCTGTACTTACCTGAGAAAAGCCCCGGCAGATGAGCCGGTGTACCTGTTCCTTGATAAGAAACGCAGCGAGGGCAAGCCTTATTTTGTCTACATGACAGCCGCGCAGAACAAGTTCCTGCGCATCTACTATGCCCGTGTGAAAGAGTGCCTGGAGGCTTTTGACGCACAGCAGGACACCTCACAAAGATAAATCAGATTGCTACTTTATCCCGGCTGGCGAAGCTTTTTCTCCAGCCTGTTTTGTTATACCCTCTTTCAGTCTCGCAAATTTTACGGGACTTTTCTCATTTCAGCTATTGACTTTTGTTTGCAGGACTCCTCGTAGTAGTCACGGAGCTGGAAGCCCAGCGCTTCCATGTCGCTGTGATCCATGCCAAGCCCGTGACGCAGGATGTCATAGAGATTCCCGGCGTCATAGCGGCTGCTGAGAAGATCCACGAGCTTCTCCACCAGTTCCCGCTCACGCTCCGGCGTGATTTGCGTTGCTGTTATATTCATAATCATTTCCTTCCTTTCAGCCTTTCGGCAGATATGCCCTCGGATTCGTCCGTTCCCCGTTGACGCGCGCCTCGAAGTGGAGGTGCGGCCCGGTGGAGCGCCCGGTGCTGCCGGAGAGGGCGATGATGTCACCCGCCTGCACGTTTTGTCCCACTCTCGCCAGAAGCTGAGAGCAGTGACCGTACAGCGTAACGAGTCCGTTGCCGTGGTCGATGCACACGTAGTAGCCATAGCCTCCGGCATTGTACTTGGAGACCGTCACCGTCCCCGGCAGCGCGGCGCGGATGGGCGTGCCGGTGGGAACAGCCAGGTCTATGCCGGTGTGCCCCTTGCGCTTCCCGGTGATGGGATCGATGCGGTTGCCGAATTCAGAGGTGACACGGCGCTCCCAGCCTGAACCGATGGGCGAACAGAAACCGTCCGCGCCAATGTACGGCACATCCACGCCTGGTATCCAGCCCTCGGAGCCACCGGCTATGCCATAGCGGATGAGGTTGTAGATACTGTCAGCATTGGACTTCTGTTCCGCAGATATTTCCAAGTGAAGAGTTTTTTCAATATTACCGTACACGGTGGCTATGTCCGTGATGGGAATCGCCACGGTGTAGCTTTCCTCGGTTTCCGTCCCGTCCTCGGCGGTGACGGTGCGGGTGCGTTCCTCGTAGGTCACAAAGCAGTCCACGAACTGCTTATGCGCTCTCTTGCTC
>OIXL01000701.1_pt1 | contig 15538 bp, 7 predicted proteins | sample 1587761 | NCBI WGS metagenome assembly OIXL01 (sample SAMN03283246) | human gut metagenome | biome: human-associated habitat; material: feces | host: Homo sapiens | place: Peru | collected 2012 | reverse complement strand
AGTAACTCCATACTGTCGCCATGAGCCTCTCTGTCGTGAAAGACTACCGGCATATCAAGGTCATTGGCAAGTTTAAGCTGAGATTTTACAACCTCTATCTGCTTATCCTTTGGAATATCCCAATGATAATCAAGTCCGATTTCACCAATGGCAACTATTTTCTTATTTTCAGATATTTCTGCCACTTTGTCAAGATAATTTTCTTGTAAATTTTCTAAACATTCAGGATGAATACCCACTGTACCATACACAAAGTCGTATTTACTGCAAAGGTCAAGTACAGTTTTCACATTTTCAAGGTCTGTGCCGTTAGTTACAACACCACAAACACCTTTACCAGGTAAACTTTCCACAAGACTATATCTATCTTCATCAAACCATTCGTCATCATAGTGACAATGACCGTCAAAAATATTGTTATACATATATTCTCCACTATTAGAGGTTAGAAGAACTAACCTCTAATACTTTAAGTAAAATTAAGAAATTTTGCTACCTGCAGGAATTTCATTATCTAGGAAGATAACCTTTACATCATCACCGGTACTTGCAGCAAGAATCATACCGTTGCTTTCAACGCCACAAAGTTTTGCAGGTTTTAGGTTAGCAACAAGAACAATCTTCTTACCGACAAGTTCATCAGGCTTATAATAAGGAGAAATACCTGAGGCAACTGTTCTGTCCTTTTCACCGTCAAATACTGTTAGTTTTAATAACTTCTTAGACTTCTTAATAGGTTCACAAGCCTTGATTTCACCAACACGAAGTTCTACCTTTGCAAAATCATCAATACCGATTTGTGCAAGGCCTTCAATCTTTGGTGCAGTTTTCTTTTCGTTCTTCTTTGCTTCTTCTTGCTTTGCGTGAATTTCAGCAAGTAACTTTTCAGAATCAAGTCTGTTAAATAGAGGAACTGCCTTGTTAACCTTTACACCCGGCTTTAATGTGCCAAATGAATCAAGTGTATCGTAATCCTTATTGTCACAATTTAGCTGTTCCATAATCTTGTCTGATGTTTCAGGCATAAATGGTGAAAGTAAAATTGCAATATATCTGATACCTTCAAGTAGGTTGTAAAGTACTGTACCAAGTCTTGCTTTCTTTTCTTCATCCTTAGCTAATGCCCAAGGCATTGTTTCGTCAATGTACTTGTTGCATCTCTTTGCTAAAGCTACAATAGTTTCTAGTGCATCAGCAACTCTATATGTTGTTAGTAGTTCATCAACCTTTTTAACTGTATCTGTACAAGCAGTCTTGATTTCAAAGTCAAGAACTTCTTCAGCAGTTGGTTCTTGAATAACACCGTCAAAATACTTGTTGTTCATAGCAATAGTACGGTTTACTAAGTTACCGATTGTATTAGCTAGGTCAGAGTTATATCTTTCAAAGATTGTTTCATATGTGATAGAACCATCGGATGCATAAGGCATTTCTGATAGTAGGTAATATCTAACTGCATCAACACCGATTAGCTTTACAAGGTCATCAGCATAAATAACATTACCTCTTGATTTACTCATTTTGTCCTGACCGAATAGTAGCCATGGATGAGCAAATACCTGTTTAGGTAGTGGTTCACCAAGAGCCATTAGCATAATTGGCCAATAGATTGTGTGGAATCTTAGAATATCCTTACCGATAATATGAACATCAGCAGGCCAGTACTTTCTGTACTTGTCGCTATTTTCGCCACAATCATAACCTAAAGCAGTGATATAGTTTGATAGTGCATCAATCCATACATAAATAACATGCTTAGGGTCAAAGTCAACAGGAATACCCCACTTAAATGATGTACGGCTAACACATAAATCCTGAATACCCGGTTTAATAAAGTTATTAACCATTTCCTTTTTACGGCTTTCAGGATAAATGAAGTTAGGATGTTCTTCAATAAAGTCCTCTAGTTGTTTCTGATACTTAGATAGCTTTAGGAAATATGCTTCTTCCTTAGCAGGTTTTACTTCTCTGCCACAGTCAGGACACTTACCGTCAACTAACTGGCTTTCTGTCCAGAAACTTTCGCAAGGTGTACAGTAAAGACCTTCATATTCGCCCTTATAAATATCACCTTGGTCATATAATTTCTTAAATATCTTTTGAACTGTCTTTTCGTGATGTTCGTCAGTTGTTCTAATAAAGTGATCGTAAGTTGTATTTAATAGGTCACAAATTTCTTTAATTTCTCCGGCAACCTTATCAACATATTCCTTAGGAGTTACACCGGCTGCCTCAGCATATTCTTCAATCTTCTGACCATGTTCGTCAGTACCTGTACAGAAGAATACATCGTAGCCCTGCATTCGCTTATATCTTGCAATAGCATCTGTCATAACAATTTCGTAACTGTTACCTATATGTGGTTTTCTTGAAGTGTAAGCGATAGCAGTTGTAATATAAAATTTCTCTTTATCGCACTTTTTACACATAATACTCACTCCTTGTCCCATAATATCATTATTAATTGTGTAGTAACACTTATATTTCATTATAACAAAGTGAAGATAAAAATGCAATTAATATGTATTAATTTATATTAATTCTCATATAATATATTAGTATTTTAAATTTATTCTTTAATTCTCTTCTAAATTTCACTCAAATTTTAAAAATTAAAAAACTTAAACAACAAGAAATTATCTACTCAAAAGTCATTTTAAACTTATTTAAACACCGATTTTACGATAATTTAAAAAGTTTTTTATATTTTTTATATATTTGCAGCCAAAAAGAAAAGTGAACCAATGAAATCGCCTACGGGCGTTGCAGGAAAGGACTGCAATTCATTAAACAGAAATATTGAGCAAAGGAAAATTGTTGTTTCTAACTAACTTATTATTCTTTCAATTAAGAACAATGTAGTTATCCATTCCGATGGAATTCCTTGGTTTTGGAAAACAAGGAAAGTAAAACCTACAGGAAATGACGAGTTAACTAAAAGCTAAACATAAAGTTTAAAACTATAAAAATATGAAGAAAAGATTTACACTAATGATGATGGTGTTATGCTTCTTAATGAGCATACCACTGAAAATGATGGCTGAAACTGTTACTATCCATTTCGTAGATGAAGATGGATGGGGAGATTATGCTGCTTATGTATATGATAAAACAATTACAGGAGAAGGTTCTCTGCCTTGGGTTACAGCTGGTTGGCCTGGTCAAAAGGTGGCAAGTAATGAGGATATAAAGACTCTTGCCAATGGTAAGAAAGTAGTAACATGGAAAATTGACTTGAAATCTTGTTCGCTTTCGAATGCTCTTATCATATTCAATAATAATAGTAATAATGATGGTGACAAAAAGCAGTATCCTTCAGGTAGTGGTTGGGCGGTTCAGGATGGCCTGTATTATTACAAAAATGGAACAACTTCTACAACTCCTCCTTCAGAAGGTGACGACAGTGGCTCAGGAACAACTTCTCCCACTATTTCCGTTAAAAGTAATTATGGTCAAGATTGGGGCGTTAACAATAAATTCAATTTTAGCTCGACAGATGGTAAAATCTATACTTGTGAATTGAAGGATGTTCCGGCCAATGAAACAGTTTATTTCCGAATTGTGAAAAATGATAAAGAGTGGGGTCCTAACTCTGGTTCAAACTTGGTATTGACAAGTGAGTATCAGAAAATTTATCAAGTTGATAATTCATCTGTATCTCTTCAGATTGGTCCTTCTACTGTCCAGTCTACTTATACTATTACTTATGATAGTGAAAATAACCTGATTAAGTGTACATCAACATCTGGCAGTGGCACAGGAGGTGGTGGCAGCACAACCATTGATTGGAATACTGTGGCAAAGAATCGTCTCACAGAAAAAACTCGTGTATATACTCAGGGTTTCTATCTCGCTGGTAACTTCTTTACCTTTGATAAAGATAAGGTTGATGGAAAATATAAGATAAATTATGATGATGCTGTGTTCAAGTTCCAGCAGCAGAATGATCAATCAATTAATGCAATTGCAGAAACTCCATATGATGTATATATGGTTGAGATACCTGCTTCTCTTGATGCTCATGCACAGGTAATGTATGTGGATGAGTCAGGAAAAGCTGTGAAGCTATTTTGTCCTACTTCTGCTTGTGGCATTAGTGAGACTTATCCTACAACAGAGGCTAAGTCTACTAATTGGGAAACTTTGAATGGAACGGAAAAATTTAAAGAGAATAACAATTATTGGGATTTTTCTACTCGTAATAAGCCTAATAAGGGATATTCTGATGGATTGTACGAAGTATATATTGCTGTGGACAAGAGAACTCATGAGCCAGCTAAGTGGATGATTACACATATAGCAGATAGGCGTGTAGCTTACTTCATCAGCGATGCTCCTGATGCCACAGCTATACCTCTTTATGATGCTTTCATATCAGATGATCAAGGTGGTCGATTTAGCAATAAGTTCTTTGCTACAGTCAATCTCGCTACTAATCGTTCATACTATGTAATATCCAATTATGTTAGAGATTCTGGAGATGTTGATAAGGCGCAATCTTATGGAGCTTTTAATCCAAATCTTCATGCTATTTCTTGTCCAACGACTACAAAACTTTTCATGTTGGGTAATGCAGCTAAAGATATCGCTCTGACAGATGATAACAATCAGTTTAATCAGTTCTCACCTAACGAAGAGCCTATGCCTGGTGCTCGTTCTGGCAAGAAACAGAGTGTTGTAATTGTCGAATACAATCCTTCAAATGGTGATAGAGATAATGCTAATCTTGATAAGCATTTTGGTATTCGTGGACAAGTGATCGTCCGTTCAGACCGTAAAGAACTTACCTCTGTATCTTTGGTAGGTGATGCTATTCCTGGTACTACCAATGCGGATGGTACATGGAATTACAAATCTGATGTTGCAGATATGACTTATGATGAAACCGAGCAGTGCTATAAGGCGACAGTCGTTACAACTGTACCTGATAATGGAAAATCAAAGTTCAGATTTGTAGGTAACCGTAATCAGAAAATTACTTGGTTTGAGGATTCTAATTCTGATGACAATGCCATGGCAAAGCATCCTTATGATTCTGATGATACATCAGTTCATGGTCATACAGCTGATGCTAATGATCCTAATAAGGTAAATTATACAGAAAATGGTGACCCTACCAGTGCAGATTATAATAGTTGGAACATCATCTGGAACCGCCCTGCTGGAAGATGGACTGTACGTCTTTACTTCTATACTACCAGTGATGGTAATAATCCTAAGACTGATTATTATTATACCATTACTGCAAGTAGTGATATGGAATTGTATGATATAATGGATATTGTTTATGGTTCCGAAACCAACAAGCAGAATATCCATAACAAGGGTGAGTATAAGTTCTTGAGAACATGGAGTGCTAAAAAGACATGGAAGATTTCAAACAAAGTTGATGTTTTCGTTGTGAACAATGTGGCTGAAGGCGAATCTGCAGTTAAGTTGACTTTGAAGAAGATTAATAAACTCGATGATACAGGAAATTACAACATTATTCCTGCTGAAACTGGTGTGATTCTTGCAACAACGAGTGCGGCTTCCGAGATAACTGGAGCTCATTTTGTAGCTCGTCAAAATTACACTTCTTACAACAAATTGGTTATTCCAATGGAGGAAAATAAGTCAGAATATAAATATACTGATAATGATAACCTCCTAAACACAATCTATTATTCAAAGGTTATACCTGCTTCGGATGAAAATAGTTTTAACTATTTCTTTGCTTACTATAATGCTCTTATTGCGACAAAGAAAACCGACCTGTATGGTGAATCAGACTACCTCCTTGGATTCTGGATTTCCAAGGGTAGCAAGCCATATCCAGGTAACAGTAGTTATTTGCCAATAGGTAAGGAAAAAGCAGCAACAATGAATCGCCTTGGTACAAGTTATGATGATTTTGTATCTGGTGGCACTGATGGCAGTGCTAAGAAGGTTCCTGGAATCATATTTGACTTTGCTAATGTAGGCGGTACAACTGGAATTAACGAGGTGGTAAATCAGAGCACTAAGTTGAACGACGGCAAATACTACACCCTGAGTGGTCAGCAGGTAGAGAAGCCTACAGCAGGTGGTATCTATATCCACAACGGCAGAAAGTTCGTGGTTAAGTAAATATAAGCATTGTAGAACAAGTAAGCGAAGAATAAGATGAAAAAGAAATATATACAACCGAATGTTTCAGTAAGTTTTGTTGTTGTGGAGTCACAACTGTTGGGACAATCGCAAGAAGGAGTTAATTTTGGGCCAGGTGGATTGGGTGGTGGTTTCTCTAAGAAGCACGACTTCACCGACGACAGTTTTGACGACACAGCTTGGCCTAAGGATAAATCACCCTGGGAAGACTGATGATTAGGCTTCATAACATTTTCAGTAAATTGTAAGAATAGGTTGAGAAAAGTGTAAAATTAATTAAAGGGTTAGTTTAATTAGTTTAATTAATCGCTATTATCATTAAAGAGGGCTGCAGAGATGCAGTCCTCTTTTCTGTTATCACTCCCTTTGGTCGTTAGAAGTTATAGCCAACAGCCTTTTTGGTTGAAGATTTAGCTGTAAAGCATATGGCTTTAACTTCTCTAACTTCTTTAAATTCTTTAACTTCTGAACTTGCGAAACTTGAGTATAATATCGAAGCCGCTTTCATATTTCGAGGCTTTTTATTCAAAAAGTTTATGCTTTGGTAACGACAATATATAAATGGTTGGATGCTGCAATAAAAATAACAAGTTGAAAGTTTGCCTTTTTCAAATCTTTTCCTTAACTTTGCATCGTGAAGTTATTTTCATAGAAATCATAACTTATCGATTATGGGCGAAACTAATAATAGAATATTACCTGTAGGCATACAGTCTTTTGAGAAAATTCGAAAGGAAGGTCTGCTCTATGTTGACAAGACTGAGATTATCTGGAATCTTGTTAATACCGGTAAAACATATAATTACCTGAGCCGTCCAAGACGTTTCGGTAAATCATTGTTGGTGGATACTTTGCAGGCTTATTTCGAGGGTAGAAAGGAACTTTTCGAAGGACTGAAAATCATGGATTTGGAAAAGAAATGGGTGAAGCGTCCTGTTGTCAGGCTTGATATGAGCCGGGCAGGATCTACAGCTCATGAACTCAACGCTTATCTTAATCTGGCCTTCAAGGAATATGAACAGAAATATGGAATAGAAGCTTCTGCTTCAGACTCTTTATCCAATCGTTTTGATATAATTATCCAGTCTGCCTATGAACAGACGGGACAGCAGGTTGCTATCCTGATAGATGAATATGATTCTCCTTTACAGCATTCTTGGAAGACTCCTCATCATGAAGATTGTACCTCTATCTTTCGCAGTGTTTTTGCTATTCTCAAAGCTGATGACGCATACGAGAAATTTGTCTTCATCACGGGTATTACCAAGTTTACTCAAATCTCCTTGTTCTCGGTTTTGAACAATTTGAGTAATATCAGTTTTGATCCTCCTTATGCTGCTATCTGTGGTATTACGAAAGAGGAAGTGGCGAACAATTTCATGCCTGAAATTGAGGCTATGGGAGAACACAATGGTTGGACTCCGGAAGAAACGATTCTGCAGTTGAAGGCTTATTATGACGGTTATCATTTCTGCAAGAACAGTCCTGTTGATATTTTCAATCCGTTCAGTCTGCTCAATGCTTTGGCTGATAAAGAACTGAAAAACTACTGGGCTGCTTCTGGTGCTACGTCTTTGTTGCCTAAGTTTGTCAGTGATATGGAAATTCAGTTGGAGCATTTCGATCATTGCTATATTGACCGTGATACTTTGGAGACTTCAGATGTTTCTGATGGAGGAACAGAACTCTTCCTTTATCAATCCGGTTATCTGACCATCAAGGATTATGATGAGGGTGTTTATACTTTGGGTATTCCTAACTTTGAAGTAAGGAAAGCGCTCTACAAAATAGTAGTACCGGCTTTGACTTTGAAGACAAAAGCTCAGGCTATTACCACACAGAATATTCTTTTAAAGATGATGCAAGATGGTAATCTTGATGAAGCTAAGAAAGCCCTGAAGGCTTTGATAGCTGATGTGCCGTATAGCAATAAAAAGTTGGCAAGCATGGATATGGAAGAACGTTATCGTCTTATCATTAGTACCATTTTTAATGCTATAGGTTTCAAGGTTGAAGTAGAAAAGCAAATCTCTACTGGCAGGATAGATATGGTGGTTTTTACTCGTCGTATTATTTATGTGCTTGAGCTTAAACTTACTAATAATGGTGGTGTTAAGGCGGCTGAGCATCAGATAAAAGACAGACAGTATGTTGAACCATTTAAAGCTGATGGTCGAAAGGTTATAGCTTTGGCTGTTGAATTGGATGATATGGGTAAGGGACTCATCGATTGGAAAGAAGTTGATTAGCATGAATGCTATGTTACAATAGTTTTTCGGTTAAAATATTAGAGGGTGTGTCATAAGCTTCTTAGGATTTTTTATGACACACCCTCTTTGAATTATGCAAGCTTTTTAGTAGAAATCTTTGAAATATTCCATGCAATCGATTGCGTAATAATGTTTTACGTTATGATGCAATCGATTGCGCATAATTATTCGTTCTTTTTTGCATAAATTCTATCACCTTATATATATAATGAGTAACTTTGCATAAGTTAATCTGCACCTCAGCAAAACATTCAAGCAAGCTTGATGTTCTGCATTCGGTTTGCATAACTTTGTAGCAACGAAAGATATTAACAATCAAATAACTAACATAGATATTCATCACTAACTAAAAATTAAATAACCAGTCTATCAAATGAGGAAATTTACATTCAGGCTATGGGCAGTCCTTATGCTCATGTTGGTCTCCTTGCAGACGATGGCAACGGATACGTTTACCAGCAATCGTACTGACTTCCGAGACGAAAGTATCTATTTCATGATGACCACCCGTTTCTACGATGGTGATACAGGTAACAATGTGCTCTGCTGGGATAACCAGTCAGCGCAGATTGAAACAAAAGACCCTTGCTGGCGAGGCGACTTCCAGGGTGTCATCGACAAGCTCGACTACATCAAGGCATTGGGTTTCACTGCCATCTGGATTACACCAGTAGTGCAGAACGCATCCGGTTACGACTACCACGGTTATCATGCCATGGATTTCCAGCATGTTGACTGCCGTTATCAGAGCAGCGATGGTAGCAAGGACGGTGACGCCATGTTCCAGGAACTCATTGACAAGGCTCACGAAAAGGGTATCAAGATTATCCTCGACATCGTGCTCAACCACACCGGTAACTTCGGTGAGCAGACACTCTGCAAGGAGTTTGACCGTAATACCGACTTGGAAACTCAGGCACTCATCAATGCTTGTATGATTCCTAACGAGGAGAAGTTGGGTTCCGACTACCTTACAAGTGTCCCTTATGAGCAGTATCAGCGTCGTCTTGGCTTGTTGAAGAACGTCCGTGGTAAGAACGAGGATGTTCACAACTACTGGCACCACTTTGGTGACTTCAACTGGGACTTTCCTAACCGCTGGTGGGCTCAGATTGCAGGCGACTGCGTCGATCTGAACACCGAGAACGACTACGTAGCAGATTATCTCGTAAAGTGCTACGGCAGCTTCATCAAGATGGGTGTGGATGGTTTCCGTATCGATACATCCGGTCATATCTCACGTTTGACATTCTGCAAGCAGTTTATTCCTCAGTTTACAGCCCTCGGTAAGCAGTATGAGGACAAGCGATTGAACAAGGCTCCTTTCTTCATGTATGGTGAGGTTTGCGCCCGTTACAGTGATGTCACATACCGTGGTCAGGATAACCTCTCTTGCTATTATTACACATGGGAGGCTCCAAAGAATTTGCTCGACAAATGGGATGGTAGCCAGAAATACTGGGATACACAGGTACTCTTTGATAAAGCCAATGGCGGTACAGGTGTGGATGATCATCAGATGGCTCTCTGTGAGTCAGACAATGCCCCAACACCAACAAGCGACAATACCTTTATGGTGAATGGTAAGTGGCATGAGCCAGACTATTCTCAGGCAAGTGGTTTCCATGTGATCGACTTCCCATTGCACTACAACTTCGGTAATGCTGCCGCCGCATACGGTTTGGCAAAGTCAGGTGACAAGAGATATAATGATGCTACCTATAATGTGGTATATGTTGATAGCCACGACTACGGTCCTCAGCAAACCAACGACCAATTCCGTTTCTCTGGTGATGATGCTCAGTGGGCAGAGAATCTCTCTCTGATGTTTACCTTCCGTGGTATTCCATGTCTCTATTATGGTTCTGAGGTTGGTTTCCGTCGCGGTGCTCCGATTGACAGAGGTCCTCACGGTCCTCTTTCTGAAACTGGTCGTGCTTACTTCGGTGGTTACCTCACTGGTGATGTAGAAGCATCTGATTTCGGTGACTACAAGGCAACAGGTAATGTGGCTGCAACTTTGAATCATGATGTAGCTCAGCACCTCATCCGTCTGAACAAGATTCGTCAGGCTGTTCCTGCTTTGCGTAAGGGTCAGTGGACCGACGATGGTTGTACTCCTGCTGATGGCGGTATCGCCTTCAAGCGTGCTTATAAGAATGACAGCTATGCACTCGTAGCCATCAATGGTGGTGCAACATTCACAGATTGCCCTGATGGTACTTATACCGACGTGGTAACAGGCAAGACTTACACTGGTACTACTATCACCGTTGATGCTCCTGCTACTCAGGGTCAGCTCCGTGTTCTCGTGAAGGACTGGAAGGGCGGTCAGATCGGTGAGGATGGTCCTTTCATCTATAATGAGACTCCTAAGTCTAAGTCAGAGGCTGATCAGGCTTACGATGGTCATGAGGAAGATGGTACAACATGGGTTGAGCCACAGAGTAACGAGTTTGGTTTGAAGCTTTCTCAGAATGGTGGTACCTTCCGCACCAATACTGTTACTGTAGAGGTAAGCCTTAGCGGTAAGGCAACTTCTGGTTGGTTCCAGGTAGAAGGTAAGGACAAGGTAGAGTTGGCTCCTGGTGAGACCAAGAAATTCACTATCGGTGAAGACATGAACTTCAAGCAGAGCAAGACTGTAACATGGTATGCTAAGAACGACAAGAGTGAGAAGAATGGTTCTGTATCCTTCACCAAGGTGGATCCTAACGCATCTATCACCGTATATGTAAAGGCAGACAATGCTCCAACTATCTATGCTTGGGTTCCTGGTACTCCAGCTAAGGAGTTGACAGGTGCATGGCACGGTAAGACCATGGATGGTCCTGAAGAGATTGGTGGTGTCAACTACTGGTACAAGACTTTCGATGGAGTAGAGAGCTTCAATGTGATTCTGAATAATGGTAATGACAAGCAGTCAAGTGACATCACTGGTATTACAGGTGATATCTACTTGGAATACGATGGTGGTTCAAATGTCAAGACGCTCGATGCTCCTGTCAACACAACAGCCAAGGTTACTTTGAGTCCTAACGGTGGTGACTTCGAGAAGACGATTACTGTAACAGCAACCCTCAGCGACAATGCCAAGAGCGGTTGGTATAAGATTGGCGATGGCAAGCAGGTGGCTCTTACTCCTGGTAAGCCAGTTACCTTCACTCTCGGTGCTGACATGATGGAAGGCGAGAGCAAGACTGTAACTTGGAGCGCAACTAATGCAGAGGATAAGGCTAAGATAGGTACTGCTACCTTCAACAAGAAGGCTGAGGTGGTTATTCCTACTCCAACAGGTATCTTCGCTTACTTCCTCGCTCCTTCAGATTGGAATCAGGTAGTCTGCTGGGCTTGGAATAATACAGACAACTTTACTGGTGGTAACTGGCCAGGTGTAGCATGTACCAAGACCGGTTTGAAGAAGAATGGTTTGGATGTCTGGATGTGGAAGTATGATGGCGATTTGACAACTGCTCCTACTATGATCATCTTCAGCAACGGCAGTGGTCAGCAGACAAAGGATTTGGAATTCGAAAACGGTGCAGTTTATAACTTTGACGGTAAGACCAATGAGTCTGTCTCAACAGGTATCAACCAGGTAGGTAGCAAGAAGGCTCCTGCTAAGTTGAAGATTTACTCTATCAATGGTGTGAAGGTAGCCGAAGTGAACAAGGTTTCTGATGCAGAATACGTTCTGGTTCCAGGTATGTACATCTGCAATGGCAAGAAGTTTGTTATCAAATAAATTACTGCTACTTTGGGACTTAAACAAGCACTTCGCCTGCTCTGTAAGCGGGTAGTGTGAGTTTGTCCCCATACGGTTAGCAGTTTATGTACATAATATTCTCTGAATGAGGCTGATTTTTGCAAATATCCGTTTTGCGAAATTCAGCCTCTTTTTCTTTGTTGTTGCGAAATCGATTGCACAGAAAAAACAATAGAAAAGTGAATTGTTTTATAGTATTTATAAAAAGAATTCGTAATTTTGTGGTGTAATTATTAAACAATTCAATTTTAAACTTAACAATTTAATTATGAAAAAACTTGCCGCAAAATTATGGGCGGTTCTTATGCTCATGTTGGTCTCAATGCAGTCGATGGCGACGGATGTCTTCACATCTAATCGTACAGACTTCCGAGACGAAAGTATCTATTTTATGATGACCACCCGTTTCTACGATGGAGATCCAAGTAACAACGTGCTCTGCTGGGATAACCAGGAAGCACAGAAGAGTACCAAGGACCCTTGTTGGCGAGGTGACTTCCAGGGTGTTATCGACAAACTCGACTACATCAAGGCGTTAGGTTTCACTGCCATCTGGATCACTCCTGTCGTACAGAATGCATCCGGTTATGACTACCACGGCTATCATGCTTCGGATTTCTCCAAGGTAGATTGCCGTTATCAGAGCGGTGACGGCAAAAAGAGCGGTGACGTGATGTTCCAGGAACTCATCGACAAGGCTCACGCCAAGGGTATCAAGATTATCCTCGATATCGTGCTCAACCACTCCGGTAACTTCGGTGAGGAGAAGCTCTGCAAGGAGTTCGACCGCGATACACGTCTTCGTAACCAGGCAGACATCAATGCTTGTATGATTCCTAATCCCGAAACATTAGGTAGTGACTATCCAAGTCTTTTGCCTGCGGCACAGTATCAGCGTCGTCTTGCCCTGATGAAGAATACCGATGGTCAGAATCATGATTCACACAACTACTGGCACCATTTGGGTAGCTTCAACTGGGACTTTCCTAATCGTTGGTGGGCTCAGATTGCAGGTGACTGTGTGGACTTCAATACTGAGAATAATACAGTGGCTGAATATCTTGTCAAATGCTATGGCAATTTCATCAAGATGGGTGTCGATGGTTTCCGTATTGATACATCCGGTCACATCTCACGTCTTACCTTCTGCAAGCAGTTTATTCCTCAGTTTGCTGCCCTCGGTAAGCAGTACGAGGACAAGCGATTGAACAAGGCTCCATTCTTCATGTATGGTGAGGTTTGTTCCCGTTACAGTGGTGTGCAGTACCGTGGTCAGGACAACCTTTCACCTTTTTATTATACATGGAAGGCTCCACAGAACTTGATGGATCAGTTTGATGGCAGCCAGTCATACTGGGACACTCAGGAAATTTATGACACAGGTTCTGGTTATGATGATAAGCTGATGCCTCTCTGTGAGAAGGATAATGCGAATTCTCCAGAAAGCAACAATACCTTTATGGTGAATGGTAAGTGGCATGAGCCAGACTATTCTCAGTCAAGCGGTTTCAATGTGATCGACTTCCCATTGCACTACAACTTCGGTAATGCTGCCACCGCATACGGCTTGGCTAAGTCTGGTGATATGAAATATAATGACGCTACCTATAATGTGGTATATGTAGATAGTCACGACTATGGTCCTGGATCAGGGTCTCGTTTTGGCGGCTCAGACGCTCAGTGGGCAGAGAATCTCTCTCTGATGTTCACCTTCCGTGGAATCCCATGTCTCTATTATGGTTCTGAGGTAGGTTTCCGTCGCGATGTTGTGATTGACAGAGGTCCTAATGGTCCTCTTTCTGAAACTGGTCGTGCTTACTTCGGTGGATATATCACAGGTGATGTAGAAGCATCAGACTTCGGTGAATACAAGGCTTCTGGTAATGTGGCTGCCTCATTGAATCATGATGTCGCTCAGCACCTCATCCGTCTGAACAAGATTCGTCAGGCTGTTCCTGCTCTCCGTAAAGGTCAGTGGACTGACGATGGTTGTACTCCTGCCAAGGGTGGTATCGCCTTCAAGCGTGCTTATAAGGACAGTTATGCACTCGTAGCCCTCAATGGTGGTGCTACTTTCACAGATTGCCCAGCTGGTACTTATACAGACTTGGTAACAGGCAAGACTTACACAGGTTCTACTATCACTGTTGATGCTCCTAATAATCAGGGTCAGGTTCGCGTACTCGTGAAAGACTGGACTGGTGGCAAGCTCATTGATGATGGTGCTTTCATCTACGATACAACAGCCAAGTCTCTGGGTGCCCAGACCTATGATGGTAATGAAGAGGCTGGTACAACTTGGGTTGACGAGGCTCCTCTTCCGCCTGTAAGCGTTTCTCTTTCTCCAGCTGGCGGAAATTTCCGCACCAATACGGTAACTGTTACCGCTGAGGCCTCAGAAGATGCTACGTCTGCTTGGTATCAGATAGAGGGACAGGACAAGGTAGATTTGACCCCTGGTAAGTCTGTTACCTTCACTATCGGTGAAGACATGAACTTCAAGGACACCAAGACAGTGACTTGGAGTGTAACAAGCTCTGAAGGCAAGGAGAAGACTGGTAAGGTAACATATACTAAGGTTGATCCTAACGCATCTATCGTGGTCATGGTGAAGGCTGACAAGGCTCCTTACATCCACGCTTGGACAACAGGTGTTGACGGTAAGAATTTGACAGGTGCATGGCCTGGTAAGGTGATGAAAGGTCCTGAGGAGATTGATGGTGCTAAATACTGGACTTATGATTTCGATAACGTTGAGAGCTTCAATGTAATATTGAATAATGGTAGCGGTGATCAGTCTGGTGACATCACTGGTATTACAAGTGATATCTACTTGGAGTATGATGGTGGTAAAAGTGCCAAGAAGATTTCTGCTCCAGCAAATTCGACAGTTGCTGCTAAGGTGGCTTTCAGCCCTAACGGTGGTGAATTTGAGAAGACAATCACTGTAACTGCAACGCTGAGCAGCAATGCTAAGAGCGGTTGGTATAAGATCGGTGATGGCGAGCAGGTGGCTCTTACTCCTGGTAAGGCTGCTACATTCACACTCGGTGCTGACATGATGGAAGGCGAGAGCAAGACTGTAACTTGGAGCGCTACTAATGCTGATGGTACAACCAAGACAGGTTCTTCAACCTTCAACAAGATTAAAGAGGTAGTTATTCCTACTCCAACAGGTATCTTCGCTTACTTCCTCGCTCCTTCAGATTGGAATCAGGTAGATTGCTGGGCTTGGACTGAAACAGACAACTTTACTGGTGGTAACTGGCCAGGTGTAGCATGTACCAAGACCGGTGTGAAGAAGAATGGTTTGGATGTCTGGATGTGGAAGTATGATGGCGATTTGACAACTGCTCCTACTATGATCATCTTC
>OIXL01000698.1_pt1 | contig 15590 bp, 8 predicted proteins | sample 1587761 | NCBI WGS metagenome assembly OIXL01 (sample SAMN03283246) | human gut metagenome | biome: human-associated habitat; material: feces | host: Homo sapiens | place: Peru | collected 2012 | reverse complement strand
GTCAGGGTTCCCCCCATTGCGGAATATTCTTAGCTGCTGCCTCCCGTAGGAGTCTGGGCCGTATCTCAGTCCCAATGTGTCCGTCCACCCTCTTAGGCCGGATAACTATCGTCGCCTTGGTGGGCCTTTACCCCGCCAACAAGCTAATAGTGCGCAGGCCGCTCTTACGGCGTGGCCGTAGCCACTTTCCACGCCTCCCTCCAAGGAGGCGTCCTTATCCGGTATTACCCGGTATTTCTACCGGCTATCCCCGTCCACAAGATGCGTCACCCACGTGTTACTCACCAGTCCGCCACTCTAGGGAAGGAGCAAGCCCCTTCCTTGCCGTCCGACTTGCATGCTTAAGACGCGCCGCCAGCGTTCGTTCTGAGCCAGGATCAAACTCTCCATGATTATCTCCAGCCCCCGAAGGGGCAAGAATCCAAACCACTAAAAATCTGAAACCGTAGCCTTTTCTATTTTTACAGAATTGCTGGCAGTTCTTTCTACTATTAAAAACAACTGCGTTTCGGTTCTTGTTCTTGCCGTCCCCCTGCGGATTGAAACCCGCGGAAAAACGGCGGCACTAACCTTATTCTAGTCTTTCTTTCCTTCCCTGTACTGTCAAACAGCTTATTCACCGTGGCTCAGCAGCGCTGTGCGACGGTGAATATGAATATATACTCTTGATGAAAAAGTGTCAACACTTATTTTAAGTTTTTTTGAAATTTTTTTTATTTTTTTTATTTTTTTTATTTTTTTTTATTTTTCTAAATAGGCTGGACATTTCAAGCCACAGGGAAAAACAGAGGCCTAAAGAAGTGGTTGTTTACTTTTTTTTGCGGCAGCAAAGAGAGAGCGCGGCGCTGGACTAAAACAGAAGGCAGGATTTCAACTCCTGCCTTCTGTTTTATTTGCAGCTCATGACGAAGTCAATGGAGCTGCCAAAAATTAAATTACTTTTTTCCGCCTTTGCTTGAAGAATTGTTGCCTCGGTTTCCGCCGCTTGGATTTCCAGTTGTTGACGGCATTCTTCCGCCCTCTCCATAGTGGCTGTTGCCGGGTTTTACTGTTGTCTTGCCCATAAATTAAACCTCCTTTAATCTATTTTCCACTGCGAAAGTGCGAAAACTTGCTCCGCACTTTCACAGACAGAATCAGATCTGATAAATTAGTTTGAATATGTGAAGTTATAACTCACAGAATCGCTGAAATCGCTAGTCTTGTCAGTGCTGAAAATTCCGTCTGCGGCCTTTATCCAGAAGTACTAAGTGCCGGAAGCGGAGAGTGTGATTTTACAGCCGTAAGTTCCAGAACTTCCGTAGCTCGATGCACAGGTCGCAGTTGCCGTGTCGTCCGATGTGTTGTAGTAAATCCAGTAGTCTTTCGCTCCGTTATCTGTCCAAGTGACCTTTACTGTGTTCGTTTCTGTTGAAGCCGCAACCGCAAGCCCTGTCGGTGCAGAAAGCGGCGTATACGTAAAATCGTAGCTCACAGAATCGCTAAAAGCGCTGGTTGTTTCCGTATTATCAGCAGCCTTTATCCAAAAGTAGTAAGTGCCAGAATCGGAAAGTGTGATTTCATCAGTTCCAGATGTTGCGTATTTTGATGCACAAATCGCAGTTGCCGCGTCGTCAGATGTGCTGTAGTAAATCCTGTACCAGTATGCTCCGTTACTTGTCCAAGTAACTTTTACTGTGTTAGTCGTTTTTGAAGCCGCAACCGCAAGCCCTGTCGGTGCAGGAAGCGGCGTATACGTAAAATCGTAGCTCACAGAATCGCTAAAAGCGCTGGTTGGGACCGTATCAACCATTCCGTCAGCAGCCTTTATCCAGAAGTAATAAGTGCCGGAAGCGAAAAGTGTGATTTCACAGCCGGAAGTTCCATCTGTTTCAAGTTTTTTTGCACAAATCGCAGTTGCCGCGTCGTCAGATGTGTTGTAGTAAATCCTGTACCTTTTTGCTCCGTTATTTGTCCAAGTAACTTTTACTGTGTTAATCACTGTTGAAGCCGTAACCACAAGCCCTGTCGGTGCTTTCAATGCATTTTCCGACAGCGTAACTTTAATGCTGTTCGACTTAACGCTTCCGCTCGCAACATACAAGTTGTAAGTTCCCGCTTCAAAATGCGATGTGTCCAGCGTGATTTTTCCAGCTGAAACCGCGACTCCGTTTTTTAGAGCATCGCTTGATTCCTTCACATAGACATCGACAGCCGTAGGATTTTCCGACCAGCCGCTGAATGAAACTGAAAGTGAAACCACATCGCCAACAGTTGCGCTCGTCGCTTCAGCAGAAAGCGTAATTGTGCCTGACTGCTCTTCCGCAGAGTTGCTGTCGTCAGAACCGTTGCTGCAGCCTGCAACAAGAAAAGCGAATGCAAATACAAACGCAAAAAGCAAAGAGCTTAATTTCTTAAATTTCATAAACAAACCTCTAAAAAAAAATTCTATTATTAAAAGTACCCCCCCCCGCATTTTGTCAAGGTATGAATTCTGTTCAATGATTGCGTTATGACTGCGTTTATCAGTAAAATCAGAAATTTTTTTAGCTAGCCAGAGGTTTCTTTCTATAAAAAATTTACTTTTTCGGGAAGGTTCCAGATTGCTCTTGGCGTAGATTAGGGGATGGACAGAGGTCCGCCCGCGCGGCCAGGACGCGGAAGTGATTGTAGGGACGCGACCGGAGGGAGCGTTGCGGAGCGGAACGGAGAAAAGACCGTGGATGGGAAGACTAGCGGACAAAAGGAAGGAGGCGGATGCGGCGGAAGGACGAGAGGAGCGGAGCAATGAGGCGGAGGCCGGAACCCCGGAAAGCACGACGGCAGGTTCCCTATGGAATCCTGCCGTGCCGCCCGTATGGAGAAAAATCTGATATTTTATGTTTAGGCTATTCTGATGCTCCCGCGGAAGAATCCGCTGCTTCTGGCTCTTCGCCTAGAACCTTGAGTTTTTCCTGACGTGTCTGGATTTCCAGGTCCATTCCTTTTATCGCGGCAAGAATTTCCGTAACTTTTTCGTCCGAAGCGGAAAGCGTCGCTGATGCGTCTCCGGTAAATTTTTCAAACGCAAGCTCACCGAGTTTTTTTATTTCATCTTTCTTTTTTGACTCGAACTGGCGGATTTCAATGCGGATTACGCTCTGGTCGCTGAGTTTTCTTACGGCAGTTTCTGTTTTTTGAAATGCTTTTTTTGATGAGGCAACAACTTTATCCATTCCTGCCCTGAGTTTTTCTTTTAATTCGTTTTTGTCCATGGTTTTGCCTCCAAATATATCCATAATTTTAATATAATCCTGTTTTGCGGTTTTTTAAACTTTTTTTTGCCTTTTGTGCGATTTTTTTCAGTTTCGCTGAAGGCAAACCATTGTAAGGTCGTCCTCCTGCGCGTCTTCCCTGATAAATGAATAAAAAACGTTATTCGGATTCTTTGGATTTCTTACAGGCCGGCCGTTAAAACTTTCAGGCACAGGCGGCACTGCATATTCTTTATACAGCGAAAAATGTTTTTTAAGGAAGCGGTCGATTGAAATATCCACTTCCACAAGGTCTTTTACGGTGGCCGAAATTGGCTTGTAAAGGCGGAACACTTTTTCAAGAGAGGCAAGAGCAAGAGTCGCTTCCTCCACAGTGCCTTCGCAGGTGGTAAAATCAAACTCAAGGATTTCCCCGGCAGCCGGATTTTCTTTTTTAGAGAGAATGTACTTTTGTTTTTTGAAAACCGCTTCTATAATCTCAGAAACGCGTTTTTCCCCGAATTCTTCTTTTTCCGCCTCAAATTCCGGGTTTCCATATTCATCGTAAATCTGGTCGCCGGAAGCGTCTGTCTTCGCTTTTAGCACGGCTGCAAAATCAGGGGTACGGATAATACGGCCGTTTTCTTCTATTCCGTCGGTATAAAGAATCAGAACGTCTTTCTGGTTCAACTTTGCCTGTTCAACTTTAAAGCCGCCCTTTAATTCAAGCATAAAATTTGGGAAAGGTCCTGCGGCGGGAGTTTCTGAAAGCTCAAGTTTTTTTATTGTCCCGGTAGAATTTTCATAGATTCTGACGAATCTGTCGCCGGCATGGCACATGAACACGTTTCCAGTTTTTGAGTCGTAAAGGGAAACAATCATCGCTACAAATTTTCCCTTTATATTCAGAGATTCCAGGAAGCCGTTGACCTTGTATACAAAATCTTCAAGTTTTGTGCCGTTTTTCTGGTAAGTCCAGCTTTCAAAATATTTTTTGTAGAGCGTAGCCACAATTGTCACCAGAATTCCGGCTGGAGCGGCATGTCCCGATGCGTCGCACTTTATAAGGACGTACCAGCGGTCGTCCAGTTTTTTAAAGTCAAAATAGTCGCCGGATGCGCCGGACGCGCCTTTGTAATAGGCAAATTCCGTGATATTTCCGTCTGAAATGCGCGAGATATTCTGCTTGAAGTTACCGGAAAGCGGCTCAAGGGAAACCATCGCCTGCTGGATTGGAGTCGCCTCGTTCGCCTGAAGGTTCAGCTCGCGCTCGTTATATCCAAGGTCTTTTTTCATGCGGTTTACGGAATCACCCAGACGGCCGATTTCGTTATTAGGCAAATCCGTTATATCGCCGGCAAGAAGACGTTCCCTGTCGTTTTCTTCGGAAATTTCGGTCACTGTTTTTTCCAGCATCTGAATCGGCCTGACTATGCGCCCGGCAAAAAGGTTTGCGCCGATTATTCCAAGTGTGATTGCAATCGCAGAAAGAGCAAGAACGATAAAAAGAATATTGCGGCTGGCATTATCGATATCGCGGATAAGAGAATCCGTGTTTACCTTCAGGAACAGAATTCCGTGGACATACTGGTTTGACGCGCCTGATGAATAAAGCACCGGCCGGTAGAACAGATACTCCGTAACATTGCGGTTAAATTTTTCATCGCTATATGGAGGAATTGAATCCGAACCTTTTTCTGAAAGAGCAAGAAGTTCTCTCTGTATTTCGCTTCTGTAACTGGCGTTCAGGTTTGATATTTCAATCCGGCGTGAATTTGACGCGCCGGCAATTTCTGCATTCAGCTCCGCGATTTTCGCCTCTGTTTTGCCGCAGCGTTCATAGGCTTCGGAATTAAGTTCCACGCAGCGACGGAGAATTTCACGTTCGGTCTCCTGCGCGGACGAAAGCATTGAAACGCCGGGAATTATTGTCCTGCGCGAGCTTAATCTGTTTACTTTCGAGGCTATGTTCGCATCGTTTGATGCCCATACGTAAAGTATGGATTTTTCTTCATCCGCCGCGGCCGGCGCGAAATTTTCAGATGAGCCTCCGGTTATCGTAAGAAATTCCGCTTCGGAAAGCGATGACATCTGGTTCAGCAGATCGTTAAATTCCATAGTGCTTTCGTCCGCGTTCTGAAGGTAAGTTCTGGCGCCTGTAAAAACTGAAGTCATCAAAACGTTCACGCGGTCGTGAAGCCCTTTTGAAAGCGTCCGTTCCTGCCCTTTTATCATCGTAAGTCCAAGGCTTAATGAAATTACAATGATGATTGCGGCGACAAGCGAGATTGCAAACCCCGCAAAAGAAGTTTTTAAGCTGCCGTTTCTTCGTTTTTCAGTTTCTTTTGATTTTTGAAAATGCGGCATAAGACCTCCTGACTCAAGCTGGCTGACTATTTTTTTTGCAGAGCAAATTTCGGCATAATTTCTAAAAAACGCCGCTCCGAACACGAAAACTGCGATCACAAGAAGAACAAGCGCCGCGAAAAGCACAATGTAGCCGACAAAAACCGAATGCTCGTATTTTTTTTCAACGGCTTTCCATGCAGGAACATATTCGTAGCCGGTTTCAATCTGCACAGTTCCGTTCTGGCTGATTTTTAACGCCTTTGACTTTGTAAAGAAAATTCCGCGGCTTGAATGAACTACGCCCACAAAGTAGGAGCCTTCATCAAGTTCATGTCCAAGATTTATTCCGGTAATTTTTGAATTCGTAACATTAAAATTCTGCGCTTCCTTTGAAACCACAATATCGTACGGAGGTTTTCCGTCTGAATCAATAATAACAGAACGAACTGTTCCATCGTATGCAAAATCGTTTCCCGAAAGTTCAATCGATATGTCTCCGAACGCAGAAACGCTTTCTTTAATCGAATAAATTTGTGTTCGCGGCACATATTTATTCAGAACGACCGGAAAATTTTCCGCCTGTCCGACATAACCGGCTTCGTCCACCGCGGCTACAGAAAGAACGTAAAGTCCGTTCCGCTGGTTTTTAAACGAATATGACGGATTTTTATACACAGCCTGGGAAAGCTTTATTTTCTTCCGGATTGACTTTTCATTTTCATCCAGCAAATTCTCCACATAATTTTTTAATTCATCTTCAGGAACTTTTGTTTTGTTTTTTGGAGTTGAGCAGAATTCCGCCGGAATCTCGGCAATTTTAACAAGGGAATAAGAATATCCCCGTATGTCGTCATCCTGCGTATCCGGCTTCCAGCGTACAGTTCCATAATTTGAAGAAAGAAATCCCGCTCCGTCGCTTTCGCAAGGTTCAAATACAACCGGACGTGGCGGTGTTAAATCCAGATAGTATTCATAGGAAGCGGCTTTTGACCAGTTCCCGGCATTATCAAGAACACAAACATTAAGACGCCAGATTCCTTCGTTTTCCGCATAAAGCTGAAGGACATTTTCGTTCCGTACGTTATTTTTTTCAAGCAAAGGACTTTCTTCTTCATCCTGCGACCAGCTGTAGACATATCCCTGGATTCCGGAAACATCGTAAGGCAGTTTTATTCGGCAGGAAACTTTTCTGTTTTTTGAACGGGCCGCGGATGCGCCGGTGTTTTTCCGTTCGGGAACAATTACAGCAAGGTCAACTTCCCTGTCCGGCTCAAGAGCCATTACGCGCGGGCCTGAAGCATTTCTGCTCTGCCATACAAAACTTAAATCATCTCCATTAATAAGCGGTGAAGGAAACGTTGAGTCAATCTTCTGACGGCTCAAGCGGCTTTCCTCCCACGAAACTTTCTGCTTTTCCGCAAGATAAACCTGCTCATAGCCGGAGCTGTTATCAAACCAGAACACATATAGCTCATTTTTTAAATTAAAGAGGCCCGCCCTGCGGCAGTTTCCTTTTGAAGCCACAATATCGACAGAATCAGGAATTACATTTCCCCCGGCAATCTGTTCGTACCAGATTTCAGAATTTTCAGTTCCGCGCACCTTGCGTTCCCATACAAGGTTGATTTTTTGGCCGCTGTAAAGAATGAACGGAGCCTGATTGTCAAAATCAGAAAAATCTCCATTTAATGAAGATTCTTTTCCTGTTATGTGAACCGGCGCAGACCATGAGCGTCCGCCATTTTCCGAATGGGAAAGGTAAATCTGGTAAGAATTTTTATTGCCCTGTGAATACTGCGACTGAAATGCAAGAAAATCAGAATTTTCAGAACTGCACATAAAAGGCGAAAAAGAATTGGGCATTGCAGAACCGCTGAAAGTTTCAGAAAAGCCCGGCCAGCGCAATCCATCGTCAGAGACAGAATGATAAATAAAAAATTCGTGAAGCCGAAGCGCCGGATCCGAGACTTTGGATTTTGAGACAAACATAACGAATTTTCCGGTATAGGATGCGTAAATCCGCGGCGCAAAAAACTCATCGCGGGAAAAGGCAATATCCGATTTTTCAAATTTTTCAAAACCGTCTTTAAGGACAAAAACGCTTAAGAGCGAATCCGAAGCCTGGACTGCGACAGCAACTGTTCCGTTTTTTGACATAGCCGCAGAATAAATGTCCGGTATTTCAGAACCGGCGTATTCAAACGGACCGGCAATACGCTCCAAAGTTTTCCAGTTTCCAGACGAATCCATAAAACGCCCGGAAATCCAGATTGTCTTAGTTGATTTTTCAACTTCCTGCCAGAAAGCAAAGGTCTTTACGCCATTTCCAGCGGTTTTCGGGAAAACTGATTCTTTTTCGGTTGCGGGCTGAACAGGATTCCACCAGAATTTCTGCGCGGCAAATCCCTGGAACGAAAAAAATTCCAGAAAAGAGAAAATTAAAAATAGTCTTAAAAAATCTAAAAAGCAGAATCTCTTTATTTTCATTTTCCCAAAGCCCTTTCAACACGATTTTTAAGTTTTGTCAAATTATCAGTTCTGTTCGCGGGATTTTTCCACATTTCGGAAATAATTTCCTGCGCCATTTCGTAGCGGTTTGAAGAAATAAATTCTACAATCTCCTGGTATCTGTCCGCATAGTTCGAATCCCTTGTGTAGACATTTGTCTTTAACCGCGCGCTTATTTTTGTGCGGAGAGTTTTAAAACTCTGATTTTCATTATCAGTAGAAATCGCCTTATTTATTTTTTTGAACGCCTCCTGATAATTTCCGCTCTGGAAAAGTTTCTGCGCCTCCATTGCAAGCTGCTCAGCCTGTTTTTTTACGCCTGGAGCCAGAGGACGCTTCTTTTTTCCAAGAGAATATTCTATTTCAAGAATTGTATTTTTCAAGCCCGGATAGTTCGGATTAATCTCCGCAAGGTCAGAAAGTTCTGAATAAGCCTGAAGAAGCTTTTCACCGCCGGAAGAATCTTTTGCAGCCTGCGCCGCAGTTTCCTTTGCCTTAGAAACCCTGTTTGCAAAATTTATCTCAAACTGAGCCGGATCCTGGAACTGCTGAATTTCAAGCCAGAGCTTGTTCGCCGCCATATTCCTTGGAACAAGGGAGCGAAGAATCTCCAGAGTCTGAAGCGCCTCCACAAACTGCGCAGAGGCTTCCGCTGATTTTCCGGACTTTGCGAACGACTTTCCCTTTTCAAAGCTCTGCTTTGCGCTCCTGAGCATCTGGGAAACATCACGGTAAAGGGAATCCGAAGGAAGAACTTCACGACCGTTATTTGCGTTCAGGGCATTTTCTACGATTTTCATCATATTTTGAATTTCTGTGTTTTCGTAATCAAGGAAAACAACGTTCCAGCGTTCTTCCGCGCGGTTCAAAAGAACCTGTGCCTCGGCATAATTGTCATTGTTGAACTGTTTTCCGGCCTGGGCAATCAAGTCATTAACTTCCCGGTCAATCACGATTTTCTGCTCATCGGAAATTTCGCCCAGAAGTTTTTCAATTTTTTTACGGCTGTTTTCCGCAAGGATTTTATCGTAGTCAAAACGCAGGGAAGTATCATAGAATTCAAAGGAATCATTTGCCGCCGCCCTTGCCTCGTCAAATTTCCGCTGGCGGAACAATTTCTGAGCGGTCTCGTATTTTTTGTCGCCTTCAAGAATGTTTTTATCCGAATTTTTTATAAGAGAATTCGCCTCTGCAAGAGATTTTTTTATTTCATCATAAATTGAATCAAGTCTTGAAATGCTTGATTTTATAGCGACAATTGACTTCTCGCAGTTTTTTTCATAGGGAGCAGATATTTTTTCAAGCCCGGAATAAAGAGTTTTTTTTCCGTCCGCTATAAACTTTTCCAGCGCAGAAATCTCCCGGGCCGCAGTCCTTGAAAACCGCCGCTTCATTCCGTCTTCGACAGTTCCAGCCAGATTCTGCAAAATCTTTTCCTGGGATTCAAAAGCGTCGTTTTCATACTGAATACCGGCAAGCGAATAGAACTCCGCTCCCCTTCCGTACAGCCCGCCGATAATTTCAAAACAGTAATCGTTCAGCGCAAAAATATATTCACCGCAGGTTTCGCCGATTTTTTCCCACTCAAGAATTTTATCTTCAATCTGAATTCCATCGGTCTGTTTTTGCGGCAAGACATTTTCCGCCGCAAAAGAATTCTGCTTTTCAAGCAGAGTCCTGTACTTTTCGCTCCAGTCAGATTTTTCAGGAGAATTGGCGGCCACCTGATTTTTTACAGAATTGATTTCAGCCGCGACCTCCAGCAAAGACTGAATGTATGAATCTCCAGAAAGCGCAGAATCTCCCGGATTTTCAGGTTGCTTTATTTCATCTGCGGACGCTTTTATTTCTGCAATTTTTATCGCCTCGTCAACAAAATTTCCTGAATAAAGCGCCAGGTTTTCAAGATATTCAACGGAAATGTCAAAATTAGGAAACGGAACCTGATTTCCGTTTCCGGTGCGATTCGTTAAAAGCGAATACAAACTGTTTATTTCCCGGGCTTTTTTTCCGATTTCTCCGATTTTTAGAAGCTCAGATTTTTCAGGAAGGATTTTGCTCTGCCTGAAATTCTGCACGGAACTCCTTTCGGCGAAACGGACTGCGAGCCTGTTCAAAACCTCAGTAAAAGAGGATTTCATCATTTCAACATTTACATTGAAAGCCCCGTCCATCGCGCCAAGAATTCCATGGTCCGCGCCGGAAATCTCTGACCATCCGAAAACCGTTCCGCACGCAAGTCCGGGATATTCTTTTCCGTGGCCGGCAGAATTTTCGTCTTCACCAGTTTTTTTAGATTTTGTGTTTTTTTCCGCAAGCTTCTTTACCGCCACGGAACTTCTTTCCATGGCAAATCCGCTTTCCGCAACGGAATTTCTTAGCGAAGCGTATTCTGAAAAAACGTTCCTTACGTTCTGCGCCGCAGACTGCAAAGCCGCAGTGTTTTCAGACTCAAGGGCTTTTACACAAGATGAACGAGCGTTTTCAAGCCTTGCAAGAATTCCGTCAAAAAGCTCAAGATTTTTTTTAATTTCCTTTATTTCAGAATCGATTTCCGCGCTGGCTTTTTCTTTTCCGAACTCGGCAATAAAATTTTCATGCAGGATTTCAAATCCTTCAGCGGCCTTTTTAACCGCTCCGGAAAAATTTCCGCTCTGGACAAGCCTTGCGGTCTTATTTTGAATCGCGCTGTACTGCCGGATTGAAGCAAGATAGTTCGTGTCCTTTACAATATCAAGCCTGCGGTCGTTCGGGTTGAATTCCAAGGCTAGAATTTGCTGCGTAATCCGCTTGATTCTTTCGTCTACAATCTCAGTATCTTCCTCGGAGCTGTTTTTAATCAATTCAACAAGTTCGTTTGCAAGCTCGGAATACAATTTCCGGGAACTCATGATTTTTCTGTAACGCCGCTGGACAGCATCAAATTCCGCCGGATTTTCATCAAGATATTTATTCAGCTCAACAAGAGCCTGCTGAAAATTCCGTTCATTCGGGTCGTCTATAATTCTGTCTATTTCACGCAGCGGCATTGCCTTTTCCTGAGAAAAAAATGGCTTTGCAAGGAATGAGAAAATCGCTATAAATAATGCCAGATTTTTTTGTTTTCGCATCATAAAAAAGGTACATTGCAAAAATGCAAATGTCTACAATTTCTTTTTCGGTATATATTCTAATGAGTTAAGAAAAAAAAACCGAACAATAAATAATGTCGTATAATTTAACAAGATGAAAAAAAACGGTTCGCTTATTTTTATAGTTTTGGCAGTTTTCTCATTTTTTGCGCAAAAGAAACTTTTTGCCCTTGACTACACCGAAATTTCTTCATCGCTTGCTAATTTCTTTGATTCCCTTTACGGCGAAAATGAAGGAACAACCGGATTCCGTTCACTTTTAATTCCTCTTGGCGGACGTTCAGAAAGCATGGGCTCGGCGTACACAGGAATCGCAAACGACGTCAGCTTTATTGACTACAACCCGGCGGTTTCCTGCATTTTAAACGAAACGGAAATTTCTTTTTTCCACAATTCGTGGATTGCAGACTCAAGAATGGAAACGCTGGCTTTTACAACAAGGTTCGGCAATCTTGGAGTCGGCGGAAAAATTTCCTGTTTTTACGTTCCGTTCACGGAATACGACTCGTTCGGCTCAAGGATAGCCGGAAATTATTATTCTGAGACAACAGGATGCGCAAATTTTTCGTACAATTTTTTTTCAGGCTATAATTTCAAGGGTCTTGCCGCGGGAATAAATTTAAAAGCGGTGTGGCGTTCCGTTCCAGATTACGCGGATGACACCACCGGCGACATTATTTCCGGCTCCGGGCTTGAACAGTCCGCGCTCGCATTGATGGCGGATATCGGAATAATGCTTCAGTTCAACGCGGCAAAATACTTTGTATCTGAAGATGCAAACTTAAAAATTGGATTCAGCCTTACGAATTTGGGAGCGGCGATAACAGGATTTTCAGACGGCGAGGTTATAAAAGACGATCCCTTGCCTTCCACAGCAGGAATAGGAATCTCATACAATTTTCTGCGTCCTGTAACAGTTTCGCTTGACTTCAGGCAGCCGGTAAACCTTCAGAATTTTTCCGAGTACCAGATGTTCTATGCCGGAACAGGAATTTCCGTGCGGATTACAAAATTCTTTTCAATCCTGGGCGGATTCCAGATAAAGGGCGCAAATCCCCGCTTCAGCCTTGGCGGAGAGGCGCTCGTTTCAAAACTAAAGCTGAACGCAAATTACACGCTTGATTTAACATCATCCCTGAATCCATTGAACCGGTTCAGCATTTCGGCGGGACTTCTTCTGGGAGACAAAGGCCGCGGCGAAAAGCGGGAAAAAGTAAGAAAACTCTACAACGAAGGCATTTATTTCTTTGCTAAAAAAAACTACGAAAAAGCAATTGAAATCTGGCGGGATGTATTAAAAATCGACAGAAATTTTGACCCGGCAAAAAGCGGTATAAAAACTGCGGAAAGCTACAGCGAAATGCTTAAAAATATGGAAAACCTTTCGTCCGCACATAAATAGCGAAAGACCAAGAATGAACGCCACGCGGCACAGCCAACGGAACTTTTCTCCCGCCATAACCGAAACGGACAAGGACGCACAAACTATATTTTCTTGCTGAAAATTCTGTAGTTTATCCAGGGAAAAATCTGGTGCTTTTCTTCAAGGTTTGTAAGCCATTCCGTGCTTACCGTGTTTGAACCGAGAGCATCAAAAACCGCCGTAAAATCATTTATGCTCTGCTTAAAACGCATTTCGGCATATTCAGGAAAAACTCCGTTCTGAATCATTTTTGCCCAGCCGCTGCTCTGCGCAAACATAAGCTCCTTTGCCCCAAGGTTCAAGAGCCTTGCCTTCAGACCGGTATCCGCAGGAAACCTGTCCGCCAGGTCAACCATGCGTTCGCTCGCCTTCCGCACAAATTTCATCATCCAGCTGTTTTTGCTGGAAAGCAGATCCTCACCATATCCTACACCGCTTGAAGAACCGTAATACGGCTGAATGCGCTGAAGCTCAAAAGGATTTTTCGCGATATTTTTAGGAAATTCCAGCTCAACGCCGGCTTCTGTAAATTTTCTGCACACCTGCTCAATCCAGTCAACGCTTTCAAACCACTTTTCGCCAAGCCGGGTAACATTCACGGAAACAACAAGAGAAACTTCATCTGAATCCGGAAGCAATTTTTCAGCCTGCGCAAGTTTTTCTGTCTTTTTAGAAACAAAATCCTCCGCATCCTTCAATACCTGCTCCCTTGCAGCCTGCGCAGAATAAACATTTTCCGTTTCAAACGGATTTGTCGCAGCCGAGCCGGAATCCACACCTTTGCTCCAATATTTATATCCAATTGAATATCGCGCAGTTCCTTTTTTTACAAAAGATTCAATTTCATCTGACGGAAGAGAAAAAATCACATCGCAGTTTTCAGAACGGTACACGGAATTCTCAGAATATCCTTCCTCGCCCATAATCTCGCCGTCTGAAAAACCGTCACGGCCGAACGCAACAAGAGCATTCGTGAACCTTGCAGGAGAAAAAATTCCTTTCTTAGGCTCGATTTCGCTGAAAAGAAAACTATGCGCATCCAGAACAGTGTAGTTCATTCCGTAAGCGCGCAGAACTTTTTCAACGCCGTCGTAATATCCAAGTTCAGGCAGCCAGAAGCCGTCTGGAACTTCGCCGAAAAAACTTCTGTAGGCAAAAATTCCGGCCTCAACCTGGGCGGCCATAACTTCATTCATATCGTTGTAGAACGGAAGGAAAATATCGGTTGCGCAAGTCGCAAGAATCTCCACAAAACCTTTTTTTCTGAATTCCGCGATTTTTTTTACAAGGCGGCGGCCAAGCCGTTCAAAATTCGCCTTATCACCCTCTGCTTTTTCAAGACAGCTTTTTACCGCTTCCAGAAGTTTTTCGTATGACTTTACGCGCTCCAGTTCTTTTTTTCCAAATTCAATTTTTTTATCAAGCCATTCAATATACTGGGTCTGAATTTCTGAATCTTCAAGAAGAGTACAAAGAACCGGGGTAAGAACAAGCGCGATTTTTACCGGCAGTTTTTCCGCCTCAAATTTTTCCAGCATAAGAACAAGCGGAATGTAAACGTTTGAAATTGATTCAAACAGATAGCTTTGCTCTCCGGCGTAAAGGGCAGCCTCTTCTCCGGTATGTTTTATATATTCCTGATTTGTATTAAGGATAAGAAGTAATTTCTTTTGTGCCATTTATTTTTCCTGTCGAATTCCGCAAACTATGAAAAAGATTCACGGTGGTTTTTGTAATGCTCAAGCAGAAGTTCGTTCATGCCGGAAAGTTTCATTATTTCAGACACATTTTCCATCTTTCCGGGCTGAAGGAGCGCAAAACGTTCGCAGCCCCTGGGTTTTTCAAGAACCCTGGAAGATGCAAGAATGTCTACAAAATTATCAAGATTAAAAAGAAGATCAACCCGGAAAAATTTCTTATTCTGCGGAAGAAGAACATACTGTCCGTTGTCTTCTTTGGAAATCTGAATGTCAAAGAATTCGTCCGGCTTAACCTGGTCTTTTTCTGAAAAAGAATTCACGCGAATACGCATCTGGCTTACAAAAGCTTTTTCAAGCGAAATTCTGTCGGAACCGCTTATATTCCAATAGACGAATGCCCACGCGGGATTCCTAAGGACAATCCCCACTTCAGTCTGGTTATATGCGCGAGGAACGAGCTCCTCTTCTTTTTCAGGCTCAACTTCGTCATCGGTAATAATCATATCGTCTTTTTCAATTTTTTCTAAATCTTCATAGACTTCAAGAATTTCTTCTATAAGAAAGTTACGGTTAAAATCCGAAGGAACATCTATACCTTCATCATCAGCAATTTTTATAAGCTCTGAAAATGAAAGTGTTTCCAAATAGGCGCGGTTAAGCACAATGTTTTCCATAAAATAATAATCTAAAAAATCCCGATATTAGTCAAGCGAGAAAATTTTATCTTTCCGGAAAGAAGGAGCGCAAGGGTTGAAAAACCGCGGCAATTATGTTATTAAAACTCTATGAGGGTTTACGTTTTTTCACTTCCGAAGAATTTAGCGCGCGCAAAAAAAATCCATGATTTTTTAGAGCTAAAAGGACATTCCGCAAAACTTTTTGATTCCGACTCGCGCTTTTTTAACTGCGTCTACAAAAAGGAAGATTTGCCTGATTTTATTGTCTACGACTATTTCCTGTTCAACCACAATCTTTTTAACATCTACACTTTTATGAAAGGCGAAAGCTGCCTGATTCCTCTGCTGTTTTTCAACGACCCTACGCCCCATTCTGGAATAACAGAGTTTTTTTTCAAAAACCTGCTGAATTCTATCCATTCGGAAAAAAAGCTGGACTGGAAAAAGTACGGAAAAATCGTCTCGGAACTTGCAGAAGCCGTCGATCTTAGCAAAAACACAGTTCCTTCAATAAACAGACTGCCGGAAACAGCGCCGACAGAAACAAAACTTAAAGAACAGAAGGCAGAAACAAAAGAAAATCCCCTGCA
>OIXL01000695.1_pt1 | contig 15625 bp, 17 predicted proteins | sample 1587761 | NCBI WGS metagenome assembly OIXL01 (sample SAMN03283246) | human gut metagenome | biome: human-associated habitat; material: feces | host: Homo sapiens | place: Peru | collected 2012 | reverse complement strand
GTCCGTATTTTGCGGAATATGACCATTATATCCATAATCATGGCGCAGAAATTCATCGTGTGCGCACTAAAAATGATTTTAATCTTGATTTGGAAGCGATTAAAAACGCGCTTAGCGAAAAAACCGCCGCGATTATCATCAATTCTCCTAATAATCCGTCCGGAAAAATTTATTCAGAAGATGATATAAAAGAATTATCTTCCATTCTGTCTGATTTTGGAAAGAAAAGCGGCCGTTATCCATATATCATCGCAGATGAACCTTACCGCGCGATTGTCTACGGCGGAAAAAAAGTATCTCCTGTATTTCCATATTACAATAACTCTGTCATCGTAACTTCTTTTGCAAAGAACCTGAGCCTTCCCGGGGAAAGAATCGGCTATATAGCCATAAATCCGGCTGCCTTTGATTTTAAGGAACTGGTCCAGGCGTGTACTGTTACGACCAGAATTCTGGGATATGTAAATGCTCCCGCATTCTTTCAGAAAGTTATTGCCAAAAGCTGGAATTCAAAGTGCGATTATTCACTCTATGAAAAAAGAATGAAAGAAATTACGGAAGTCATGGATTATGCCGGTCTTGAATACGCAGTGCCGGAAGGCGCTTTTTATCTTTTTGTAAAAGTCCCGGACAGCTGGAACGGGGATGATTTAGGTTTTACGAATCATCTGAAGAAATTTAACATTCTTTGCGCGCCGGGCAGCGGTTTTTGTGGAAATGGTTGGTTCAGAATTTCTTATTGTGTTTCTGAAAAAACTATTTTAAACTCAAAAGAAGCTTTTAAAAAGGCTGTGGAAAGTAAATAGACGTCAGATGAAGATTCTTATGGTAAGTGCTGAAGCGGCTCCGTTTGCAAAAACCGGCGGGCTTGCTGATGCGGTTTCCGCCCTGTCGAAGGCTCTTGCAGAAGCAGGGCAGGAAGTGAAAATTCTGCTTCCCCGTTATTATTTTATTGACCGCAAAAATCTTATGCTGGAAAAAAAATCAGTCCTGCTGAATATAGGATTTTCTGATATTCTTGTGAATTTTTACAGCGCGGCCTATGAGAATGTCCAGGTTTATTTTATTGATTACGAAAAGCTTTTCGGGCGTTCCGGAATCTATGGAGACAATGCCCAGAGTTCCTATGCGGACAATCCGCTCCGTTTCAGTGTTCTTGCAAGAGCCGCTTTTGCGCTCTGCCGGGAATTGAACTGGATTCCTGATGTCATGCACGCAAATGACTGGTCCGCCGGACTTGTTCCGGTTCTGCTTAAGTTTTTTGAAAAGAATAATTTTAAGAACACAAAATCAGTGCTTACTATCCATAACCTTGCATATCAGGGAACTTTTTCTGACAGGGCTTTTCCATTGCTGGGGCTTCCTGCGGAATACAAAACAAAGGCGTGGTTTGACCAGTATGGCTCAATAAATTTCCTGAAATCGGCGATTTTTTGCGCGGATAAAATTACAACTGTGAGCCCTTCGTACGCAAAAGAAATTTCAGGGCAGGAATTCGGTTGCGGTCTGGATGATTTAATCCGGCTTCGTTCAAAGGATTTTGAGGGAATAATAAACGGTGCGGATCTTTCCGAGTGGAATCCGGAAAATGACAGGTACATTCCCGCAAGATATTCAAAAGAAACCCTTGAAAAAAAAGCCGAAAACAAAGAGGCTCTGCAAAGACGCTTCGGATTAAAAGTTGATTCTGAGATTCCTGTGATTGGAATTGTATGCCGGCTGGTAGAGCAGAAGGGAGTAAAAGAGCTTTTCGCTCCGAATTATGGCTCGATGTACAGGATGTGCAGGGATTTTAACGTTCAGTTTGTTATTGCAGGCACTGGAGAAGCATGGTGCGAGAACGAGCTGAAAAATCTTTCAAATGTTCTTCCAAATCTTGCAAGATACGCCGGTTATTCAGAAGAGGTCAGTCATCTTATTGAAGCCGGTTCAGATTATTTTTTAATGCCGTCAAAATATGAGCCGTGCGGCTTGAATCAGATTTATTCTATGATTTACGGAACTCTTCCCATTGTTCACGACACCGGCGGTCTAAGCGATACTGTAATCCAATTTGATGAGGCGACTGAAACAGGAACAGGCTTTAAATTCACGGACCTTACTCCGGATGCAATTTATGGAACAGTAAAATGGGCTCTTTCTTTTTTTACCGATAAAAAACTGATGAAAAAACTCCGCGTGCAGGCTATGAGCCAGAATTTCAGCTGGAAAAAATCTGCCGAAGAGTATATCAATAAAATCTACAGGGATTAAAATTCAAACCAGTTTCCATCTCTTGTAAGATACCAGTCGGCAAGAACCGGAGCCTTGTCGTTGTTGTACCAGCTTATGCTTCCGTCCTTGTTAAGAACTACAACGCGGGTTGCATTCTGGCAGACTTTTATAGGAAGAGAAGCCGAACGCCTGAATTGAAAATTTGAGTTTGAGCTAAGATTGCAGGACCTGATTGTGTCTTTCCCGATATTTGTGTATAAAAACGGATACCTAAGGTAAGTAAAGGCATCTGAATCTTCATCATTCAGCCTTAAGATTGAAGTTGTCATTTTTGAAATTATATTGAACTTAAATACAATAGTTTTCTTTGTATTGTCCTGACTTTGAATGCTTATTCCATAAATATTATTATCCTGGACAGAAAGGGCAAAGGCAACGTTTCCTTTCAGGTTCATAGGAACTGTCTCTCTTGTTGTAAGGTCTACGCATAAAAGGGAAGAGCGCGGGTTTGTCGCAAAAGATTTTGCAACATAGAGTTTTCCGTCCGAGCAAAGAACAGCATCCTGAAGTCCGGCTCCGGTGTAAACTTCTTTTAAGGAATTGTTTTCCATATCAAAAAGATTGACAGTCGAATTGCTTTCCAGTTCAATTATTTTTGTGCCGAACAGCCTTACAGACTGAATGTTGTTCTTCGGTGTAAAAAGATTTTTCAGCTCCGGTTTTGAATAGTCATAAAGCTGAACTGGTTCACGTGTTCCTTTTGACCACAATATGAGTTTATCACCGTAAGTGATTATTTGTGTCTGTCCTGGATTTTCTCCAAGCCTGTTCACAATGCCGATGTCGTAAGAAGATTTATAGACAGATTTTCTTGTAAGAAAATAAAAATCTTCCCCAATCGGAGACATATCAAGAATTTTGTCATAAGTATTTTCTGTCAGAAGGGAAAAATTCTGCACATCTGTTTCGGCTGTTGATGTTGTTCTGTAAACGTTTCCGCTATTTGAGCCTAAAAGAATTTCTCCGCCAAGTTTTGTTCCGCAAGTGATTGCCGCCGCGGCTCCTTGCGGTCCTTTAAAGGTTTTTACGATTCTTGGCTGCGTTACTCCCTGATTGCTGTCGTTTTCCAGCATTTTCAGAGAATAAGAACCTTTCATGTCATTTTCAAGATAATAAAGGTTTGAATCCGACTTGCTCTGAAGGATAATCGCGTTCTCGGCATTTACAGTTGATAAAATATTTCCCGAAAGAGCATGGCTTATGTATATCGTGTTGTCCTTTACACCTGCAAGATAAAGGTTGTTGTTAAAAAGAACAGCCTGTTCAAGTCCCTGCATTACCGGAAATTTTTGCTTAAGGCGGCCGTTGGTCATATTATAATATGAAAGGTTTCCGGCTGGCGAATACATGACCGCGGTTTTTTCTGTTGAACTGGTCGCCGCATAGCTTACAATTCCGGTGCTGTCGTGAATCTTGTCAACAACCGCGCCGTCGTTTGCCCTTATGAACACAGCGCCGTCAACAGTCGCAGTGCCTGCGATAATAAAAGTTCCCTTTGAAGAGTAAGACAGCGATGTTATTGAGTCAGAAAATCTGCGCGCGAATTTACGGCTTAAAGTGTCCCAGTTCCATACGGAAACCCTGTTTATAGAGCCACCGTCCGTTTCGTATACTGCGATTTCCTTTCCGTTCGGTGAGACGGCAGCCATCCTTATTTCCATATCGGAAATCTGATAATGTTCACCCTGGTCATCAGATGTCCATTTTACAAGAAATCCGTCTTTTCCAATTGTAAAAAATGATTTGTCAAAATCGCTTTCCAGAGATGCCGGAACGACCATGTTTATTGCTTCCTGATGAGCCTGCGTTGAAATATGCGACTGTGCATGAATATGAAAATTCATTCCTGTAAAAAATATGGCGCAAGAGCAAAAGCAGAATTTTGCAAGATTTTTCATTTTATTTTTTTCCTTTAATTATATTTATAAAATAATGAATATCTCCGTTCAGTCCAATTACAAACATGACGGCAATAAATGCAATTCCAACAAATTGAATATAATATAGAATTTTTGGAGATAATTTTCTACGGAAAACAAGTTCAATCAGGGCGAATAAAATAAGACCGCCATCAAGGACTGGAACAGGAAGAAGGTTCATGATTCCAAGGGAAATACTTATCACGGCCAGAAAACTCAAGGTGTTTACAATTCCGGTTTTTAAGGAAGCTCCGAATGACTCTTTTACAGCCTGGCCCATCATGTCCGCGATTCTTGCCGGTCCTGAGACAGACTCAGAAAGGTCAACGCCTTTAAATAATGTAAAAAATCCCTTTACAGTAAGATAAGAATATCTGCAGGTTTCTGAAAATCCTTCTACGGCAGCCGGAAAAAGCCATTTCGGCTTCTTTTCCTTTTCCTCAAGGCTTTCTGGGTTTGCGATGATTCCGATTTTTCCGCCGCCAGTTTTTTTATCCATATCTGTATGCATATTGAATTCCAGCTCTTCGCCGTTTCTTAAAACAGTAACGGTAATGTCCTGGTCAGGGCGTATGCTGATTTGTTCAATTAAATCTGAAAAATCATCGGTGCGCTTTCCGTTTATTTTGATTATCGCATCGCCGCTTTTTATTCCGGCTTCTTTTGCAACGCTTCTGATTTCAGCGTGATTTTTCTCATCCGGAACATCGATTTTATTTGAGAACGAATAATATTTATAACCTGTCAGGCTTACGCAAGTTAAAGCAAAAAAAGCAAAAAACAGATTGAAAAAAGGTCCTGCGAACGCAATTAAAAGCCTTTTGAACGGATGCACTCCGTATAAAGAGTCTTTTTCCGCCTCAATATGGTCCAGTCCGGCATCCAGAGATTTTTGAAAATCTTTTTCGCCTTTCATTGAGCAGTATCCGCCAAAAGGAATCAGAGAAAACCTGTAGTCTGTATCACCTTTTTTTCTGTGTAATAAAACCGGTCCAAAACCAATCGAAAAAGCCTCGACTTTTACGCCAAAAAATTTTGCGGCGATAAAATGCCCCAGCTCATGAAAAAAAATAAGAAAAAAAAGAAAAATCAATCCTATTATTATCCGCATTATTTTCTTTCCTCTGCGATGATTCTGGCCTTTCTGTCCATCTCAAAAACATCGTTAAAATCGCATGGGCATTTAGTCCAGTCTTTCTCAAGCACTTTGCATACGATTTCCGGAATCTCTGTGAATTTTATTTTGCCCATAATAAAATCAGCCGCGGCGACCTCGTTTGCGGCGTTATAGGCAATTGTGTAAGAGCCGTCTTTTTTTGCCGCGTCAAAAGCGTACTTCAGCATAGGAAAATCATCGTATCTGGGCTTAAAAAATGTCATCTCGCGGTCAAAAAGGTCGAACGGCGCAAGATAATTTTCTTCGTTTCTTGGAAATGTAAGGGCAGAGTAGATAGGATGCTTCATGTCAGGATCGCTTATCTGGGCGTAAAGCATTCCGTCTTTTGTCCGTACAAGCGAATGCACAAGGCTCTGCGGATGAACTACAACCTGAACTTTCTCGGCAGGAAAACCAAAGAGCCTGTTTGCCTCGATTACTTCAAGCCCTTTATTTGCAAGGCTTGCTGAGTCAATTGTTATTTTTGTTCCCATGCTCCATGTCGGATGTTTCAATGCATCCTTTACCGTGACATTAGAAAGCTCCTCTTTGTTCAGCGTCCTGAACGGTCCGCCGCTTGCCGTTATGACAAGCTCGCTTATATTTTCTTTGCCAATCTGATTTACAAGATTAAAAATTGCCGAATGTTCTGAATCCACTGGAATTATCTTTGCGCCGTTTTTTTCTGCAAGAGATTTTATAAGAGGCCATGCCATGACCACAGTCTCCTTGTTTGCAAGGGCCAGATCAATTCCTGCTTCAAGGACAAGCCTGGAAGGAATAAGTCCTGCCGAGCCGGCGATTCCATTCACCGCAATATCAGGCCTGGTGCTTTCAATAAGCTTCTTTATTCCGTCCATTCCTTCTTCGGAAGTTAAAGAACATTCGCATCCAAATTCTTTTGAAAGTTTTTCTAGTGATTCTTTTTTTTTGTTGCAGGAAATTCCGCATACAGAAAATTTCTCTGGAAAGGCACGGCAGATGTTCAAAGTATTGCTGCCTATAGAACCTGTGCAACCTAAAACCAATACTTTTTTCATTTTTTTTACCTTAAAATTAAAATTTTAGCGGCTTCCTATGATTTCCGGATGAAAAAGAAAATAAGAAGCGACATAAAAAATCGGGGCGGAAAATACTATTGAATCTATGCAGTCCAGAATTCCACCGCGTCCAGGAATAATATTTCCGCTGTCTTTTATTTCAGAGGAACGCTTGAATACTGATTCTATAAGGTCGCCGATGATTGCCGCAATTGCGCTCAAAAAACCAAGAATAACCGCAAAATATACCGGACCGGTAAAAATTTCCGGCCATATATACCTTGCTGCCACACAAGAGGCGATGGCTCCAAAAATTCCACCTGCAAAACCTGCCATGCTTTTATTCGGACTCGCCGCAAAAACATTTCTGTTGTTTTTTCCAAAAAGAACCCCGAACAGCCACGCAAGAGAATCGTTCATAAATACGGTAAAAAGAAAAAGCCCAAGGAATACTGTTGATTCCTTGAATAGCGTAATCCTTGTTATAAACGTCAAAAGGAATCCGCAGTAAAATACAATAAAAACAGAACCGGCTAAGCGGCTGTTGGAATCTTCAAAAGTTTTATGGCAGAAAGCTTCACAGCCCATAAGAATCATTGCGGCTATAAGAAATGCCCATGTTGAATATTCAATGCCGGAAAAGGCATTGTTCAGTATAATTGTAAGGTATTCTATTAACGGCATTGCGCAGGAAAGAATTATCACCAGTTTTCTGTTCAATAAAGGCGTTTTCTTTCGGAACATTTTGTAAAGCTCATCCGCCGCAAATGCAGAAACAATGCAGACCAGAGCATTGACAGGAAGATGATTCCAGTAATCAATAAAAACAATTCCCAGAACAATCGGTATTCCTATAAAAAATGTAAGCAATCTTTGAGCAACCTTAGTCATATTCCACCCATTCTTTAGTTAGAGTTTATGCCGCCAAAACGTCGTGCGCGTTTCTGGAACTCCTCAATATCGGTATAAAACTCTTCCTTATTATAATCCGGCCATAGGGTTTTTGTAAAAACAAATTCTGCATAAGCGGCATGCCACAAAAGAAAATTGCTGAGTCTGAGTTCGCCGCCTGTGCGTATCAGTAAATCTACGTCCGGTAAATTTTCTATATCAAATGATTTTGCCACAGATTCTTCTGTAATCTGTGAAATGTCAGGATTTTCAGATACAATTTTTTTTATTCCGCGGACAATTTCATCGCGTCCACCGTAATTTATTGCAAGAACGACTGTAAGTCCTGAAAAATCAGCCGTTTCTTTTTGTACGTTTATTATTTCCTGCTGAATATCTTTTGGAAGTCCGGCAAGGTCTCCCAGGTGCTTTACCCGGATTTTGTTTTCTTTATAAAACTGGAATTCCGCCCTAAGATGTCCCCTGATTAAATTCATCAGAAATCCGACCTCTTCCTGGGCGCGCTTCCAGTTTTCTGTTGAAAAAGTGTAGAGCGTTACAAATTTCACACCGATTTCAGCAGCAGCACGGACAATGTTTTTAGCAGCGGTAAGACCTTCTTTATGTCCGCTTGTGCGAGGAAGATTGCGCTGTTTTGCCCAACGACCGTTGCCGTCCATTATTATTCCAATATGAACAGGAACTGCTGCTTTATCAATCATTATTCAAGAATTTCCTTTTCTTTTGTTTCGTAAATCTTGTTGATTTCACCAATGTACTTATCTGTAAGCTTCTGAAGAGCATCCTCTTCTTTTTTAAGCTCGTCTTCAGTGATTTCAGAAGCCTTCTGCTTTTTCTTCAATTCATCGTTTCCATCGCGACGGATGTTGCGGATTGAAGTTCTTGCCTCTTCTGCATAAGTTTTCGCCTGCTTTACAAGCTCTTTGCGGCGTTCGGCAGTCAGCGGCGGAATTGCAATTCTGATTACCTTTCCGTCATTTGAAGGATTCAAACCGAGATCTGCTGTAAGAATCGCTTTTTCAATTTCTACAATCAAAGACTTGTCAAACGGCTGAATTATAACTGAGCGGGCTTCTGGAATTGAAACTGTAGCCACCTGATTAAGCGGGGATTTTGTACCGTAATAATCTACCCGGACTTTATCAAAAATTGCAGCAGAGGCTCTGCCAGTGCGGATTCCGTTGAATCTGTCTTTTAAAGAAGCGACGGTTTTTTCCATTTTTTCTTCTGACATATAAAAATCTCCTGATATTTTGCTGATATTATAAAACAAAAAAGCGGCCGGCGAAAAACCAGCCGCTTTTTCTTACTTTAGTTATTTACCAAGAACGAAAAGAACAATTTTTTCAAAAGACAAAGTTGCACCGGCTGCTTTTCCAGCTTCTGCAAGAGCCTGCTTAACAGTGATTTTTTCATTGTCAAGGTAAGGCTGATCCATGAAGCAGTTTGAAGCCAAAAGCTTGTTAACTTTTCCTTTAAGGATTCCTTCCTTTACATTCTCAGGTTTGTTCTGCATCGCAGGATCTTCTGCCATCTGAGCCTTGAAAATTTCTGTCTGCTCATCAATATATGACTGAGGAACATCAGACTGGTTGATGTAGTCAGGTTTGCTAGATGCCAGGTGAAGGCAGCAAACGTGAGCAAAGTCCTTTACAGATTCTGCTTCTGAGCCCTTTACAACTACAACAGCGCCGATTTTATGGTCGTGGTGAACATAAGTAGAAGCAACGCAGCCAGCTGGAACTTCAATATATTCAGCGCGCTTTACAGACATATTTTCACGGAACTTTACAAGAATTGTGTCGATAAGTTCCTTGTGTTCTGGAAGAACTCCAGAAGCCTGCTTTGCAAGAGTTGTCTCGGCAGCTTTTTCTGCGACAGCAATAAAATCTGCGTTGTTGGAAACAAAGTCTGTTTCACAGAGAGTTTCTGCAATAGCAATTTTGTTTCCGTCCTGCTTTACAACGATGCGTCCTTCTGCGGCAGTCCTGTCAGTTCTTTTAGCCATTGCGGCAAGACCTTTTTCCTTTAAAAGTTTTTCCGCTTCAGCTACATCGCCGTTTGTGTCATTAAGAGCTTTTTTACAATCCAGCAATCCTGCGCCAGTGGCATCGCGGAGAGCTTTTACGTCATTAGCTGTATAATTCATTTTTATTCCTTATTTATTCTCGTCGTAAATCTTATCTTCATCTACAAGCTGATTTTCTTCTTCAGCAGGAGCTTCTTCCTTCGCTTCTGTCGGCTGGTAGTTTGTATAATCAGAAATTTCTTCGTCTTCATTCTTGTTTGCGGCGTCAGTCATAACTTCTTCATCGCTGTCAAGATTTTCAAGAATCTTAAGACCATTCTCGTTGTCTGATTCAATTACAGCGTTTGCAATGATTGAAGTGAACAATGAAATCGCACGGATAGCATCATCATTGCCAGGAATAGGGTATGTGATTCCATCCGGATTGCAGTTTGTGTCTACTACAGCGATAATAGGGATTCCCATTCTGCGCGCTTCTGCAACTGCAATCTGTTCTTTGTGGGTGTCAATAACAAAGATGATTCCAGGAAGTTCCTTCATTTCCTTGATACCGCCAAGGTTCTTTTCAAGCTTGCCCTTTTCTTTAAGAAGAGCTGAAACTTCCTTTTTTGTAAGCTTTTCAATTGTGCCGTCTACTTCCATCTTTTCGATTTTCTTGAGGCGCAAAAGTGATTTTTTGATTGTCGTAAAGTTAGTGAGCATACCGCCAAGCCAGCGGTTGTTTACATAGAACATTCCGCAGCGTTCTGCTTCCTTCTGGATTGCCTGCTGGGCCTGTTTCTTTGTGCCTACGAAAAGCACTGTTTTTCCTGAAGCGACTGTTTTTCTAACTGCTTCGTAGCTGTCTTTGATTGCAGCGATTGTTTTCTGCAAATCGATGATGTGGATTCCGTTTCTTTCTGCGAAGATATACTTCTTCATCCGTGGATCCCAACGCTTTACCTGATGTCCGAAGTGTACTCCAGATTCAAGCAGGTTTTTCATGGTTACAACTGCCATGATGTTCTCCTTCACTGGCAAGATTTTCTTGCCCCGTACTCTTTTTCTCGCGGCATAAAGCCCGGAAGATTTGATATAAAAATATATCAAGCAGTTAATTCAATATAGAATAATTCTGCTCTTTTAACATATCATAAAGTTCATGGATTGGCAAGCCTGTCACACAACTTTGAGAGCCTTCAATTTTTTCTATAAAGATTGAGGCTAGGCTCTGGATTCTGTATCCGCCGGCCGCACCGTGCCATTCACCGCTTTCCAGGTACCACTGGATTTCATCATCGGTCATCGGCGCGAACGTAACTTTTGTCCTGGCGACGCGCGAGGTTGTCGACTTCTGTTTTCCGTTGTAAAGCACAACCGCCGTTATCACTGTATGAGTGCTGCCCTGAAATTCTTTCAGGAACTCCGCGGCTTCATCCGCGCTCTGCGGCTTTCCGAAAATTCTGCCGTTTTTTACAATTACGGTATCCGCACCCAAAACCCACTGGATTTCCTGCTGGGAAGGAAGCGAATGTATTACAGCGGAAACTTTTTCACGCGCAAGAAGTTCGGGAATATCCTCGGTGTCAACGCTGCTTGTGAGCGTCTCGTTAATGTTTGGAAGAATGACTTGAAAAGGAATGTCCAGCATCTTTAAGATTTCCTGTCTTCTAGGCGAAGATGAGGCAAGAATTATAGGTTCCATTTGTTTTCTCTTTTTTTTGAAAAAAAATATCTGCCCTTTCAGAAAAAAGACAGCAGATATTTCGTTTGTTTTCTTTCTGCCGGTCCGCGCGCAGGGTACAGGCTCCGGCTTTCAAGCCTTTGCTGGAAATGTACCCGGCCGCGCGCCTTGTTTTCAGATTATTTTGCGTCCGCGCTGGATTTTGAGCTTCCGGAAAAGTCAGTACCGCTGATATTTTTAAGAAGCTTAAGCGCCTTTGCCCTTACAGGTGAGGCGTAGTGATAATCGGCCGCGATTTTAGAAAGAGAATCAATGATGATTTTCTTGTTTTCAGTGGTTTCTGAAAGTTTTTCGTATGCGTCAATCACTTCAAATGCCAGCGATGAGGTAGGGTTGAGAATCTGATTTCTTCTGTTTGCAAAAGAAATCGCGTCCACAACCTCGTCATTCGCGTTAATGCCTATTTCTCCAAGGGAATTTACCGCCGCGGAGATAACCATCGGTTCATTTTCTGCGAGCGTCACTTTTACAAGGTAATTCTTTGATTCTTCAGTCTTGATTTTTCCGAGCGCAAGGCAAGCCCTTCTTCTGATGTCCGGAAAGTTGTTTATAAGACGGCCGTTTGTTCTTGACTGGGAAGTTATGCCTTCTCCTGCAAGCTGGTTCAGGGCCTTCATTACGTCCGGCGAAGAATTTCCGTTGTTTACGGCTTCTTCCAGGAACTGCATCGCGACCAGTTTGTTGTCGTATTCATCTGACTGGGCAAGGCTAAGGATTACAACTCCGTCAACATCGTTTAAATATTCTTCTTCAACCGATGTTTCAGACTTGGCGCTGGCTGACGGCGATTTCTGAACTTTTTGTTCCTGCGCAAAAACTATAGAAGCCATAGCAAGGCATCCTGCTGCAAGAACAATCTTTTTTATCATTTTCATTGAAATTTTTCCTCCTGGAAAATACCTTTTATATACAGAATAAATTATAAATTAACTATTTAATTAAATCAACAAAACAGTTTTTCCGTTCCGTCCTTTTTTAATTCTGGAGCTCGGGGATGTTTACCATCCATTTTCCATTTATCCGGACAAAATTGTAGTACACTATATCCCTGTCGTTTCTTGGCTGGACAGCTTTTACGGAATCTCTTGAAATGTACCGGATCTCCTCCACGGAGCGGCCTTGCCGGGAAGGAACGAATACATACCGGAAATAGTCGTTAAGGTTTGAAAGCCGTATTTTTGAAGGAAGCCTTTTTGAGGCGTTCAGAAGATTTCTCGGGTTTGACCAGTATTTAAGGGAGTCAGGATCTATATAAGACATCCATGAGTTGAAGTCATAGCTTGTAATTATCTCGGAAAGTTCCTTTATTATCTGAAGAATTTCGTTTTTATCGGCGTTGAATTCTTCCCTTGTGATTTTTACGCCCTGCGTGGAACGGCCGAATTCATCGTCCGGAGCTGTGGATTTTTCTATTTTTTCAGCAGCGATTTTTTCCGGCTGCTGGACTTCCGCCTTTGTGGAGCTGCAGCTGCTGGCCGCCAGGGCAAGAGCCGCTGGAATAATTGCAAAAATTAATTTTCTAACCATATTTTGTATCTTACAACGCTTGTATCTTTTCGTCAAACAAAGTAATTTCTTTTTATATGACAAAGGCTATTTTTCCAGGATCGTTTGATCCGCCGACAAACGGACACATCAATATCATCCAGCGGGCATGCAGGATTTTTGATGAGATCGATGTCGTTATCGCCGTGAACAGCTCAAAAAAATGTCTGTTTACGGCAGAAGAAAGGCTTTCCATGCTAAAAGAGCTCGTAAAGCCGTTTAAAAACGTTACTGTCCACACTTATTCAGGGCTTATAGTTCGTTATGCGGCAGAAAGCAATGCGAAGGTTCTTATCCGAGGAATACGGAATGCGACAGATTTTTCCTATGAATTCGACCTTTCGCTTATGAATCACAACCTGAATCCTGAAATTGAAACGATGTTCATTCCTACAGACCAGAAATACATCCTTCTGAAAAGCAGCGCGATAAAAGAGCTTGCCCAGTTCAAGGGCGATATTTCAGGGATGGTCCCGGAGATTGTACAGAAGGCGCTTGAACAAAAATATTAATTTTGTTGACATTTTATCTTAATCTGTTATACTTTGTTGACATACTGATTCGAACTGTTGTATTATAGACCGCAGTAAATCAGATAATAATCTTATTAGTGAGGTTTATAAATGGCAGTACCTAGATCGAAAACATCTAAAGCCGTTACAAAAAGACGCCAGTCAATCAATATGCGTTTGGCAGCACCTCAGCTTGTTGAGTGCAACAACTGTGGAAATCTGATCCAGTCGCATCGTGTTTGTCCTAAATGCGGGTTCTACCGCGGACGTCAGGTTATCACACCTGAATCAAACGGCTAAAATAAGGGGAAAAATATGGACGAATTGTTTGAAAAAATCAAAAAACTTATCGCTGAAAAGCTGGATATTGATGAATCTAAAATCACTCTTGATTCATCATTCCGTGGTGATCTTGGCGCAGACAGCCTTGACACATACGAACTTGTTTATGCCATCGAAGAAGAACTTGGCGTAAGCATTCCTGATGAAAAAGCTAACGAATTTGAAACTGTTCGCGATGCTTATGATTTCATCAAATCACAGCAGTAGACAATTCTTGTTGCTTTAAGAAAAACACAGGCTATAACGCTTGTGTTTTTTTTTTGTTAAAATTATAGTTTCTGTAATGAAAAAAAATATTTCTAATGAAAGAAAAAAAGCTCTTCTGGAATTCTGCAGACCGCTTGGCTTGAAATTTAAAAATCTTGAACTCTTGAATATGGCGTTTCATCACTGCTCATATTCCAATGAGAATCATTCAGAAAAACTTTATAACAACGAAAGGCTGGAATTTCTTGGTGACTCTGTTCTGGGGCTTGCCACCGCGGATTTTCTCTACAGCGATATGAGCCGGACCCATGCGGAAGGCGACCTGGCGAAAATAAAGGCGGTTGTCGTTTCCGAAAAAACGCTTGCCCCGATTGGACTCCGGTTCGGAATTGACAGAATGTTGGTTCTTGGACACGGCGAGGAGCTTAGCGGAGGACGCAAAAAGCCGGCGATTATAGCGGACTGCATGGAAGCGATAATCGGCGCATATTATCTTGATTCAGGATACGAGAACTGCGAGAAGTATGTGCTTTCCTTTATTGTTCCGGAAGTAAAAAAAGTGCAGGAGTTCGGCGGAAAAGATTTTAAGACTTTGCTGCAGGAACTTTATCAGAAAAAGTACAAGCAGGCGCCGCGCTATGAACTCGTTGATGTTTCAGGACCAGACCACGACCAGAAATTCAAGGTGAATGTTCATCTTGGAGAGCTTGTCTACGGACCTGCGGAGGGAAAATCAAAAAAAGAAGCGGAACAAAAAGCGGCGGAAATGGCATATAATTGTTTGAAATAACAAGAAAAAATGCTATTATTTTTATGATGAAAAACTGTTTTTTATGCGGCGCGTTGTTATTCTCCGTTCTTGTTTCGGGGTGTTATATTGCTGAAGACTCTTCAAAAAAGAATATAACGATTGAAACCAGCGCTTCTTCCGGCGACAAGGTTTGGTTCATGGCGGCCAGCATGGATTCTGCGGACATTCCTGCCTCTTCTGTTCCGTATTTTCACATTTCAAGAGCAAAAAGTGTCGGGGCGGAAAATGTACGTCCGGAAAAAAATAATGATTCCGCGGATGAATTTAATGATTCAAGAAATTTCAACACTTCTTCTGAGTATATTTCAAAGAGCAACACCGCTTTATTGAAAAGTTTATCTTCCAGAAATCTATATAATTATAGTTACAAAGAAAAACTGTTCAATCCTAAAGGCAGTAAAGGCAGGACTACAAAGATAAAACTGAATACTGATTCATCAGTTCTGATGGAAGAAACAGCGACAAAAATGTATTCCGGAAAATACTGCAATGTTTTTTTTTGTGAAAAACGGAAATTGCCCGATAACAAAAGAGCAGCTTTCATCATATAAATTGAACGGCAGGACGGTAGACCTTTTTGAGGTTTTTGGAAAGCTTTTTGACGAAAAGATTTTTCCGAATATAACAGATATTCTGGGAGCCTACAAGTATATAACAAAATACGAAAACGTGATTTCCTGTCCTGAAAAAATAAATATTGTCATATCTGACCTTTTTTACGATTATTCTAATACTTCAGAAACAAAATCAGGAACTTACGGATATTTTTGGGCAGGTGATATGTTCAAAGATTATGAAAATCAGGACTCTATAATTCATCTTGACAGTTTTTTTATATTAGAGAATCCGGAATCCGTCTATTCAACTTTGGCGCATGAATTTAACCACATGCTGAACACCATAAACAAAAGTTTTGTGCATAAAAAAGAATTTTCAACCTGGTACACAGAAATGCTTTCCGCTTTGGCGGACGCAATGTTTGAAAACTATCTTTCTGAAAATTTAAAGGACGATGATTCCATTGTAAACTCTAGAATTCCGTTTTTCAATACATGGTATAATCTTGGGTTTTCCACATGGCGAAGCGAAGGCACCAAGGGCACCAGTTGCCACCCACCTGGCAAATAATGTACTTCTTTTCCGTTTGCGCCTTTA
>OIXL01000688.1_pt1 | contig 15673 bp, 14 predicted proteins | sample 1587761 | NCBI WGS metagenome assembly OIXL01 (sample SAMN03283246) | human gut metagenome | biome: human-associated habitat; material: feces | host: Homo sapiens | place: Peru | collected 2012 | reverse complement strand
ATTTTATGCGAATTTTAAAACGGTTGCAAAGATAATATTTTTCATTTACCCCACCTTACGCTGTATTGGTGGTTTACTGACCAATGAATACAATCAAAGAATACTCAACGTCCACATTGCCAACAGCCTCCATTTTGTTACAAAAATCCTCCTCTAGATTTTCGTAAACAGCAACACGGGCTAACTCCAAGATTTCTTCATCATGCCAATATCCTCCCACAGGACTTTTTAAATAGCTTTTCACCCTATTGTAAGCATTTTCCACAGTAGGAGCATAATTTCTGTCTCCTAGAAGTCCTGGATTCATTATTAGAAATGCTTTTCTTCTCATTACTTTAAAAATATATTTTACATTCTATCTTTTAAAGCCTTTTCCAATTGTTTAGAACATGCTTCTGCGGAGAAATTATTCTTCATATAATCCAACAATGCTGGCTGATAAACATTACGTTCCATTAATTTCATAACAGCTCGTCCTATATCATCAACAGAGTAAGGATTGATTATCTCTGCATGATCTTTCAGATAATATTTTGGACCGCCATCATTCGTCAATACAATTTCTGCACCATTAGCAGCTGCTTCCAATGCAACCATACCTACACCTTCTGTAATACTTGGCAAAGCAAATACCTTGCATTTTCTGTAATAGTTTACCAGTTCTTCGTCTGTTAATTGACCTACATATTTAATATTATCATGACCGTCAATCATATTATGAAGCCATTGCTTTTCTTCCTCAGAAGCTAACAAACCCGCCAGAACCAAGTTGAAACCATATTTCTTGGCTGCCTCCACAAGTCGAGGTACGTTTTTATTGGAAGCAGCCAATCTACTAGCATGGAAACAGAAGTTTTCCTTTAGGGGCATTGTGTCACAAGACGGAACTCTATACTGTAAAGGTACCAAATCTATCAAAGATTCATCTATATCCAAGCATTTGGTGACATAAGACTTTTCAAAATCCGAACGAACTAGCCACAGTTTATAAAAATCTTTATTTAAATATAAATCATGAAATCTTGAAGACAAACCCAGATGTTTTTGGTTTCCCCAATATTTTGTGTAGAATTTATATTTAATGTATCCACAATCAGGATCTACAATCGGTGCGATAGCTAACCTTTTAACTAACTTACTAAATGCTCTTGATGAATCTCTGAAGTTTCCTCCATATCCCATCATAATTAACCAATCATAGGAATCCCAATCATAGTCATCCCAAATGTTTACTAAATCAACTTGATGGCCCAAGGCAACAAGTCCATCACGCCACATTTTACCTTGAACCTTCACACCACAAACTGGTGAAACAGAAACTGTTGGTTTATAAATAGCTATTTTCATAAAACTCTATTTTTATTATTAAATATTTTACATAATATTATCCAACTATTTTACTGTTACGCTCTTCCTCCCGTCAGAATTTTCAACAGCAAATTCGCTTTTAATCTTTTTAACAAAAAGTAGGAGCCTAAACCAATGAAGACACAGAGAGTAGAATTGAACAAATAGTAAATACACATATCCATATCACTATCTATTACTAATAACTTAGCCAAACTATGTCGTGATACATTAAGTATAAATATGTGAGTAAGATACAAAAAAGTACTTGATGCAGAAATAGATAGTAAAACTTTACTATTCCATGCCAATAAAGATATCTTAAAAATGAGTACAAATGATACTATTGCCAATGCTGTATATACAGCTCTATCATGAAATATATAATAAAAAATATAATTCACTATACTAAATGCAATTATACACTCAATCCAAGATATTTTATTACATATCTGTTCAAAAGTAATCCCTTTGTATGCAATAAATCCACCAATATATATCCAGGTGTTCATCCCTGGTATATGCCACCCTTTAACAGACTCACAAATAATTAAAACAACTAAAAGTAGAAAGCATAATCTTCTATTTTTATAGCAATAATTATAAATAGGAGACAGTAGGGCAAAAATAAACAAATCTCTCAAATACCAGGTATATCCGGCTATCGGGAAATCTGGATAAACACCAAAACCACGCTGCCAAAAACAAGCAAAGAAATCACTTATTTTTGTTATCTCCAAGAGTTCAGAGTCTGCGGTACCTTGTAATTTGTATGTTTTAAACAGATTATATACAAGCCAAAAAAAATTCCAAAACAAATAAGGCACACAAATACTCAACAACCTACTATTTATCTTCTTAAAATACAACTCCTCTGAATACCCCCCCCGAATATTTTTAAAGAACAAATACCCTGACAACAGAAAGAGACCAGATAGGCATGTATCGCTTAAAAAGAAACGTGAAGATAGCAAATTATAAATCGGTGTATCACTTTCTGTCAAATTGATGCCATCTGCTGCAACATAACTAATTGGAAAATGAATGAAAAGCACTCCCACTACAAATATAAAACGTGCAATATTAATTGCCTTAGATTCTTGTTGTGTCATATAATCAACTTTTTTATTGTGATACTAGTCTTTTAAACTCTAATAATGATGACGGTTCAATTTGCTTATCCCATACATAAAGCATCAATTCATCATATTGCATAGGTTCACACATATATAAAAATTTTCTTACTATATAAAAAACACATAATACAAGCAAAAGCTTATAGATAAATTTTCCCGATGTTTTTCTTATATATCCAACCGACATTATACAACTAAGACAAATAAAGAAATCGAAGAAATAATAAACACGACTAAACAACTCCAAACCTGACGATATAATTTTGAGCATTGATGCTACAACAACTATATTATAATAAGCAACCTGAAGAGCACCTTTTTGCATTAGATGATAGCCACTAATAATAAAAGCGAAATATGGCATAAAAGTAACAAAAGACACCAATACAGATTTGGTTCCGCTATAGCCTTCATCCGCTCCAATAATCCAAGAGTAACCGTTATCAAGATAGCCTGAAAAACGATTAAACATACCTAAATAGTCGTAAATAAAACCAAATTTAGCAAGCATGGACCTATCAAAAAGGAGCAACAATAATACGCACACAAGACATGCCCAAGCAGGACGCATAATTATTTTTTTATAATAAAATAGGCATAACAAGAATAGAACTATAACTATAGAAAAGAAATGTGTAGATATTGCCGCCACAAAACACAAGATCGCCATCCGAAATTTTCTTTCCGAGAAAAGTCGACACCCCATCAACATAAATGAGACTGCCATATACCAACGTATCAAGTTGGACGATGTTATAATATGACATGCTACACATAATGGTATAATATATGTGAACTCTTTTCTTATCGCAAACGGCTTAAAGAAAAAGAACAACGCAAAAATAAAGAACAGAGAGCAAGCCGTAATAACACATGGATAAGGCAATCCAAATGAAGCAAACGAACGCCATAATAATTGGAAAAGCCATTCATGATTTGAACTAATACCATTCAGATAGTCTTCATAAACATAATAGTAGAAGTTCCAATCAGTTTCACGACCCCATCTAAGTCCCTCCTCTAGTCCATAAGATAGAATTGGAATAATAGCTAATCTCCAATAATTTCTACCGTTCAAGACTATTCTTCTACAGAAAAAGAGCATGACTAGCAAAAGTAATGCATGTAATGCTATATATACAAAAGTTATCATTATTCTTAAGTTTAATGAGGATTATTGTCGAAAATAATTTTACTCATTGTGCAAAACTGCCTAAAATTATATTTAAAACGCAGAATAGGTAACAGATTTAACAACGACACTAATCGGTAAATTAAAAAGCCCAGTCTTGTTTCTGTTTTAAAAAAATATATTCGTTGGCTTCGCAATCCCATATACAGTTTTCTTTCATTGAGAACTGGCTTATTTTTTTTTGTAGAACAGCCTTCAAAATGAATGATTCTTGGCCCCTTTATAATCACATTCTTCACTCCATTTCTTACCCATCTTTTTTGCATTTCTGTATCTTCATAATACATAAAGAAATCTGGATCAAAACAACCATACTTATTAATAATCTCCCTATTAACAAACACATCAGCACCCGTAACATAGTCTACTTGTTGTTCTACACCAAATATTTCTGCTCCGATTGCTTTTTGTGGTTTACCCAACATTCTTCTATATCCTGCTTCAAAAAATCCCTTCACAAAAGATCGTATAGAAGGGAAATACCCATAAGAATGAACATTTTCACCATCCAAATTCTCCAACAAGCAGCCTACCGCTCCAATTTTTTTATAAGAATTCAATTCACTATAATCATAAAAAAGTTTTACAGCATTATTTACGAGAATAGTATCTGAGTTTAGAAAGAATACATATTTGCCAGAAGCTATTTCCACACCTTTATTATTTGCCTTTCCAAAACCTAAATTTTCACCAGTCTCAACAAATATAATGCGAGAATCTTTCAAAAAGACATCCTGTGAACCATCTGAAGAATTATTATCAACAACTATAACTTCAAAACGAATCCCTGTAGTCTTCTCATAAATACTATTTATACAATCTGACGTCAACTTTTTCGTATTATAGTTGACAATTATTATTGAAACATCCATACCAAACATATTTATTAACTAAAAACTTAAATTTCTAAGCACCACCTCTAATATAACTACCTTGTCCCTTTTAGTTTAAATGGATTCATTAGAATATATGCCAAGCGATACTTGGAACAAAAATATATACCAAGGAGGATAAGTAAAGTCATTATCCAAACAGTAGCCATATTTAATTCAATTAATCCACAATGATAAACATATATACAAATAAATCTCAAATATGCATGCCAAAAATAATAGAGCAATGAATTTGCACCCATGCTAGCTATAACTTTGGGATATCTAATCTTTAGATGTAAAATCAAAAATGCAAAGCATAAAGTTGTTGCAAAAATCAAGAACATCGCTCTATCTGCATATTGATAAAACAAACTTGCATTATACCCCCGATGGCTAATATCACCAAACTGTGGGTATATATAATAAACAGCAAAAACAAAAATAAATGGTACTATACTAAACATCCAGTTTTGCCCCCCCCATTTCTCAACAAAACCTTCTTTTTCACGGCAGATATTACCCACCACAAAAAAAGGAAATTGAGTAAGAGTCATTGATACACTCAACAAATCAAAACCAGGCATTCCAGCTATAATCAAAGAGACTAGAAAAGATAAGAATAAGATTACCTTATTATCCATGAACTTAGAAGAAACATGAATAGCAGTTCTCCACCAAATTAAGCCCATAATATACCATAGGTGATATTGCGGAGTAAGAAAAGACATTAAGGTAATTTTTTCTCCACTACAAATGAACCACAAAATATTCCCCCAAACGATTATCCCTGCCAAAGAAAGAAGAGATTTACCATAGCTTTTATTGGAATTGGTAAAATACCCAGAAATGAAGGCAAACAACGGCACATGAAATGTATATATTAACTTATAAAATGCCATTGAGAACTCACTGTATCCACTTGTGTCTATTTGAAAAATATGTCCAAAACATACCAGCATGATAAGAATGAATTTCAATGAATCTAATCTTTCATCGCGCAAACTTACATTTACTTTTTGTATCACTTCTTTATAATTTTCTTAATAACAAACTTTATAACCGCAATAGTGAATTGCCAACCCGACATTCGTCCTTCACTATATTTAGCAGCAATTGAATCATTTTCCTCCATATGCAATGTAGGATCACCAATAAATTCAAAATGTGTTTCATTATCAATCACCTGCTTTTTATGAATTTCAGGAATATTTCCAAAAGCTTTCAACACTTTAGGATTCTTAAAGCTATTACCACTTTCATCCCAACCCATATTACGAACCTTGCTTACAGCAGGCACTACAACACATTTATTGCTAAGAATTACATAGCAAGTCATGGCACAATCAATAATCCAAAAATATCTAGATTTGTCACGAAATACATAACTTAAATACTGGTATAATCTGTTGAGTCCATGACGTTTCACTTTCAAGACATTTCTCAATGAGAAATTATTCTCAAAATATCCATTTCTTATTTCGTCCATATCCTTTTGGATTTTGGAGCTCCAAAGACCATATCCCCAACAAGATAAATCGGTACGATGGAAAAAACAATTGCAACCATCTGTTTTAAATGGGTATGGTTGGGAATATCCACATACAGCGAATACCTTATCATCATCCTTGTATTTCTCCAAACAAACATTCATGTATTTCAAAAAATTTGGAGAGAAGACATTATCATCCTCTGAAATGATATAATACTCAAAATTCTTACGCATTTCTGCATGTAACAATGCAAAATTAGATGTTGGGCCACCAACTCCACAATTTTGGTTTCTTCTATAAACTATGAGCTTATGAAAATGATTGTTACTCTCTTTTTCTTTCAGATATGCATCTATTTTCTTCCATCCCTCCACATACTTCTCTGAAGGAGGAAAATCCAATGCGACATACACATCTGTCTCATCAGCCATAGTGCACTTTTCCAATGATTCTAAGCAATCATGGAAATGATCGTATCTGTTTAATGTTCCTATAATTACTGGTGCTGCTTTCATAATTTATATTTTTACGTTCACACAATTTTATTCATTGTATCTTATTTCTTCTTACCCTTTCCTATAGCATTGTATTGATTTAATAATACCGCTGCCTTAACCAGTTTTTGGGTAAACTGAGAATCTAATCGATCACGATCAATCGGATCTCGCTTTAGAACAAATTTTATAAGTTTAATGGCAGCATCAAAACCATCTTTGCATTTTTTATTGTCACACAAAATTTTGCAAAGATGCTCACTATAGGCTTGAACTTTGTTGCTGTTAAATTGAGGTATTGGCATCACTTCACACATTAATCTAAAAGCAAGCATCACATGAAATTTAATTTTCTTATATTGCTTAGGAATCCAACCTTCATTAAAAGCCTGTCCCATTTTGAAAGAGGTCAAAGCACTAGTATAATATAAATCAGGTTTAGTCTCACTAGCAAATATTTTACGTCCAGTTTTCTCAAATTCCTCAACTATACTACCATAATATCCACGAACCTTATCAGGTTCTCCCATCATCATACTTATAAATGACTGAATCTGATTAGGTATTGTAATTACTTTATATGGAGGAGCCTGTACATTTCCATTTTTGTATTGCTTTGATCTTCTCTCATAATAAAGCTTTTCAAACTCATTTTGCGCATTGTAATAATCCTCTATTTGCTTTTGAGAATCCAATAAAGAAACCAGTTGTTCTTGCTTAACTTCCGTCTGACTATTATTCGCAACAATAATTTTATCTCGAATTTCTTTATCAGAAGAAACTATAATTTTCACAGATACCTTTAATCTGTCAATGCCTTCAACATCCTTACACAAATATAAGATATTACAAGTCTGGCATCCATTGACAATTTGAAAATCTGAGAGATTCATACTTAACCCCGTAACCTTAGATTCTCGGCAAATTACAGTTATACCATTATTCATTGCAGCAAACAAATCTATATTCCCCGCTTTTATAGATTCTTTCATTTTTCTGTTTACTGTATTATCTCCTTGAAACGCTCGAATATTGTCATAAAACACATCATTAATTAAATTGCCTTCTCCATCAATAAATAATTTACATAATTCATTGAATGGCAGTAAACACATATAACTATCCTCTATTCTCTGTACTTCTGGCAAGGAGATTTTTTGGTCTATTTTTAAACTTACTTCATTTTTTTTCTTTGTTTCCTTATATAAATTTACGATCTCACGACTGCCCAACAAATGACAATTATAATCACTAACCAAATCTGTTGCCACAGCAACGTCTTTTGTAGATGTAATTTTAGAAACAAAGTCACTTTGAGCTTCATATGATCCGCAAGTAATATAATAAATGTATATTTTGGGATTTATTCCATCTCTAAAATATGCACATTTCGAATACAGATATTTTATTATCTCTCGATACTTTTTTAACTCCTCATTGCATTTTGGCAGTAGATTATCACATATTTCATCTCGTACTTCACGCAAGATATTTTGTGCACCTTCTAGCGTCTGCCCTAATTCGGCAACTTTAAATGAAGAAGAAGTTTTTGCTTGAATAAAAACAAGTTGAACTGACAGAGAACCATTCACCTTAAGTAAATCATCAACGATCTCCTTATTAAACACGACCTGTCCATTTACCAATATGATAAGCCCATCTATTCCCCAGTCACCTCCATTTCCGATATTTATGTCTTCTAAGATATCGTTTGTTATGCTCTCTTGCTTTACATATCTAGAGGCTATACAATAAATACAAAACAATTCAAAAGCCTCACTATCAGCCTTATTCTCGTAACCATACTGATTTTTAAAATCAGTAAAATGTGATTTCATTATTATATCCATAATATTTTTTTAAAAATTTAATTCAAATACGTACTGGGAGGAGGTGTCGAACCTCCAAACCTATCTTGCGTCCCTTCGCTCCCAGTATCCTCACTTTACATATAATCTTCTTTCTTGCCCCAAATCTTAGCAATAGGCTCTGTCTCCATATCATGCTTGAAGCACTTCATCATGGTCTCAAAATCATATTTTGGTTTATAGCCTAGCTCCCTGCGTGACTTCTCTATACTCAAAACGAATTGAGGTGAAGATGGTTTCTCTGGCTTATAGACAATGTCTGACTTCTTATCACCATTGAATATCTCGGCTATCTTCTTAATTTGATACTCTATTGATACAGGATGGCCACAACCCATGTTGTAGATTCCACCATCATGCTCTGCTTTGATGCAGCACTCCATCATGTTGACAAAGTCACCTATATATACCATTTCCTTGGTTGAACTAGGATTTCCCCATACTTCCAAGGTATTGCCCTTGATGGCTTGGTCTATGATATAGCGATAACCTATCCATCTTTTCTCTCCATCTACATTATAGAATGGATTAGGCTGATATACATATATGGTAGGGAGACGCACAATAAATCGTTGGAATCCATACTGTGCATGATAATGCTCAATAAGATCGACTGCTGTATTCTTGCAGATGGAATATACGGAATGGTCTGTAGCCAATGGGAACTTGCGCTCCACATCATCATCTATTGGCTCTGTGGTACCAAACTTATAAAGAATATCTGCTATCGACTGGGCAAAAACTATCTTCTTGCATCCTATCTCTCGCATCCATTCCAATACATTGAGTGTACCTGTAATAATACTATCCACATATTCATAAGGATTGTAGCCTTTCATTCTTGCTGGCATTGCTCCTGCAAAATGAAGTACTACATCTACGTCTTTTGGTAGTTGCTCAAACGATGACTTGTCCTTCAAGTCTATGGAATAATAAGGAATTCCTTTCTCCTCAAAGAATCCATTATCACTTGGACGATGAGCTACTGCCACTACATCATATCCCTTTGCTTTCAATTCTACTGTAGTGTATGCACCGCAAGAACCAGTAGCACCTATAACTAAAACCTTCTTCATTACGCAACAAGTTTTTGAGGGTTAGACAACTCTAATTCAAAATAGCCTCCGATAGCTGTAATATTATTTTCTTGCTTCATTTTCGACTACGACAATATTGATGATTAAGACTCAACAATCACCTTGCACCAAGATTCGATATTGCTCATTGCATCCTCTAGTTCTTCCAAAGTATTGAAGCGAACAACCAAGGTACCAATGGCATGGTTCGCTCCGTCAAAACTTTCCACTTTATCACCTGGTGATACCCAGAGATCTGTTTCAACGACACGCTCCTGCTTATCCTCAGCAATATCTATTTGCTTAAAGATGCCAGCCTTATCTGCATGAAGGATGACTTCTGCCAGATGACCATAGTAATGAGGGGCATTCAAGTCGTCAATCGTTTCTCCCATTGCTGCCTTCACTGCACACTCCACCAGTTTGGTTCGGGTTGAGTAATTGAGCATTTCAGCCAATCGATTGCCACCTCCACGTGGAGAAACTTCCATGATGTAAGGCTTTCCATTGGTGCAAAGTCTTGTCTCGACATTATAGATACCTGTTTTCATATCAAGCAATGTCATCAATCGCTGCAACTCTGATTGCAACTCATCCTGAGCCCAAGTAGGAATAGTGGAAGGCCAACTATAGGCTGAAGGAGTATATGGATTGGTAGCCTTCACATCGAAGCGCTGGTCTGAGAAAGAACAATACACCAATTTTCCATCTATTGTAAAACAATCGGTATCTGACGAATTACCCTCTTTCTCCAAGAAATCCTCAATGATAAAATGTCCATTATGAGCCTCGCTCAAAGCATATTCTACAGCCTTAGCTAAATTCTCTAGATTATCAACACGAGACACGCCCTTGCTACCAGCGGAATCTACTGGTTTAACTATCACAGGCCAATTAAAGAAATCAACATCCTTCAATGCATCTTCCAAGCATGTATATCCCTTGGCATTTGGCACGTTAAATCCATTCTCGGTCAAGAACTGGCGGAACTTGGACTTATCCTGCAAGATAGAAACAGACTGATAAGGACCTTGGAATGGCAAGTTCATTTTCTCTGCCACATAAGCAGCAGTTACCACACCTGGATCTACAGCAAATGACATGATGCCATCAATCTGTTTTTCCTGCGCCGCCTTCAACACAGCCTCCTTATCAATGATACTAACATTGACATATTCATCAGAATACTTATGGGCAATATTGTTAGGCAAATAATCGCAAGTAATGACATAATAACCCAACTTGTGGGCAGCCTTAATTACCGGAAGGAGATAACGGAGACCTCCAAGAAGCATTAACTTTTTTTGTTCCATAAAAATCAGTTTACTTAATGATACAATCCAAAGTTCTTTGAACATCCTCATCGCTCAATGCATGGTGCATAGGCAAGCAAATCACGCTATCCGCCATCTTATGAGCATTAGGAAGATTCTCTGGAGCGGCACTCTCCAAACCACGATAGGTAGAGAACTCACTAATCAATGGGTAGAAGTAGCGACGTCCTAATACATTTGCAGCCTTCATCTTGGCATAGAGTTCATCACGAGTCATACCATATTTCTCTGCATCTACAAAGATTGGGAAGTAGCTATAGTTATGTTTTACTCCAGGCATATCATCAAAGAAGGTAATACCCTCTACTGGGCGCAAAGCCTCACGATACTTGATGGCTACCTGATGGCGAGCCTCGATGGCTGCATCCACTTGCTTCAAGTTGAGCAAACCATATGCGCTACGCATCTCATCCATCTTACTATTGATACCTGGACCTACAACCGTTGTCTCACCTGCAAAACCAAAGTTTTTCAAGTAGTCAATGCGCTGCTTGGTTTTCTCATCATGCATAATCATTGCACCGCCCTCTATGGTATTATATACCTTAGTGGCATGGAAGCTGAGGGTTGACATATCACCAGCATTCAGGATGCTCTCACCATTAACCTCTACACCAAAGGCATGAGCCGCATCATAGATAACCTTCAAGCCATACTTATCTGCAATCTCCTGAATAGCCTTGGTATCACAAGGCTTGCCATATACATGAACAGGCATGATGGCTGTTGTCTTAGGAGTGATAGCAGCCTCAATCTTGTTAGGATCTAGATTACCCGTTGCAGGGTCAATATCAACGAATACAGGCTTGCAACCATTCCACCAAATGCTATGAGTAGTTGCTACGAAGCTATATGGGGTTGTGATGACCTCACCTGTTACACGAAGTGCCTGCAATGCAGTAAGCAATGGCAAGGTACCATTGGTAAAGAGACTCACGTATGGAACTTTGAGGTACTCGGCAAGAGCAGCCTCCAGTTTCTTATGATAATCACCATTATTTGTTATCCACTTGCTGTCCCAAATTTTCTTGAGTTCAGCTGTAAAGTCATCAAGACTTGGAAGTAACGGAGACGTTACTGTTATCAAATTTTTATCCATAAATATTTGATTTTAAATTATTTTCCTTTGAATCTATTCGGAATCATATCCATCGCATCATTCCATTCTGATTTCAATATAAATCTTGCACCAGCAAGATAGAATACGATGCCTACAACTATACCTATTATTAATTGAGCATATATATTGGATATCAATAAGAATGAGGCATGAATAACCAACCACATGGCAAAAGAGACTCCAAAGATTGGAAGAAGATCGCCCATCTGCTTCAGATAACCCACTTGTATCAGTTTACCTGTATAATAGGTATTAATGATCAAGGCTATCATAGAACTAACGATACCACCACTCACCATCCAAATGATACCATGAGGAATGGTTACACACATAATACCCACACCTACTATTTTCTTGATAATCTCTAAGCAGAAGAATAAATCCGAACGTCCTTTCACCGTAAGCAGGTTTAGATTAATTGCATGAATCGGATACCACATCATCTGGAAGCAAATAATCTCCAAAAGAAGGATACATCCCTCCCACTTATCTGTCAACACTACTCTAATCAATGGATCCGCAATAGCAGAAAGCATCAGCATCATCGGGAATATGAGGAAGGCAGACAATTTCAAAATCTTGCGGTAATTTCGTGCCAATCGTCCATCTTCATTCTGAATACTACTCAATACAGGAAAAGTAACTCGCTGCAAAACACCCGTTACATTACTAGAAGGAAGACTTGAAAATTGTTGTGCCCTTGTATAATTTCCTAAATCTGCTGCGCTAAAGAACTTACCGATAACAATAGGAAATATATTGTTGTAAGTGGTATCAAGCAAACCGGAACCCAACATTTTACTTCCAAATCCCCAAAGATAATGGAAAGAATCCCAAGACCAGCGTCTCTTTGGTTTCCATTTACCAAGAACCCAGAGAAGAACCGTTCTTATCAAATAGCCACCTACCTGTTGGAATACCAATGACCAAACGCCATATCCATTATAAGCCATCAAAAGGCCAACGACACCACTAACAATTGCACCAGAGAGGGACACAACGGCTTGCGTCTTGAAATCAATCTTTCGGGTAAGGATGGCTTGCTGAACAGCACATAACGGATTAAAAAGTGTTGCCAAGGCTGTAACCTTCAAAAGGTCAGCTAATATTGGGGTATTATAAAAATCGGCAATCAAAGGAGACGAGAAAAATAAAGCTAAATAGCAAATCACTCCTACACCTATATTAAAATAGAATGCAGTGGAGAGGTCATCCTCCGTCAAATTGGGTTTTCTAATGAGAGCTGTAGAGAAGCCGCTATCAATGAAGCATTGAGCGATTGCTAAGAACACGAGAGGCATAGCAATCGTACCATAATCCTCTGGTGACAACAGTCGAGCGAGAATGATTCCAAAAAGGAATTGCACACCTTGCGTAGCAAATCGTTCAACAAAACTCCAAACCAATCCCTTTTGAGTTTTACTTTTCAAATTATCAGACATTATCTATCCTTATACATGTTCTCATAATACTTCTGATAGTCGCCAGAAGTGACGTTGTCCATCCACTCTTGGTTCTCAAGATACCATTTTACCGTTTCCTCGATACCCTCCTCAAACTGCAGAGATGGCTCCCAACCGAGTTCCTTCTGAAGCTTGCGAGAGTCGATGGCATAACGCATATCGTGACCCTTTCTGTCTGTTACGTAGGTGATAAGATCCATATCCTCGCCTTCCTTTCTGCCGAGCAATCTATCAACGGTCTTGATAACCACCTTGATGATATCGATGTTCTTCCACTCGTTAAAACCGCCGATGTTGTAAGTCTCGGCAATCTTACCCTTATGGAAAATCATATCGATGGCACGGGCATGATCTACTACATACAACCAGTCGCGCACATTCTCACCCTTACCATATACTGGCAATGGCTTGCGATGACGGATGTTGTTGATGAACAATGGAATCAACTTCTCTGGGAACTGGTATGGACCGTAGTTGTTAGAGCAGTTGGTTACGATGGTAGGCATACCGTATGTATCGTGGAAAGCACGGACGAAATGGTCTGAGCTTGCCTTGGATGCTGAGTATGGAGAGTGAGGATTGTACTTGGTAGTCTCCAGGAAGAACTCCTCGCCGTAAGCCTCGTGGTTCTTATCGCTAGATGCCTTTGTAGTGAAAGGAGCAGGAATGCCCTCAGGGTGAGTCATCTGCAATGCACCGTAAACCTCATCGGTTGAGATGTGGTAGAAGCGCTTGCCTTCATATCCCTCAGGAAGACTCTCCCAGTAAATCTTGGCAGCCTGGAGCAGAGACAGGGTACCCATCACGTTGGTCTGAGCGAAAGTGAAAGGATCCTTGATACTTCTATCTACATGGCTCTCGGCAGCGAGATGGATGATGCCATCCACCTTATAGTCCTGCATCAGCTTGAGCATGAGGTCGAAATCGCAGATGTCGCCCTTAACGAAAGTATAGTTAGGCTTATCCTCTATGTCCTTGAGGTTAGCCAGGTTACCAGCGTAAGTCAACTTGTCGAGGTTGATGATGTGATACTCAGGATATTTGTTCACGAAAAGTCTTACTACGTGTGAGCCGATGAAACCAGCACCGCCCGTGATAATGATATTCTTCATTTACTTTGAACTTTGAAAATTGAACTTTAAACTTTATGATTAGCGTTTTTGAGCAGGAGCAGCAAAAACGTCTAACTCTTTATTATTTTGCTTCCGACAATTCGGCGATACACTTCTTCAAACTGTCAGTCCAGTATGGCACCTTGAAACCGAAGGTCTGCTTCAGCTTGCTCTTGTCGAGCACAGAGAAGTGAGGACGCTTTACTGGGCTTGGGAACTCCTCGCTGTAGCAAGGCTGGATATCACAGGTGTTTCCGCTGAGTTCGCAGATAATCTTAGCGAAATCGAACCAAGAGCATACACCCTCATTAGAGAAATGATAGATGCCAGTCTTTTCGAGCTGGTTGGTCTCGATGATGTGAGAGATGACAGCAGCCAGGTCGCCGGCATAGGTAGGAGTACCAACCTGGTCGAAAACAACCTTCAAAGTATCGTGGCTAGCAGTCAAACTCTGCATGGTCTTTACAAAGTTCTTTCCCCACTGAGAGTAAAGCCAAGCTGTACGGATGATGATATGCTTACAGCCCGTAGCCTCAATACTCTTTTCTCCAGCCAACTTAGTCTTGCCATATACACCAAGCGGATTGGTTTCCCAATCTTCCTTGCATGGAATATTCTTGTCGCCTTGGAAAACATAATCGGTACTTACATGAATAAGAGTACCATCCACTTCCTTCATAGCCTGAGCCAAATTGCCAGCTGCCGTATTATTGAGCAAATTGGCAAAATTGAAATCAGTTTCAGCCTTATCCACATTGGTATAAGCCGCACAATTAACGATTACCTGAATATCATTTTCCTTAACCTTAGTGCGAATAGCATCAAGATTAGTGATATCCAATTTCTCATAGCCTTCAGCCACATCGGTGAAGACAAACTTGTGATTGCTGTTTTTGGCGCAAATCTGCATTTCATGGCCCAATTGACCATTAGCGCCTGTTACTAAAATGTTCATTGGTCTCAAATATTACCATTTATTAAATATAGGGCAAAAGTACAGATTATTTCTGAGATATGCAAAAAACGAAGAAGGAATTTATATTAATAATATATAATTAAGGTGTAAACGACCTAACGGATAAAAAAAAACGCCAGAATCTTTCACAAGAGCCTGACGGGTTTAACCTAATACACTAATTTTCTTTTCCCTTAGATAAACTAAAACC
>OIXL01000686.1_pt1 | contig 15687 bp, 10 predicted proteins | sample 1587761 | NCBI WGS metagenome assembly OIXL01 (sample SAMN03283246) | human gut metagenome | biome: human-associated habitat; material: feces | host: Homo sapiens | place: Peru | collected 2012 | reverse complement strand
TAGGGATTAGGTTTGCGATACGAGAAAGTCGCTAATTTCAAACTTCCGCGGCGCTTCTGTTTTTTATGCGCCGCACCTTCCCCACTGAACCCGTAGAACCCACAGAACCCGCTCCCCCTCTTTCTCAAGGAGTCAAAGGGCGGCACGCCCCACGGGCTAACCCTCACCGTTCCGTTTTCTGCATTTCTAACCTGTCATATCGCCCAGAATCACGAATAGCGCAGTCCCCCACGCCGTCATCCTGAGCGGTCGAAAAGGAAAATGTGTGCCTGACTTCGCCAGAACAGTTGTGGACAGAGTCGAAGGATCTCTCGCTTCCCCTCTGTCCACAAGATTCTTCGGCTCAGTTCTCACCGTTCCGTTTTCCGCATTTCTCACCTGTCATTCCATACCGCCGCTCAGAATGACGTTGACCATATCCTATATTTCCCATGCTTGTGATAAGTCCACCCATTCTGGATTCAAGCGATAAATCAGCCACTCTTTCTTGACCCGCGTCCACCCCTTCAGTTGCTTTTCTCTGGCAATAGCAGCCTTTATATCGCTATACCGCTCAAAGTATACCAGCTGATCGACATGATATCTACTCGTATACCCTAAAACGATATGATTTTTGTGCTCATAAAGCCTTCTCTGTAAGTCATTAGTAACGCCCACATACAAGACCTTATGATTGGCTGAAGTGAGAATGTATACAAAGCCCACTGTCATCAACTCTTTCTTGCAAACACCACAAGATTCTTCGGCTCAGTTCTCACCGTTCCGTTTTCCGCATTTTTCGCCTGTCATTCCATACCGCCGCTCAGAATGACGAATGGCGCAGTCCCCCACGCCGTCATCCTGAGCGGTTGGAAAGGAAAATGTGTGCCTGACTTCGCCAGAACAGTTGTCGCCTGAGTCGAAGGATCTCTCGCTTCCCCTCTGCTTGCAAGATTCTTCGACTCAGTTCTCACCGTTCCGTTTTCCGCTTTTCTCACCTGTCAAGCCATGCCGCCCCAAATGACAGACAGAGGCGAAATCGGCCGGCAAAGGCGCGGTGAACGTCTTGCCGGACAGATAGGCGAAATCATCCGTAAGCACAGGAAAGGTGAGCGAGGCTGCGTGGAGGAGCTGGCGGCGGATATGGAGCGCCTCTGACGCGGAAAGGCTCGCGCGGCTGCCATATTTCCGATCGCCCAAAAGCGGATGGCCGATGGAGGAAAAATGCAGGCGGATCTGGTGCGAGCGCCCTGTCACGAGATGAACGCGGACGAGAGAAAAGAGGCATCCACGGGCCTCTACGGTTTCGAGCGTCTCATAGTGCGTCTCGATGGGAAGCGCACCTTGTTCAGCGCGCTCGGTATAGCGCACCTGATTTCTTTCGTGGTCCTTGACGAGGTAGCCTTTCAAAATCCCCGAAGCCGGCGTCTTCCCGTAAACGAGAGCCTGATACACTTTCGTGAGAGAGCGCGCCTTGATGAGTGCATTCATTTCCTGCAATCCACGCATGGTCTTGCCCGCGATGACGAGGCCGCTGGTATTTCTGTCCAGCCGGTGACAGATGGAGGGCGTGACACCGGCTCTGCTTTCCCGCGCGGAGAGGAGGGCTTCATTCAGAGACGGGGCGCCGGAAGTGTCCCCCTGCGAGAGAAGACCTGCCGGTTTATTGAGGATGATGATGTTTTCGTCTTCATACAGGATCCATGTTTCAAAGTCAGGATAGTCACGCTTGGGCGCTTCTTCTTTTTTTCCGCGAAATTTTTCGATCGTCTCATCGGAGAACCAGACCTTCACGTTGTCCCCCGCGGCGATCTTTTCTCTTCCTTCGATCTTCTTCCCATTAAGAACGATATTCTTCTTGCGCATGCTCTTTCGAAGAAGCCCCATGGACGCCTCCGGCAAGAGCCGCGCCAGGTACTTCATCACCGTCTGTCCCGCTTCTTCCTTTTGTATGATAAATTCCTGCATCGTCAGAACTCCCTACTCTCTGTCACCGTCACTAAGCACCAGTCACCAGTCACTCATACAGCACGCCGATTTCCCTCAGCGCATGAATCACCTGCGCCATCTCTTCTTCCGTCTTTGTCTCGATGAGATGGGTATGGATGCCGCCGCTGATATCCGAGAGGAGGGGAAATCCGATGTCCTGCATCGCGCGTACAAAGGATACGGCGTCTTCCTTGCTCTTGATCTCCAGCTGGCCGTGCAGCTCGCCGTAGATCTCATGCTCCACCCGCACGTCATGGATGATACCGCCTGCCTCTACGATGGCGATGAGTTCCTTCTCTGTTTCCTGCCGGCCGTGGCGGCAGACGAGTGTGCGAAGACAGCCCTTTTTCTCTTTATTGAGGTAATATCCGCGCGGCGTAGAGATGATGTCCATCCCTTCGGCGCGAAGAAGCGCCATGTCTCCCACAATGACCTGCCGGCTCACGCCGCACTCTTTCGCAAGGTCCGCCCCGCGCAGCCGGTGTTCCGCCTGCTCCAGCTTTTCTTTGATGTAGGCTCTGCGTCTTGTGTTATCCATTCTCATCCCCCTCTTTTCTTTTATTGTAGCAGATTTTCCCCAAATAAAAAACGATAGAGCGCATCTCTATCGTTTCCTTAGCATTTTAGTCACCAGTCACTAGTCACCAGTCACTCATCCCTGTTTTCAGACTGACTCTTCCTGCGCCATGCCTGCCTTCAGCCCGCGGATATATGCGGTGAGTTTTTCGGAGGCATCGCTGCCATTCTTATTGATGATATCCACGACGCCGCTGCCGGTGATGACGCCGTCAGCCAGCCGTGCCATCCGTCCGGCCTGCTCCGGCGTGTGGATGCCGAAGCCGATAGCCAGCGGAGTATCCGTCGTTTCACGCGCGATGCGGATGATCTCACGAAGGTCCGTCTGGATATCGCCGCGCATGCCGGTGACGCCCATGGAAGAAACGACATATACAAAGCCGGTGGCATCCTTCAAACTCTCACGGATACGCTCTTCCGAAGTCGGAGCGACCATCTGGATGATGTCGACACCATTCGCATCCGCGAGCGGTCGGATTTCCGCCTGTTCTTCATAGGGAAGATCCGGGATGATGACGCCATCGATGCCGATTTCCTTCGCTTCTTCGAAGAACCGAGCGGATGGATAATTGAAAACCGGATTGTAATAGGTCAGAAGCACGATCGGGATCTGTGTCTTCGTGCGAAGTGTCTTCACCAGCTCCATGACCTGCGGCAGGTGGATATGGTTCTCCAGCGCCTTCACATCCGCTTCCATGATAACCGGCCCATCAGCGATGGGATCGGAGAACGGCACGCCGATCTCGATCAGGTCCACGCCTGCTTTTTCCAGATCAAGTACATATTTCACGGTATCTTCCATCGACGGGACACCTGCCGTCAGGAAAGCGATCATCGACTTCCCCTTCTTGAATGCTTCACTTGTATGGCTCATAGATAGACTCCTTTTGCTGTATGTATAGGTTCGGGCTCAGCCCGTGGGCGTGCTGACCTTTGATTACGTTTGAAAGAGGGGGAGCGGGTTCTATAGGTTCAAGGGGTTCAAAGGGGCTGGTGCGGCGCATAAAACTCAGAAGCGCCGCAAAGTATAAATAATGGCGATGCCCGAAGGTCTCTTGATGACAGGCTTCCCGTTTGGGGATTTCCACACATCGACCACTCGGCCGCGAATGACAAAGATTTCTCGCTTCGCTCGAAATGACGATACGGGAGTCTGCTGTCTCCTGGTCTCTTAGTTACCAGTCACTCGGCGCTCCTAATCCCTAATCACTAGCTACCAGTCACTAGCCACTAGCAACTAGCCACTAGCCACCAGTCACTAGCCACTAGCTACCAGTCACTAGTCACCAGTCACTAGCTACCAGTCACTAGTCACCAGTCCCTAGCTACCAGCTCCCTCAGTCATGAATATCCTCTCCGCGGTATCTGGCGATGGCGGCGACGTCCTTGTCTCCGCGACCGGAAAGGGTGATGACGACGATGTCATTTTTATCCATCGTCCGGATTTCCTTCATCATGCCGGCGACGGCGTGAGCAGACTCGATGGCGCAGATAATGCCTTCTGTCTTGGCAAGGTATTCGAAAGCCTGCACAGCTTCTTCATCCGTGACAGCCACATAGCGGGCGCGGCCGATGGAGTTCAGGTACGCATGCTCAGGGCTGACACCCGGGTAGTCAAGACCGGCGGAAATGGAATAGACCTCGGTGATATTGCCGTCATCATCCTGGCAGAAGAGGGACTTCATGCCATGGAAGACGCCGATGCGGCCACGATTCACCGTCGCTGCATGGTAGGGGGTATCGATGCCCTTGCCGCCTGCTTCGCATCCGATGAGCTCCACATCCTTATCCTGCACGAAAGGATAGAAGGTGCCGGCTGCATTGCTGCCGCCGCCGACACAGGCATAGACCTTGGACGGAAGGCGGCCGGTACGCTCTAAGACCTGCGCTCTCGCTTCACGGCCAATGCAGCTCTGGAAATAGCGGACCATTTCCGGGAACGGAGCCGGGCCTGTGGTCGAGCCGATGACATAGTGCGTATCATCGCAGCGGCGGCTCCATTCCTGCATCGCTGCATTCACGGCGTCCTTCAGTACGCGGGAGCCTGTCTTCACGACATGCACCTTCGCCCCGAGGAGCTTCATGCGATAGACGTTCAGCGCCTGTCTTTCAGTGTCGATCTCTCCCATGAAGACCTCGCACTCCATGCCGAAAAGCGCCGCAATGGTGGCTGCTGCCACGCCGTGCTGTCCCGCGCCTGTTTCTGCGATGATGCGTGTCTTGCCCATGCGCTTGGCCAGGAGCGCCTGCCCGATGCAGTTATTGATCTTGTGTGCGCCCGTGTGATTCAGATCTTCACGCTTCAGGAAAATGCGCGGTCCGCCCAGATCCTTTTCCATGTTCAATGCTTCATAGAGCATCGACGGACGACCGGTGTAGTTCACATACAGGTCATGCAGTTCATCCTGGAAGCTTTTATCATTCTTGCATTCTTCGAATGCTTTCTGTACTCTCGCCGCTTCATTCATCAGGACTTCCGGAATGTACTGTCCGCCAAATTCGCCAAATCGTGTATTCATAGTGGGTACCTCGCTTTGTTGATCAATCGTTGTTGGTTGTTTGTATGGGTTCAGGGTTAGCCCCTTGGGGCGGCTCGTCTACTGATTGTGGATGAAAACTTTGCTCGCCAGTTAGGAGTGAGGAGTGAGGAGTGAGGAGTGCTGGTGCGGCGCATAAAAATATGGAAGCACCGCAGAGTATAGATAGTGGTAATACCCGAAAGCGGCATTTAGTCACCAGTCACCAGTCACTAGTCACTCGAGGCTCCTAATCCCTAGCTACCAGTCACTAGTCACTAGCCACTCATCCCCGCTTTCAAACTTCAGGGTTAACCCACTATGGATTCTCTTCCCTCAATGTTCGGATTACATGTCCTCTTCTCTCCCCCGCTCTCATCAGCATCTCGCCGATGAGGACGGCGTCAGCGCCGGCCTCCCGCATCTGTTTCACGATCGCCTCTGACAACATGCCGCTTTCTGAGACGAGGATATGGTCCTTGGGCACGAGCCTTGCCAGACGCTCGGTATTTCCCAGATGGATGGTGAAATCACGAAGGTCGCGATTGTTCACACCGACGATGCGGGCCCCTGCGTGAAGCATTCGCTCCATTTCCGTCTCATCATGCGCTTCTGCCAGGACGCCAAGGCCGAGACTTCTCGCATAGGAGAGAAATTCTCTGATTTCCTCATCCGAGAGGATCGCTGCGATGAGAAGGATGGCCGAAGCCCCCGCGAGCGCCGCCTCTTCGATCTGGCAGCGGTCAATGATGAAGTCCTTGCGGAGAACGGGGATCGTGACCTCCCGCGCCACCGTTTTCAGGTAGGCCATATCTCCTTTGAACCATTTCGGCTCTGTCAGGCAGGAAATCGCCGAAGCGCCCGCGGCTTCATACTCTTTTGCGATCGCCGCAAAGGGGAAGTCCTCGCTGATCGTCCCCTTCGAGGGAGACGCTTTCTTGAGCTCGCAGATGAGGGAGAGCCCGTCACTTGCCAGATTCTTGTAAAACAGATCATCCGTCCGCGGCGTGAAATGCTTCATGTCTTCATGCAGGCGTCCATAGTAGCCGTTCGCTTTCAGCCGCTCGATCCGCCGCCGCGTCTCGGCAGCAATGTCATCTAGTATCATAGAGATTCCTTCGTTCTCGCTATAAGTAAATGCTATTCAAAAGGGTTTAGGAGTGACTAGTGACTAGTGACTAGGGATTAGGAGTCTCGAGTGACTTGTAAGTAAGGAAACACTACCTTCGGGCATCGCCCCATATAAACTTGCAGCGAAGCCGCCACCTTCATTCCTCATTCCTCATTCCTCATTTTCCCTTTCATTCATTCGATACCTTCACGTACTCTTCCATCTTCTCATATGCTTTTCCGCTATCGATCATCTCGGCGGCCTTTGCGATGCCCTCCTGCATGGTGGGGACCGCTTTCGCCGCGTAGAGGGCAAGGCCGGCATTCAGGAGCACCGCATTTCTCTTCGTGCCTTGGATCTTTCCGGTCAGGATGCCCTTGGTGATTTCCGCATTTTCGCAAGCTGTGCCGCCGACGAGCTCTTCCTTCCTGCCACGCGTGAGGCCGAAGTCCTCCGGGCAGATGGTCATCGTGCGGTAGTAGCCCTCCTTCAGCTCGCAGACCAGCGTCGGAGCAGAAGGCGAAACCTCATCCAAGTGGTCTTCCCCGTAGACGACGAGCGCATTCCTCACGCCGAGCTTATCCAAAACCTTCGCGACCGGCTCTACCAGGTAGCCATCATAGACGCCAAGGAGGAAATAGTCTGGATTTGCCGGATTTGTCAAAGGCCCCAGGATATTGAACACGGTGCGGAAGCCCAGCTCCTTCCGGATGCCGCCGACATACTTCATCGCCGCGTGATATTTCTGTGCGAAGAGGAAACAGAAGCCGACCTTCTCCAGCATCTCGCGTGCTTTCTCGGGGTCTTGCGCGATGTTCGCGCCGAGGGCTTCCTGCACATCCGCCGTGCCGGACTTCGAAGATGCTGCGCGGTTGCCGTGCTTGGCGACCTTCACGCCCGCTGCTGCGATGACGAAGGCGGCGGTGGTGGAAATATTAAAGCTGTTCGAGCCATCACCGCCGGTACCGACGATTTCCAAGACCTTCATGCCCGGATGCGGGACCGGCGTCGCATGCTCTCTCATCGCTTCTGCACAGCCGGAAATCTCATCGATCGTCTCTGCCCGCGTGCTCTTCGTCGAGAGCGCCGCGAGAAAGGCCGCATTCTGCGTCGGTGTGGTCTTGCCGTCCATGATCTCATTCATCACGGTATATGCTTCTTCATAAGTGAGATCGCCTTTGCGTACAATTTTCTGGATCGCTTCTTTAATCATAATTGAGGCCTCCGTTTCTGGTTAGGGTTCAAGGTTCAGGGTTCAGGGTTCAGGGTTCAGGGTTCAGGGTTGTGGTGGCGGCTTCGCCGCAATTATTTATGGGGTGATCCCCAAAAGTGGTATGCAAGTCACCAGTCACTAGTCACCAGTCACTTTCCAAACCATCGCCGAATCGTATTCATACGCTGCTCCTTCCCAGGGAGAAATAAAAAATCCGTCCCTGACAAATACTTGTCAAGGACGGATACTATTCCGCGGTGCCACCTTGCTTCAGGGTATGACCCCTGCTCTTAGCGAGATACCAACATATCTCCGGCAACTGACGTATGCCCGACGTCGCAAGCTACTGGGGTCTCCCTTTTCACTGCGCCCTCAGCGGTCCATTTAACAATCTGCGTTCTGCCGGCTTCTCATTGCCCCGACTCCCTGTAAGTGCACGTACTGTTTTTATCTCCGCTTCAACGGTTTGTTTATGATGTTGAGTTAATCATAATCTCCCTTGGCGTTTCTGTCAAGGGGGATGTTGAAAGCAAATAGGGACTTGTGACTTGTGACTAGGGATTAGGCTTGTGGTGGCGGCTTCGCCGCAATATATCAGGCGATGCCCGATGGAGACGGGGAGACTTCAGACACCGGAGGGCAAGTGTCAGATAATTGACGCCTGCCCTCCAATGTCTAATGTCTAATGTCTAATGTCTAATGTCTAATGTCTGACATCCGACGTCTCCCTGTCTCTCAGTCTCCCCATCTATTCCCGACCCTTTGCCATCCGCCCCATACTCCGCGCGATAATCATCGTCACGAGGTAGAAGCACGGGATGAGGAAGACGCCGAAGAGGGTCGCGAAGCACATGCCGCCCACGACAGCGACGCCCATGCCGCAGCGAGCGGCTGCACCGGCGCCGGTCGCCAGCGCGAGCGGGAGGCAGCCGATGATGGAGGTGAAGGCTGTCATGAGGATCGGGCGGAAACGGAGCTTCGCCGCTTCAAGGACGGCGTCTACCGGATCCATCCCATGATCGACACGTTCCTTTGCAAATTCCACGATGAGGATGGCATTCTTCGCCGCGAGACCGATGATCATGATGATGCCGATCTGCATGTAGACGCTGTTCTGGTAGCCGTCGCTCGTCGAGCCGAGGAGGGCGGCGAGCTTGTTCACGACATACTCCGAGAAGACCGCGCCGAAGATGCCCGTCGGCACCGTGAAGAGGACGGCGAGCGGCACGGACCAGCTCTCGTAGAGTGCCGCGAGGCAGAGGAACGCAAAGACCAGCGCCAGTCCTAAGACTTTCATCGTAGACGAGCCCGACTTCTGTTCTTCGCGGCTCTGTCCGGACCACTCGATGGTGGTCCCCGCCGGAGCGATTTCCTTCACGACCGCTTCGGCTGCTGCCATGGCTTCGCCGGAGCTGTAGCCGCTCCCTGCGCTGCCTTGGATGGAGATGGAGCGCACGCCATTGAAACGGCTGATGGAGGACGGGCCGGTCGTGATGGACTTCGTCAGGATGGTATCGAGCGGGATCATGTCGCCCGCTTGGGATCTGACGGAAATAAATTTCAAGCTGTCCGCTTCCGAGCGGTAGCGGGTATCAGCCTGCAGCATGACCTTGTACGAGCGTCCGAACTGGTTGAAATCATTCACCTGCGTGCCGCCGAAATTCACCTGCAGCGCGGTGAAAACATCGGAGAGCTGGATGCCAAGGCTCTTGACCTTCTCGCGATCCACCTGATACTCGTAGCTCGGGGTATTGGCTTTGAAATTGCTGCGAACGGCAGAAAGCTCCGGACGCTGGTTCGCCGCAGCCACGATCTTGGACGCCAGATTTCCCAGCTCCTCATCAGAGAGGCCCGTATTGTCCTGCACCTGCATCGCCCATCCGCCTTCCATGCCGAGGCCCGGCAGCGCAGAGGGACCGAAAGCCATGACCTGCGCCTCCGGATGCGCCCCTCCGATTTTCTGATTGAAAGCGGAAAGGATCGCTGAGAGACTTTCATCCTTGCCGGTGCGTTCGTCCCAGTCCTTGAGGCGGACGAAAAGATTCGCCGAACCTGCCGAGGTATTCGTCATGACGGCATCGACGCCGGGGAGGGTCTTTGTTTCCTTAGCGACCGCATCGACGACCTTGACCGTCTGGTTCATCGAAGTGCCTTCCGGCATCGTGACCGAAGCGATGAACATGCCCTGGTCTTCATTCGGCACAAAAGTCGAAGGGACGAGCTTGTAGAAAAGCCCCATGAGCCCCACCACGATCACGAGGAAACAGACCGCATACTTCAGATGGGAAATCATCCAGCCGACTTTCCCCGTGTACGCATCACGCACCGCATCAAAAGCGCTGTTGAATCTGTCAAAGAAGCGTCCGATCACGCCCTTCGAGACGGCGGTATCGTCCGCCTTGAGGAGCATCCCGCAGAGCGCCGGTGTCAAAGTCAGTGCGACCAGGGCAGAAATCGCCACGGATACCGTGATGGTGATCGCAAACTGCTTGTAGAGGACTCCCATCGTCCCGCCGAGGAAAGCGACCGGGACGAAAATGGCAGCCAGCACCGCGGTCGTCGCGATGATCGGTCCCTGCACCTCATCCATCGCCTTTTCTGTGGACTCCTTCACCGGCATATGGTCTTTAGCCATATGCTCCTCTACGTTTTCGATGACAACGATCGCATCATCGACGACCATGCCGATGGCAAGCACCAGCGCAAAAAGCGTCAGCGTATTGATGGTGAAGCCGAGCACGACGAAGGTCGCAAACGTACCGATGATGGAGACAGGCACCGCAAGGATCGGGATAAGGGTCGTGCGCCATTTCTGCAGAAATACAAAGACGACCAGAACGACAAGGAGCAGTGCTTCGATGAAGGTATCGACCACTTCGGAAATCGATGCATTGATAAAAGCCGTGTTATCGACGACGATCTTGTACTCCAGATCCGGCGGGAAATCATTCTTCGCCTCAGCGAGGATCTTCTTCACCGCCGTGACCGATTCGAGCGTATTCGCATCACTCGTCAGCTGCACGCCAAAGCCGACCCCTGTCTTGCCGTCGAGCTTCGAGTCCGCCGAGGAGCTCTGCGCGCCTGTTTCCACCTCTGCCACATCGCGCAGACGGACGAATTGGCCATCGCTTCCCGACTTGATGATGATATTCCCGAACTGCTCCGGCGTAGACAAACGGCCCTCCACCTTCGCACTGTACTGCTTCTCCTGATTTTTCGGCGTGGGCGGTGCGCCGACCGTGCCCGCCGGAGCCGCCTGATTCTGCTCCTTGATAGCGCTCGTCACGTCCGAGACCGTGAGCCCGCGCTCCGCGAGCTTGTCCGGATTCAGCCACACGCGCATCGCATACGTCGAGCCGAAGGCATTCACGTTGCCGACCCCCGAGACACGCTTCAGCTTGTCCAAGAGGTAAATATCTGCATAGTTTTTCAGAAACGCAGTGTCATACGTGTTGTTTGGTGAATACAGATTCACCATGAGGGCCATATCACCGGAGGACTTGCGTACGGACAGCCCCGTCTGCTGCACCTCGCTCGGCAGCCCGTTCTTCGCGAGATTCGCCGTATTCTGTACATTGACAGAGGCCGTATTGCCATCCGTGTCGAGATCGAAAACGATCGACAGGCTGTAGCTGCCGTTATTCGAAGAAGTCGAAGACATATAGTCCATGCCTTCGATACCGTTCAGCTGATTCTCGAGCACCTGCGCGACAGTCTGATTCACCGTCTCCGCATTCGCGCCCGTATAGTTGGCTGACAGATTGATGGTCGGCGGTGAGATCTGCGGATACTGCGCGATCGGCAGACTGACCAGAGAGATCAGCCCGAGAAGCACAATGATCAGCGAGACCACGATCGCAAAGATCGGCCGCCGGATAAAGAATTTTGACATAAGGTAACTCCGTTTGTATAGTGACTTGGGACTGGGGACTGGGGACTAGTAGCTAGGGACTAGGGACTAGGGACTAGGGATTAGGGTTCAGGGTTCAGGGTTCGGGGTTCAGGGTTCGGGGTTAGCTCGTGGGGCGGCTCCGTCCACTGATTATGAATGAAAGCTTTGCGCGAATGAGGAATTAGGAATTAGGAATTAGAAATGAAGGTGGCGGCTTCGCCGCGAATATATATGGGGCGATGCCCGAAGGTGGTATTTAGTCACCAGTCACTAGTCACCAGTCACTTGCGGCTCCCAGTCCCTAATCCCTAGCCACTCATACCTGCTTTCAAACGTAGCTCGTGTGGCGGCTTCGCCGCAGATATATTTTGCAGCGAAGCTGCCACCACAACCCTGAACCCATCAACCTGAACCCTGAACCCATTTAAACCCATATGAGAACGCCATCGCCGCCAATCCTCATTCATCTTTCATTGACAATCCCAATTCTTCCGCCGTAGCAGCCGTCGGATTCAGCGTCTGGCCCTCCTTCAGATTCGTCAGGCCTTCGACGACGACAACATCCTTTTCGGTGAGCCCCTTCTTCACGATGTAGTAGCTGCCCACCTTATCACCGAGCGTCACGATCTTCGAGACGGACTGATTGTTATCGCCGCACACGATGACGAAGGACTTATCCAGGACCTGCTGCACCGCACGCTCCGGCACGAGGAGTACATCCTGCTGCAGGGGACTGGTCAGCGTCACGCGAGCGAACATCCCCGGCAGGAGGACATGCTCCGTATTTTCAAAAATCGCTTTCATCGTGATCGTCCCCGTACTCTGCGAGACTTCGCGATCCATCACATAGTTTTTCGAGACTTCCGAAAGCTTCATGCCATTGCTCAGGGTGAGCGTCGCCTGGGGGACCATTTGATCGGGCGGCAGCGCGTCTTGCTGATTCTCCATCACAGCCTGCTTGAAATTCAAAAGCTCATTTTCAGAGACGGAGAACTGCACGGCAATCGGATTCACGGAGCCGACAGAGACCAGCTCCGTATTTCCCGTCGTCACAAAGCTCCCCGGCGACATCTCATTCACACAGAGCTTGCCGGAAATCGGTGAACGGATGATGGTATCATCCAGATTCTCCTGTGCCTTCTGCAGGAGCGACTGCATGTTCCGATAATTCGACTCATTCGTCGCAACCGTCGCTCGCTGCGTCGTCAGCGTCTGCTCCGAGATCGCCCCTGTCTCTGCGAGCTTCTCATAGCGATTGAGATCGATCCTCGAATTGTTCAGTGTCGTCAGGGCTTTATCCACATTGGACTCCGCGGAGAGCACCTCTGTCGAGTACTGGCGGTCATCGATCTTGTAGAGCGGTTGTCCTTTTTCGACAAACTGCCCGCTCTGGATATACTTCTCCACGATCGTCCCCGACACCTTCGGCTTGATCGAGACAGCATCGAGTGCCTTTACCTGTCCTGCATACTGCTTTGAGACGGCGACATCTTTCTTCTGCACAGGGAGCGTCTTCACAGCTACCGCACTCGCCTTCGGCGCGGTCTGTCCGCATCCTGCCATCAGCCCCGACGCCCCCACACACAGGAATAGGGCGAGCAGCGCTTTCTTCTTCCATAGTTTTTGAATCATAAGAGTCTCCTTTTCTTCACGTTTTTCTCATCATAGCACCCAAAAAGAAAAGCCGTCAATACAAAACGATTCTTCGCATAGAAAAGCAAAAAACTTTCATACGTGACTCTTTGCCCGTATCCGCAAAAGTCTCGTATGAAAGTTTGTATTTTCTTGTCCTTATGCCACACCCAATGCAGACAGTATGAGATGCACCGCGAAGGCGGCGAGCCAGGCGATGACACACTGGAAGGCAATCATCCCCACAGCCCATCCCGTCCCATTCTCCCGCTTGACAGAGGTGATCGCCGCGATACAGGGCGTGTAGAGCAGGCAAAAGGTCAGGAAGGTGAGCGCCATGCCCGGTGTCAGAAGCGAAGAGAGAGTTCCCTCCGTCCCATAGAGGACCGTCAGGGTAGAGACGACACTCTCCTTGGCCATGAATCCGGAGATGAGCGCCGTAGAAAGCTTCCAGTCTGCAAGCCCGAGCGGCGCAAAGAGAGGCGCGACAGCGCCGGCAAGGAAGGCGAGGATACTGTCTTGGGAATCCGCTGCCATATTGAGACGGACATCAAAGTTCTGCAGAAACCAGATGATGATGGTGCCGACGAAGATGACCGTGAATGCACGCTCGAGGAAATCTCTGGCCTTATCCCACATAAGTCGCAGGACATTTTTCATACCGGGCATGCGGTAATTCGGAAGCTCCATGACAAAGGGCACCGGTTCCCCCTTGAAAAGAGTGTGCTTGAAAAGGAGGGCGGTCAGGATCGCCATCCCGATGCCGAAGAGATAGAGCCCTGTCATGACGAGCGCCCCATTTCGCGGGAAGAAGGCCGCTGTGAAGAAGGCATAGATCGGCACCTTGGCCGAGCAGCTCATGAAGGAGATAAGCATGATAGTCATGCGGCGGTCACGCTCCGAGGGCAGCGTCCGCGTCGCCATGACAGCGGGAACCGTGCAGCCAAAGCCGACAAGAAGCGGCACGATGCTGCGTCCGGAGAGCCCCAGCTTTCTGAGCAGCTTATCCATGACGAAGGCGATACGCGCCATATAGCCCCCGTCTTCCAAAAGAGACAGGAAGAAAAACAGGACGGCGATCACCGGAACGAAGGAAAGGACGCTGCCGACGCCTTGGAAAATGGCATCCACCACCAGCGAGCGGATGGCGGGATTCACCGCCTCTGCCGTGAGCCATGCACCCACCCACTCTGTCACCTGATCGATGCCATCTGCCAAAGCGTCCTGCAGGAAAGCACCGATGACATTGAAGGTGAGGAAGAAGACCAGTCCCATGATGAGGACGAAAATCGGGATGGCCGTATACTTTCCCGTGAGAATGCGGTCGATTTTCTGGCTGCGCGCATGCTCTTTGCTTTCTTGCGGCTTCACCACCGTCCGTTCACAGAGGCGGCGGATGAAGAGGAAGCGCATATCCGCCATCGCAGCCGCGCAGTCAAGGCCGCGCTCTTCTTCGAGCTGCGCGAGAATGTGCCGCAAAAGCTCTTTCTCATTCGCCTCCAGAGCGAGCGCCTGCTCCACGAGAGGATCGCCCTCGACCAGTTTGGAGGCCGCAAAGCGCAGCGGGATGCCAGCCGCTTTCGCATGGTCCTCGATGAGATGCATGATGCCATGCAGGGCGCGGTGGAGAGCCCCATGATGGTCATTCTTGTCGCAGAAATCCGTGATGCCCGGTTTCTCCTGATAGCGTGCGACATGGATCGCATGCTTCACGAGCTCGCCCACGCCTTGATTCTTGACAGCGGAAATCGGTACGACCGGGATCTGCAAGAGACGCTCCATCTCATTGATCAGAATCGAGCCGCCGTTGCTTTCCATTTCATCCATCATATTGATCGCAAGCACCATCGGTATATCAAGCTCCATCAGCTGCATGGTGAGATAAAGATTGCGCGTGAGATTCGTCGCATCCACGATATTGATGATGCCCGTCGGCTTTTGTTTGAGGATAAATTCTCGAGAGACGATTTCCTCGCTCGTATACGGAGAGAGGGAATAAATCCCCGGCAGATCCACTACCTCTGCCTCCGGATAGCCGCGAATCACGCCCGTCTTCTGATCCACCGTGACCCCGGGAAAATTGCCGACATGCTGGTTGGAGCCTGTCAGCTGGTTGAAGAGCGTCGTCTTGCCGCAGTTCTGATTGCCGACGAGCGCAAAAGTCAGTCTGCCTTCGATCGGCTTGACCTCTGAGTACTTCGACTCTTCATGATACTTGCCCGGCTCACCGAGACCGGGATGAAGATACCGAGATGCTTCCGGGCGCAGCTGCTTTCCTGCTTTCGCCGCTGCCTCATGCGCATTCGTCACTTCGATCTTTCGCGCATCATCTTTTCGGAGTGTCAGCTCATAGCCCTGCACCATGAGCTCCATGGGATCGCCCAAAGGCGCGAAGCGCACCAGCGTCACCTCTTCTCCCGGAATGAGGCCCATGTCCAGAAAATGCTGTCTAAGCGCGCCCTCTCCGCCGACGGTCGTGAGCGTGGCCGACTGGCCGATTTGTAATTCGTCAAGTGTCATTGTATAGAATCTCCTTGTAGAAAGAGGATAGAAAAAGGGGAGTAGGTTCAGAAGAGTAGTTTAAGGACAGGGCTGCTCTCACCAGTCACCAGTCACCAGTCACCAGTCACCCCTATGTTACCACGTTTTTCCTCTCACGTTCGTAAAACGTTCTAAAACTTTTGCGAAAAGCAAAAGAAAAGGGCGATGTGAAATAACGATCATCTCATTTTCGCGTTCAATCTGCCGCGGGGGACTTGCAGCTCTCATAGGAGTGACC
>OIXL01000684.1_pt1 | contig 15703 bp, 14 predicted proteins | sample 1587761 | NCBI WGS metagenome assembly OIXL01 (sample SAMN03283246) | human gut metagenome | biome: human-associated habitat; material: feces | host: Homo sapiens | place: Peru | collected 2012 | reverse complement strand
GCGGTGGAGAAGCCGGTGCTGGTCTTGATGTAGTCGGCACCGGCCTCGCAGACGATGTCGCACATCGTTTCCTTTTCCTCATCGGTCAGCAGGCAGGTCTCGATGATGACCTTCAGGATCTTGTCGCCCACAGCCTGCTTCACGGCACGGATGTCCTCGCGGACAGCATCGTACTCCTTGTTCTTCAGGCGGCCGATGTTGATGACCATGTCCACCTCGGCTGCACCGTTCTCGATGGCAGTCTTGGCTTCAAAGGCCTTGCTGGCGGTATCCATGGCACCCAGAGGGAAGCCTACCACGCAGCACACGGGGATGCGGCCTGCCATATACTCCACAGCCTGCTTGACGTAGCAGGTGTTGATGCAGACGGATGCGGTGTGGTTTGCAATGGCTTCGTCACACAGCTGCTGGATCTGGGGCCAAGTGGCCTCCGGCTTCAGCAGGGTATGATCGACATGGGACAGGATCTCTTCGCGGTTCATGCTCGTTCCTCCGTTATTTTACTTGCTGGCACGGCGCACCTTTGCCATGCCCACAGCGCTCAGTGCGATCGCAGTCGCCGATACCGTTGCACCAATGATGCCCAGCACCAGACCGGAAACCAGGAATGCGAACCCTTTCAGACCACGTTTCATAATACCGTACCTCCTAAGATGATTTGATTTGAAAACCTTCCCCGGCGCCACCGGGGAGGGTCTTGCTTACTTTTTCTTAAAGATGATCAGCTTGCTGAACACATAGTTCAGCACCACGACCACCACGTTGGAGAATACCTTGACGCACAGACCCCAGATCTCCTGCGCGGTGATGCGGGTAGTGACAAAAACAGCTGTCGGGCCGTCTGCACCGCCAATGATGGCAACGCCCGCTGCCGATGCTGCCGCCGAAGCCGCCGCGCCGGTGTAGCTGCCCGATACTGTCAGGAAACTGCCGAACAGGCTTTCCATCAGCGCCGCGCCCTGCGCAGCCAGCAGGTTGCCGCCCACGATCATGATCACAGCATCCAGCACCATAGTGCCAAGACGGCAGGTGACAAAGGTGCCGAACTCCTTGGCCATTGCTTTGCCGGTGGTCCTGCTGCGGAACACGAACGCCCGGTTGGTGCAGTAGGCAAACAGGATGCACAAGGCGTTATCCAGCACATTGCCCCAGCTGTTGGCGGCGGTGTAGCCGAACAGCTGGCTGAACAGCGCATACAGCACAATATTCAGCAGGGTGGTCAGCACGCCAAAGATCAGGTAACTGAGCACTTCCCAGTGCTTTTTGAAAAATTTTATCATGGCTTTGTTAACAAAAACAGCCCCGCCGCCGTTTTCCCGGCAACGGGGCTGCAGATCGCATTGTGTCAGAAGCTATGCTTTTGCACGAAGGGCTGATTACTCAGCGTCGTCGTTCAGCAGAGCCTTCATGGACAGGCTGATGCGCTTCTTGTCGAAGTCAACATCCAGCAGCTTCACATCGACCATATCGCCGACCTTCAGTGCGTCGGAGACCTTCTCAACGCGATCATTGCTGATCTCGCTGATGTGGACCAGACCGTCAACACCCGGCAGGATGCGGACGAATGCACCGAACTTGGTCAGGGACACGACCGGAGCATGGAAGGTGCTGCCGATGGGATAGTTGTTCTTCAGCTGCTCCCAGGGGTTGTCCTCAGCCTTCTTGTAGCCCAGAGAGACCTTGTGGTTCTCGGTGTCGATGTCCTTCACATACACTTCGATGGTGTCACCAACGGAGACGACCTCGGAGGGATGCTTGATGCGGTTCCAGCTCAGCTCGCTGATGTGGCACAGACCGTCCACACCGCCGATATCGACGAATGCACCGTAAGAAGTCAGGCTCTTGACAACGCCGGTGTAGGTCTTGCCGACCTCGACGTTTGCCCAGAACTCTTCACGCTTTGCCTTGTTCTGCTCAGCGGTGACCTTGTTGATGCTGCCGACGATCTTGCGGCCGGAGCACTCGGTAACCACCAGCTGGACATGCTGGCCAACCAGAGCGGTGTAGTCCTCATCACGGCGCATAGTAGCCTGAGAACGGGGAACGAACACCTTGACGCCCTTGACGTTGACCACAACGCCGCCCTTGTTGAACTCGGTGACGTCGCCTTCGACGACCTCGCCGGATTCAGCGGCCTTAGCGATCTCTTCCATGCCCTTGCGAGATGCGAGCTTCTTGCGGGAGAGCTGGATGACGCCATCCTGATCCATAACCTTCTCGACGATGAGGTCCAGCTCATCGCCAACCTTCACCAGGTCTTCGACCTTGGCGGAGGAATCATCGGTCAGCTCGCTCAGCTTGACAAAGCCGGTCTGCTTCGCTCCGATATCCACCTGGATCTCGTTGGCAGAGATGCTGGTCACGATTCCTTTCACAATACTGCCTGCATGAACACGCTTTTCCTCGGATGCATTCAGCATCTCCTCAAAGCTCATGCTGTCATTGATTTCTGCGCTCATACTGTTAAGTACCTCCTCAATAATAGACGATGGCGTTGAAGCCCCGGCTGTCACGCCCGCCACTTTAACATCTGCAAACCATTCCGGCCGAAGTTCGCTCGCTGTCTCGACCGTTACGGCACGCGTGTGTTTTGCGGCGACCTGTACCAGCTTTTGGGTATTGGAAGAATGATGACCGCCAATGACAACAATGATGTCGCATTTTTGGCTGAGGTCTTCCGCTTCCTGTTGCCTCGCCCACGTCGCATTACATATTGTATCAAAAATTCGGGCGTTTGTATAGGCTTTTTTGAGAAACTCCGAACTTTCTTGCCATTTTGTAACCTGAAATGTGGTCTGTGCAACTGCAAACAGGGGTTTTTGCGGGTCAGAGGGGCCTTTCCATGCCTTCAACTCGGCCAGATCGGCAAAAACGAACACCTCTCCGCGGGTGTGGCCCACGATCCCCTGCACCTCCGGATGGGTCTTGTCGCCTGCCACAAGCAGCACTGCCCCCGCCTTTTCGGCCTCGGTGGCAATGCGCTGGATCTTCTGCACGAAGGGACAGGTGGCATCATGGTAGGTGATGCCGCACGCATCCAGCTCGTCGTACACGGTGCGCGGCACGCCGTGACTGCGGATGACCACCTCGTACCCGGCGGGCACATCGGCGATGGCATCCGCCACAAGGGCACCCTTTTTCTGCATATCCTCCACAGCCTGCGGGTTATGGATCAGCGGACCGAGGGTGGCCACCTTGCAGCCTTCGTTCAGCAGGCCATAGGTCAGGTCCACCGCCCGCTTGACACCAAAGCAGAACCCCGCCGTTTTGGCAACTCGGATCTCCATCTTTTACGCCCCCATCTTTTCCCACGCATCCAGCAGGGCCTGCTTGTTGGCACGCAGCTTTTTGGTGTCGCGGCGGCTCTCCATGGCAAACTGCTCTGCAGGCATCGGCTCGCCGTAGATCACCCGTACTTTGCAGAACAGGTGCATTTTGCCGTCCGGGGTGTCGTACAGGATCCGGCAGGGCACCACGTCCACGCCCGCGCCCGCCGCGATGACAAACAGGCCGCTCTTGGGCGGCAGAAGCTTGCCCTCCTTTTCGCGGGTGCCCTCCGGGAAGATGAGCAGTGTTTCGCCGTTTCTGCACTTTTCTACGGTCTGCTCAATGGCAGCCATTTCATCCTTTGTGCCGCGCACGCACACCGCGCCGCAGCAGCGGAAGAACCATGTGAGCAGGGCGTTGATCTCGAACAGTTCCTTCTTGGCGAACACGATCATCCGCCTGCCCCACCGGGTGACCACGATGAACACCGGGTCGATGGCGGAGACATGGGTGGGCGCAAGGATGCAGCCCTTTGTCTGCACCTTTTTCAGGTTTTCGCGGCCCTCTACATGGATGCGGAAGCCGATATGCCACAAAAGCCACGCAAAGGGCACTAAGATGTAATATAATATCATTTTATCGTTTGATTCACTTTCTCCGCAATGATCTTCTTCATTGCAGCAAGGCTCTGTTCAAAATCCAGCTCCGAAGTATCCAGCAGCACGGCATCGTCCGCCCGCTTCAGGGGTGCAGCGGCACGGTGGGTGTCCTGATAGTCCCGCTGCTTCACGTCGGCCAGAACCTCTTCATAGGGAGTATCGATGCCCTTGGCCTGATACTCTTTCCACCTGCGTGTGGCGCGGGCTTCCGGCGTGGCGGTGAGGAAGATCTTCACCGTGGCATCCGGCAGCACCACCGTGCCGATGTCGCGGCCGTCCATCAGCACGTCCTGCTTTTTGGCCATATCCCGCTGCAGTTCCAGCAGAAAGGCGCGCACAGCCGGGTTTGCGCCCACGGCAGAGGCAGCCATACCTGCGGCCTCGGTGCGGATGGCGGTGCTCACATCCTCTTCCTTTAAATAAATGTGCTGCTCGCCCTCAATGGAGGCCAGCCGCAGCTCAATCTGGGGAAGCAGCGCGTTGACCGCTGCGTTGTCCTTGGGGTCCTTGCCCGCACGCAGGGCATACAGGCCGATGGCGCGGTACATGGCACCGGTATCCACATAAATATAGCCCAGCTCAGCCGCCAGACGGCGTGCCAGCGTAGATTTGCCTGCACCTGCAGGCCCGTCGATCGCAACAGATACCATGTTGTATCTCTCCTTTTTAAACTGAACGATTTAAAATGGTCTCCGCATTCGCTGTGGCCATCTTCCGCAGAAAATCATTTTAATATTTTTGTGTTTGTCGCGCTCTGCGGAGCGCTCCAAACACATTTTCACCGGATGGGGTCGTAACGGAGAACTGCATTGCTGCTCGTTCCCTTCAGGAACAGTTGCGCAGCGGTCTGTGAGACTATCCCGGCAGCAACTCTTTTTGTGAAAACGTATTTTGAAAACGACCGCAGTCGTTTTCAAAATACAAATCAAAAAAATCTATTCCTATAAATATGCCCAGAGCAGCGCGGAGAGCATTTAAAATTGTTTTATCTGTAATTACAGATTATTTGCAAATGCCTGTGCAGTGCAGAAGGCGATCTGCAGGTTGTAGCCGCCGGTATAGGCATCCACATCCAGCACTTCGCCTGCAAAGTAAAGGCCCAGCGCCTTTTTGCTCTGCATCGTCCTGGGGTCTACCTCGCGCACGGACACACCGCCGCTGGTGATCACCGCGTGGGCCAGATCGCCCCGGGCATCAATGGACACCCGCCAGTGCTTCATCAGCTGCACCAGCTCCCTCTTCTGCTCCCGGGTGATCTGGTTTGCCTTGGTAGCCGGGTCGATGCCCCAGCGTGCCACCATCACCGGCTGCATACTGGACGGCAAAAGCTTTACCAGCGCGCCCTGCGCCGCATGGTTTGCCAGCAGGGCAAAATCCCGCGTGATGCGGTCATAAAGCTGCTCCTCGCTGAGGGCGGGCTTGAGGTCGATCTCCGCATGATACTTGTGTTTTTTCATGTCGCCCAGATGGCTGGAGGCGCTCAAAGTCAACGGGCCGCTGATGCCAAAATGAGTGAACAGCATTTCGCCCTGCTCGTCAAAAACGGCCTTGCTGTCCTCGAACAGGGTCAGGGTGACGTTTTTCAGCGCCAAGCCCATCATCTTTTTGCAGTCCGCGTCATGGCTCACAAGACTGACCAGACTGGGCACCGGCTCGATGAGGGTGTGCCCGGCCTGCTGGGCCAGTTTGTAGCCGTCGCCGGTAGAGCCGGTGGTGGGGTAGCTCACGCCGCCGGTGGCCACCAGCACGGCATCCGCCCGGTACTCCCGGCCGGAGGTGCCCCGCACACCGATGCACCGCAGTGCCGGGCCTGCCTTTTTCTTTTTGGGGTGGCGCGGGTTTTCCGGTGCGGCGGGAGCTGCTTCCGGCTCCGGTGTTACCTCTTCCAATAGCAGCTTTTTCGCGCCGTCATGCACGAGTTCAGCATCCTGCGCGTAGCGCAGAAGGGCCTGCCGGATCTCCTCGGCCTTGTCCGATACTGGAAACACCCGGCGGCCGCGCTCCACCTTCAGCTCCACGCCAAGGCCCTCGAACAGTTCCATGGTCTTTGCCGGTGGAAAGGCCCCCAGCGACGAATACAGAAAGCGCGGGTTGGTGCGCACATGGCGTAGAAATTCCTCTGCCGGGCAGTCGTTGGTCACATTGCAGCGGCCCTTGCCGGTGACAAGGATCTTCTGGCCGGGCTTGTCCATGTGTTCCAGCACCGTCACCTGATGCCCCTGCCGCACGGCGGCACCCGCCGCCATCAGTCCTGCCGCGCCTGCGCCGACGACCAATACTTTCGCCATCCGTTTTCTCTCCCATCGCCTAATAATACGAGTATATCATACCAGAATCGACACACAAAAGCAATGTGTTGCCGTATTTCTGCCAATTACAACAGCTGGGCAAGGATGCTGTTCTGCACGATGAGACCCGCCGGAGTCAGGGCAAGGGTGCGGCCGTCAAAGCTTGCATAGCCCGCTCGGACGCAGTTTTGCACAAAGGCCAGCTGTGTGGTGGAAAATTCTTTCCCGTAAAGTTTTTTGTATACATCCAGCGAAAGGCCTTTGCGCAGACGCAGCTGTAAAATAAGGTAGTCCTCTGCGCCGCAGCTGCCGTCCATCACCGGGGCGGCGGCATCGTTCAGGAAAACGGCGGTGTCCGGCGGGTAGTAGAACCGTCTGCCGCCCATGCAGGAGTGCGCCGCCGGGCCAAGGCCCAGATAGTCGCCGCAGTTCCAGTAAATGAGGTTGTGTCTGCCCTCATAGCCGGGCTTTGCAAAGTTGGAGATCTCATACTGTTTGTAGCCGTGGTGTTCCAGCTGTTCCACTGCATAAAGGTAAAAATCGGCGGCTTCATCGCCGGTGGGCAGGCCTTCGGGCGGATGTTTACCAAAGGCCGAATCCGGCTCGATCTTCAGCAGATATGCCGAAATATGGGTAGCCCCACCACCCTCGATCAGTTCCAGCGTTTCGTCAAACTCGGCTTCGGTGTAGTGCGGCAGTGCCAGCATGATGTCGCCGCTGATGTTCGCAAACCCTGCGCGCTGCGCGGCGGCAAATGCAGCCCGCGCCTGCTTTGCCGTGTGCGGTCTGCCCAGTGTGCGCAGCTGGGTATCCCGGGCAGACTGCACCCCGAAAGAGATGCGGTTCACGCCCGCCTCCCGGAAGCCTGCAAGGCTTTCTTCCGTCACCGTCTCCGGGTTTGCTTCCAGCGTGATCTCGGCCCCTGGCATCGGCCGGGCCGCATCGATCAGCCGTTTTGCCTGCTCCGGGCGCAGCAGGCTGGGGGTGCCGCCGCCAAAATAAAGGGTGTCCGGCTGCAGAGGTGCTTCCGGCGCAAAGCGGGAAAGCTCCCGCAAAAGAGCATCCACATAAGCTTCCGGTACGCCGCGCTCACCGGGATGGGAATAGAAATCACAGTACCTGCATTTGGAAAAACAGTAGGGTATGTGTAAATAAAGCCCAAGAGACATACAATATCACAGCCTTTTTCATGAAACGTTCATTTCTATGCAGTATACTATATTCCGTAGACCGGAGCAAGGAAAAAGTGTTCCGGCAGAAAGAGACTGGAGGAGTCCCATATGGATTACAATTACAATGGTTACGATCGAGGCTACACGGAGCCTGCCATGACCTCGGCTGACTATATGAACCGCACCTATCGCTGGATGGCGGTAGGCCTGCTCATCACCTTTGCCGCGGCGTTCGTTACAGCCGCTACCCCGCTGCTGTACGTTGTCAACTCGCTGTATTTGGTGTTCACCATCGCAGAGCTGGTGCTGGTGTATGTGCTCAGCTCCCGCGTGCAGAACATGTCGGTGGGCGGTGCAAGAGCCACCTTCTTTGCCTATGCACTGCTCAACGGCATGGTGCTGAGCTACTACTTTCTGGTATTTGATCTGGGCACTCTGGTGCTGGCCTTCCTTGCCACCTCGCTGTACTTCGGCCTGATGGCGGTCTACGGCACTACTACCCACAAGGATCTGTCCGGCTGGGGTCCCAAGCTGATGATGGGCCTGTTCGCGCTCATCATCACCGGCTTTGTGGGCATGCTGTTCGGCATGAGTTTCCTCACCACGGTGCTGTACAGCGCTGTCGGTCTGGTAGTGTTCATGCTGCTGACCGCCTACGACACCCAGAAGCTGAGCCAGATGTTCTCCTACTACGCCTATGACGGCGAGCTGGCCGAGAAGGCTTCCATTTACGGTGCACTGACGTTGTATCTGGACTTCATCAACATCTTCCTGTATGTTGTGCGCCTGCTGGGCATGAACAGCCGCCGCCGCAACTGATTTTTGATCCGCAAGGGCTCTCCCGAAAAGGGAGGGCCTTTTTATTTGGTAATATCATTTAGAATATCCTCCGCTTCGCTCCGGGTATCAACACAGAAGGCCACAGAGGGAAGATGCACTTTCCGGCTGCAGCCCTTCCCTTGAAAGTGCAGCCCAGCCAGACCCGCAGGTCTGGCTGGGCTGCTCTATTACAAAATATCATTTCCTCTAAATATGCCCAGAGCAACGCGGAGGGCATTTAAATAAAAGAATGCATAAAACCTGCCCTGCTGTCCCACACTAAGCCCAGAAGCAATGCGTACACAATGCAGCAGATGGGAGTAACGACAATGGAGCAGATCAAAAAGTTTTTGCGCAGCAGGGGCTTTACACTGGCACTGCTGGCCTGTCTCGTCGCAGCCGCAGCGGCGGGCGTGTGGGCAGTGCGCACCGTGCGGGATGAACTGAAAAAGAGCTACGACGACCTGACGACCCCGCAGGAAGAACCTGCACCGGAGCCGCAGCTCACCCTTGACCCACAGGAGGACGATGTATGGCAGCAGCCCGTGACCGACGCCGCAGAATCTGCGGCAAATATACCCAAGCCCGCATCCTCTGCGTCCTCTTCTGGGGCGCAGTCTGGCTCTGGTTTGGTGCACGAACCCTCCGCACTGCAGGGCGCATCCTCGCCTGCCAGCAGTTCAGCTGCGCCTGCCTCCACGCAGCCCGTCTCGGGCAGGGTCTTGAACGCCTACAGCGGCGATGAGCTGGTGTACAGCAGCACCCTTGGCGACTGGCGCACCCACAACGGTGTGGACTACGCCTGTGCGCAGGATGCACAGGTGTGTGCTCCCGCCGCCGGTAAGGTGACCGCCGTGGACACCGATAGCCGCTGGGGCAGTGTGGTGTGCATCGAGGACAGCGCCGGGCACCTGTGGCGGGTGTGCGGCACTGCCGACCCCACGGTGCAGACCGGCGATGAAGTGAGTGTGGGCCAGATACTTGGCCGTGCAGGCAGCATTCCCAACGAATGCGCCGAGGAGACGCATATCCATCTGGAAGTACTGCAGGGTGAGCAGTACCTTGACCCGGCAAAGCTGCTGAACTGATGCAGTTCGCCGTATCCCCTGCGTATTTTTCAGTAAAATATTCCAAGCAGCAAAAAATCGGAAAGGCCGTTCTGGTCTTTCCGATTTTTCATTCTATAGGATAGATGCAGGCTCAGGCATTTTCCAGCTCAACCACCGGCCAGCCCAGAAGGCGGATGGCTTCGCGGTCGTGGGTAGCCAGCAAGACAGGCTTTTCTCCGCAGCGCTCCCGCAGCAGCGCCGCAGCAGCGGCAAGGGTGTCCGGGTCCATGCCGGTAAAGGGTTCGTCTAACAGCAGCGTATCGCTGGCGGCCCACAAAGCCCGCAGCAGAGCCGTGCGGCGCTTCTGTCCGCCGGAAAGCCGTGCTGCAGGCAGGGCCAGTGCGGCAGCATCCATGCCAAACTGTTGAAAATCTTTTATGATTTGCTCTTTGTATTGTTCTGCACTGCCGGGCAATACCAGCGTCACGTTCTGCACAGCTGTCAGCTGCGGGCAGAGCCGGTCTTCCTGAAACACTGCTGCCACCCGGCCAACGCCCTGTACTATGCCAGAAGTGGGTTCTTCCAGCCCCATGAGGATGCGCAGCAATGTGGTCTTGCCCCAGCCACTGGGTGCCCACAGCACCGCCGGGCTTTCCACGGCCAAGGTCAGGTCCCGGAACAGCGTTTTCTTCCCGAACTGTTTTGTCAGATGCTTGATGGTCAGCATTGCGGCACCTCCCCGGTCACGGCGCGGGTCACGCAGTCCAGAAGCAGCAGGAACAGCTTTTCAAACCCGGCGCTGAGCAGGATGATCACAAACGTCCATGCGAACAGCTCCCCGGTGGAAAGGGTGATCTTGGCCCGGTAGAGTGCATCGCCGATGCTGCCATTGGGCAGGCCGATCACCTCAGCGGCAACACCGCTCTTCCAGCAGATGCCAAGGGCCACGCTGCATCCCTGCCGGAAGGCCGGCAGCACCGCAGGCAGCCACACCGCCCGCAGCCGTCGGCCCAGCGGAAGGCGAAACACCTTCGTCATCTCCAACAGCTGTGGGTCTGCGCTCTGGATGCCGGTGCGCACCGCACCGTACAGCACGGGCAGCACCATTAAAAAGCTGATGAGCACCGAAAGCGATGCCCCCCGCACCCACACCAGCGCCAGAATGATAAAGCTTGCCACCGGCGTGGCTTTGACCAGCTGCAGCACCGGAGCAAGCAGCACATCTGCCGTGTGCCACGCCTGTGCGGCCACAGCCAGTACGATGCTTACGGCCACGCCCAGCCCAAAACCCAGCAGAATGCGCCCGGAGCTGAAACCCACCCGCTGCCAGAACTCTGCCTGCGGCAAAAGCTGCAAAAGAGTGCGCACCGCCTGCACCGGCGAAACAAGGAACACCTCCTGTCCCACCGCCATGGCGGCGCACTGCCACACCGCCAGCCAGAAGGCCGCAGCAGCCAGCCGCTCAAAAAGTTGTTTGTGTTGGTTCATGGTTCTTTCCTGCTCCTGACGGTCTGAAATGGCCTCCGCTCTGCGGATTGTATAAGTATCATACCACATCTTTTTCCAAACGCCAATGACCCGTGCATCATGATGCATAAGAGCTTATCATGCCTGCCATTACTTTTCTTCATGTTTTTCTTTCTTGACATGAAATCAATAAAACGATAAACTGAACTGTATAAATCTCTGTCATCTTTGATGCAGGAAAGAAATGAGGTGTCTGTCCTATGCAGAAGCTCTCCGGCAAAAGCCTGCTTTTGGTCAGTTTTACGCTATTTTCCATGTTTTTCGGAGCCGGGAACCTAATCTTCCCGCCGCATCTGGGCGCACAGGCCGGTACCAGCCTCTGGCCTGCCTTTGCGGGCCTTGCCGTCAGCGCCGTCGGCCTGCCCATTGCGGGCGTGGTGGCTGTGGCCCGGGCGGGCGGTCTGGATAAGCTTGCCGGCCGGGTGCATCCGGTGTTCGCCATGGTGTTCACCATTCTGGTGTATCTTTCCATCGGGCCCTGCCTTGCCATCCCCCGCACCGCCAGTACCTCCTTCCAGATGCTGGTGCCGCTGATAGGCGGCGGTACCGGGCTGCAGCTGGCCTACTCGGTGCTGTTTTTTGCAGCGGCCTTTCTGGTGGCGCTGCGGCCGGAAAAGCTTACCGACTGGCTGGGCCGCATCCTCTGCCCCTGCCTGATCGTGCTCATCGTGGTGCTGTTTGCCGGGTGTCTCATCCATCCGCTGGCGGCACACTACGGCACACCCAGCGCAGAGTACGCAGCCCTGCCCGCTGTGCAGGGCATCCTGTACGGCTACCAGACCATGGACACGCTGGCCGGGCTGAATTTTGGCGCGGTCATTGCCCTGAACATCCGCGCCCGGGGTGTCACAGAAAGCCGTGCCGTGGAGGGCGGCACCATCCGGGCCGGTTTTATTGCAGGCGGGCTGCTGCTGGTGGTCTACGCCATGCTGGGCCACGCCGGGGCCGAGACCGGCACGGTGTATCCGGGCCTTGCCACCGGTGCCGAGGTGCTTACCGCTCTGGCGCAAACGCTGTTCGGCCGGGCGGGCCTTGTGCTGGTCGCAGCCATTTTTGTGATTGCATGCTTTAACACCTGCGTGGGCCTGATCGCCTGCGTGGGTCAGTATTTTCATCAGTTGCTGCCCCGCATCCCCTACCCTGCCATCGCAGCTTTTTTTGCTGTGGCCAGTATGCTGGTATCGAACCTCGGCCTTGCTGCCATCATCCGGCTGTCCACTCCGGTGCTGAACGCCATTTATCCCGCAGCCATCGTGCTGATCCTGCTTTCCTTTATGCCGGGCCTTGAAAAGCACCGGGCGGTGTATCCGCTGTGCATGGGCCTGACCGCCCTGCAGAGCATCGCCGCTGCGCTGCCGCTGGGGGCAGTATCTGCCGCCGCCAACGCTCTGCCGCTGGGCAGCATGGGCTTTGGCTGGGTGCTGCCCGCGCTGGCCGGGCTTGCAGGCGGGCTGCTTTTAAACAAATCTGATCTGCAATAAAATAACCTGAAAGGCCCGGTTCCCATGTTACAGGGAGCCGGGCCTTTGCTATTTACTGCAGTTTTTTGCGTTTTTCGTAGTCGTTCAGGGCGGCAAGCGCTTCCTTTGCCATGGGCACCAAAGCTATCATGTTGAAAATGGTCATCAGGCCGATGCCCACGTCGCCCAGATCCCACACCACCGTGTAGGCCTGCATACCGCCGATCACCAGCATGACCAGCGCGATCAGCTTATACACGGTCTGGCTCCACCAGTTGTCGCCGCACAGATAGGCCACATTGCCGCGGGCGTAGTACAAAACGCCCAGAAAGGTGGAAAAGCTGAACAGCGCCAGCGTGGCCGCAATGAACACGACACCAAAACCGCCCAGATGGTACTGCAGGGCAGTCTGCAAAAGGTCCATGCCCGCAAGTCCTTCCGTGATCTCCTGCGGCACCAGCAGCATCAAAAAAGCCGTGCAGCTGCAGATCACCACCGTATCGATCAGCACGCCCAGTGCCTGCACAAAGCCCATCTTGACCGGGTCGTCGCACTCTGCGGCGGCAGCTGCACAGGGTGCCGAACCGCTGCCCGCTTCGTTGGAGAACAGGCCGCGCTTGACACCGTTCATCAGCACCGCACCAAAGCCGCCAGCCACGGCCTGCCGCAGACCGAACGCTTCCGTAAAGATGCGCCCGAACACCGCCGGGAGCTTGGGCAGGTTGAACAGCACGATGCCCACGGTGATGACAAAATAGCACACCGCCATGATGGGCACCATCACGTCCAGACTTTTCACGGTGGCATTCTTGCGCAGCACGATCACCGCCGCAATGGCCGTGAGCACCAGTGTGGTAGTAAGCGGCGGAATATGGAACGCATTTTCAAACGCAGAACTGACCGAGTTGGAGATCACCTGACTGATGCCGCACCAGCAGATGAGGCCAGACACCGCAAACAGCGCCGCTACCACAGAGCATTTGAGCTTTTTGCCGCGCCTGCGCTCCGCCAGCACATGCAGATAGTAGGCCGGGCCGCCGCGCCAGCCGCCGTACAGCGGGTCGGGCTGGCGGTATTTCTGGGCAAGGGTGGATTCGATAAAGGAGGTGGACGCACCCAGAATGGCAGTGACCCACATCCAGAACACCGCACCGGCACCGCCTGCAGAAACAGCAGCCACCACGCCCACCAGATTGCCCATGCCCACGCGGGTGGCGGTGGAAATGACCAGCGTCTGGAAGGAGGAAAGGCCGTCCCTGCCCTGCTTTTTCTCGCACACGGCGGCGATCATATCCCGGAACAGCCGCACCGGCAAAAGACGGGTGCGGCAGGTGAACCAGATGCCCGCCGTGAACAGCAGCACCACCATGAAGGAAATGCCGATGCCGCCGCCCAGCGGGATGGTGAACAGGTCGCCCCACAGCAGGCGATAGACGGATTCGATAAGATTTACCAGCAAGACAGATTCCTCCTGTACTTTGGGTGAATGAAGTTGTTGACTTTATTATAGTACAGTACAGAAGAATTGTAAATTCTAAAAAAATGATAGAAATAATCGATAATAAAAAAGAGATCCGTAAGGGACCTCTTAAAACAGGAACGGGGAACGGCATTTGAACCGTTCCCCATCGAGTAGCATTTGGCGGGTGTGCCCTTTCCCGCATTTCTTTTGGCCCAAGGGGCGTGTAGCAGCACATTCTCTACTTCAAACGCTACCTTATCCTACCCATATTATAGCAAATTTATTCCCGCGTGTAAAGCAGCTGGTTCTTCTCCAGAAGTTTTTTCAAGTTACGTTCGCGGAGCCTGTAAAATGTCATGACAGAATTCTTAAATCCCGCTTCATCGGTTTCCAGCACAAGCCTTACAACAACATTCAGGTTCGTATCCGGCAGTTTTTTCACGGCAAAAACTGTTCCAATATGCTTGCTGTCCCGAATGATCAAATCAGGAGAAAGCACAGCCTCCCGTCCATATTGCTCAAACAGAAGAAGATCCTCCGGATGGCGCTCTTTGATGTGTGCAATGCGCTCGTCCGTAACGATCACTTCAGTCGTTTGCAGCTGCCCGAAAAATGCGGTAAGCGGAGTAGGATCAAGATTCCCCAGAACGGTCATTTCCAATTTCCCACACCCCTGTCATAACAAATTGATTTATTGTAACATATTTTTCGCCGTATTACAACAAAAGCCGCCCGGCGGTCATACCGGGCGGCGGAGGAAGATGCACGCTACTGCGCGCAAAACAGAAGATTTTTACAGAATGTCGATGTACTCACCGGCCAGCGCCTTGTTCATGCTGCGCACGGCACAGAACTTGCCGCACATGCTGCAGGTGTCGCTGTGGTCGTCCTCCGGCAGGCGGGCATCGCGGATGGCCTTTGCGGTCTCCGGGTCCAGTGCGCAGGCGAACTGTGCATCCCAGTCCAGCACACGGCGGGCATCGCCCATCTTATCGTCGATGTCCCGGGCGTGGGGGATGCCCTTGGCGATATCGGCGGCGTGGGCAGCGATCTTGGAGGCCACGATGCCCTGCTTCACATCGTCCACGTTGGGCAGAGCCAGATGCTCGGCGGGGGTCACATAGCACAGGAAGGCCGCACCGCTGGCTGCTGCCACTGCGCCGCCGATGGCAGCGGTGATGTGGTCGTAGCCGGGGGCGATATCGGTGACCAGAGGTCCCAGCACATAGAAGGGGGCGCCCATGCAGATGCTCTTCTGCACCTCCATGTTGGCAGCCACCTGATTCAGGGGCACATGGCCGGGGCCTTCCACCATCACCTGCACGTTGTGTGCCCATGCGCGCTTGGTCAACTCGCCCAGACGCACCAGCTCCTCGATCTGGCACACATCGGTGGCGTCAGCCAGACAGCCGGGACGGCAGGCATCGCCCAGCGAGATGGTCACATCGTGCTCGGCGCAGATCTCGCAGATCTCGTCAAAGTGCTCGTAGAAGGGGTTCTCGTTGCCGGTCATGCTCATCCATGCAAACACCAGAGAGCCGCCGCGGCTGACAATGTTCATCTTGCGCTTGTGCTTGCGGATCTGCTCGATGGTCTTGCGGGTGATGCCGCAGTGCAGGGTAACAAAGTCCACACCGTCCTCTGCGTGCAGGCGCACCACATCGATGAAGTCCTGTGCAGTCAGTTCTGCCAGATCCCGCTGGTAGTGGATGACCGAATCATACACCGGCACAGTGCCGATCATCACCGGGCACTCGTGGGTCAGCTTCTGGCGGAAGGGCTGGGTGTTGCCGTGGCTGGACAGGTCCATAATGGCTTCGGCACCCATGTTGACGGCGCTCATCACCTTCTGCATCTCCACGTTGTAGTCCTTGCAGTCGCGGGAGACACCAAGGTTCACGTTGATCTTGGTGCGCAGCATGGAGCCGACACCCTCGGGGTTCAAACACTCGTGGTGCTTGTTGGCCGGAATGGCTACCTTGCCCTCGGCCACCCACTGG
>OIXL01000678.1_pt1 | contig 15829 bp, 25 predicted proteins | sample 1587761 | NCBI WGS metagenome assembly OIXL01 (sample SAMN03283246) | human gut metagenome | biome: human-associated habitat; material: feces | host: Homo sapiens | place: Peru | collected 2012 | reverse complement strand
GAACAAGAAACTCATACGGGCCGGTGAGCATCGTATCCCGATTCGTCCACACGATATTTTCAACGGCTGCCTGTTCCCGTTGGGGATGAATGATATCAACATCCAGTTCGCCCTTCGTTATGTATCCAAATTTAGAACCAAAATAAATATGCTCCTTGTTGTTGTGGACAATACAGTGCGCATCCAGGTCATTCTGATCCCACTGATTCGGATCATCATTCCACTGAATCGAGAAGCGCAGCACGCCGTTCACTTTACCGCCGGCTGCTTTCACACGTTCTCGCAGCACACTGTCCGTAATGTTACCCGTATAAGACCAGCTGAACGCATTATCCCACTTGAACATCGACTTTGCGTCGTCATGCACTGGCGCAATCAGCGACACCAGATTTTTCGCATGTCGAGTTTCAACGTATACCTCCAAGTCCGTCGCAGTCGGAAGTACATTTTTCACAAATGCTTCAATCGGCATTTCTTCCACCCGCTCAAACTTTTTCGATTTCCGCGCTACGTTGTGTCCCAGCGATTCCAGCAAATCAATGCCGCCAGCGACACGCGGTGCGACGTCTTTATTCAGGAACAGGATGTTGTTGGCTGTGATGTCGTCCAACGTTGCAAAACGACGTGGCAAGGACCTTGCGTATCCCAGCGCTTCGATTGTCTTCTTCGCATCATTCAGCATCTTTTCCGTGAATATGGCGTTCGGCCTCTTATAATTCGTAGGCGCAACGATCTGCTCATACCGACGCACCGCCTGTTCAAGATCCATACCGGAAGTCAGATCTTGCAGCAAAACGCCAATGCTGTGGTTTCGAATACGAGCAATTGCCTGTCCAACCAACATGCCACGCTCCCAGGCATACCAATTGCGCTGAGCTGCGTCCAGCGGGAGATAAGAACGCAGCTCCTGTTGAAACTTGACCAACGACGCTTTCCATTCCTGCCCCCGATACAGCGTATTCGACACAATCAGCTCCAACGCTGTATCGACACTGTCAAGCGACAGCTCTTCCAGTGACCGCCGAAACACAGCGCACTGATCGCGATATCGAGCACGAACGCTATCCGCATCCTCAGACATGTGCTTGCGAGGCACAATAGCTTCCAGGTGATCCCAGTTCTGCACAGTTCCATCCGGGTTCAAAGAATGCGTATGCCGGCAACCGAATTTATTGAATCGTGTAACAAACACGTCACAGACGGGCGCTGCCCTCACATACGCCGCCATCTGATCCACCACCGTCTGATAACCGGGATCCGTCAACTGCAGATCCCATACGCTGTGCATGACGCCATCCTGCAGTGCAACAACCATGCCTACATGCTTAATCGCATGCCGGCAGGTGCTGCAATCATGCTCTGTGCGAACACGGTACAATTCGTTGCATCCTGCCGGAAACGAATTCAGATAATGGTTGTACAGGTCATCCGGATTCACCTGCACCATATACAAATACTGATAGCGATCGCTCATCTCCGCAAATTTGGCAGTAAACGCATCTGCAAATTCCTTGAAATCCATGTTCAATATTCCTAATTTTATTATTACAATTCTTGACACAGTAAACAAAAAGACTTATAACAACAGTCAACACAAATCCCTGCCATCATAAGCCAACAGACAATCCGCCAGTGTTGCCGACAGATCAAATTTTAATGGTATTGATTCAAACTATCCCATGTCATTTCATCACGAAGACACCTCTGTTTCTCGCAACTCAGCACCGAACAATCCACAAATAGCGTTCTCTCCGTTTTGCCGAACGAACCATTCGGACGGATTTTCGGGCAGGACGATCACTCCGGTCCAGCCATCTTCAACATAATAGCCGAGAACCGTACATGTTCCGATGCCGTTCACAGCGGCAACCACGCTCTCACCGATTTCCGGCTTGAATCTGCCGGACCATTTTCCATCTGGAAATTCATCGAAGCCTTTCAAGTAAGCAGTGGTATAGATATAACCACCACTGGCACGCGGTGACGCCTCAAAGAGAAAACTCCGCGTTTCAAGTGTGAACGTTTCCTGCGTCATCGGTGTCCAGTCATGTCTTTCGATGTGCTCTTTCAAAGCCGGAAGCGCTTTGTGATTGATCCAGGCGCAGAGAGTTTGCTGGGCATCTTCCTCTCCGATACAACTCTGACGATCCCAAAGAAATTCGATCTTTCCGTTTTGAAAGATCGTTCGTGCGCCATAGACAGCCAGATAATTACCGGTCTTAACCGGTTGAAGTCCCCATTCTATCTCGGTCAAGTCAATCATTTTCTTCTGCCTCCTTGTCTGTTTCTACAGTCTGATAACCGGGGAAATAGCATATTCTGCGAGTTCCAAGGCTGTCACTACGAGCATAGTCCAGCAAATCCAGAAACTCCTGTGCAAGTTCTTTCGAATTCGAGTCATCTGAAATCGCTGCGTAAATTTTAAGATGTGTATGACACCACGAATCTCCGATGATTGTAAACCCGAAACACGTTTCACCACACATTCCCCGTCCAGAATAATTGCGATGCACCTTTGTCTGTGTCTCAATGATATGAACGAGTGCATCAGATACGGTTTTCATACAGTATACACTCCAAATTTTACCTATTGATAGTGATTGACTATATCGCTGATTTCCTGGTCCAACATATAGGCATAGTCAAAACTGGAAACCGCGTCATTGTCTTTCATGTACTTTCGTACACGACGAATCGCCCGTTCTGTCGCGTTGAACTCACCACAAATCGGCCATTTGTGAGATTCATCATGATCCCGAAATAGGCGGTTGATCTGTCGAATGTTCATATTCGTCACGTCAACGCCAAAATACAAATACCTATAAATCATATCTGCCCCGGTACACGGATTCCTCTTCAACATCATGCTCCCCTTCCTCCCACCAAGTATGCCTACAACAAAAACAGTGATATCTATACCTGAAGCACTGAGAAATTCGATCAAATTTCCGACTAATCACATCGATGTCTTCTGATCCGCACTCCGGACACATATCCGTTAACGTATACACTGCATCCTCCTGCATTCTTTAATTCAGCCTGGCGGTCAACATAGTATCACGCGGCGGGACAGGGAGACCCATCGCCTGAAACAACGGAAACTCCCGCTGATCCGAAACTTTCTGTAACCATTCCACAAAATTCAACGCCCCTTGTCGCGCTTCGTCAATTGTGTAATATCCGCCGCACTCGTCCATCGGGTCCGCTGCAGGGTCCAATCGATCATACACAAAATACCGAAATACTTCCCCGTTGTAATAAGAATTAAATTCCTCGATCTCTTCTGACATTGCCTGCTTCACTCGCTGGACCTGCGTATCACACGTTAAGTCCACGTCACCAAGGCACGTTCGAATCGTTTCATCCGTTGCATAGACCCAGCCAATCTGTCCACTGTCCCATGGGTCGCAGAACGGCGTCGTGCGAAACGAAACGCCACTGTGATCAAGCACATAAAGTGGAACAATCACACGTGCTCCGAAATCAGTTTTCAATACTTCCAGATCAACCTTCGGATCTACAGAAAACCGAATAATATACGGGGCCTCCGACTCGATATACCGATTCGACGGTTCAACTGCAATAATGCCAACGTTACTGTTTTTCCTCGGATTGCTAGGGAACCTGTCATATTGAATCTGAATTTCACAATTCCCCACTATAATGGAACTTACTACCTCTCTCATCACTTCACATCCTCCTGTAAATAACGCAACGAAACCACATCATACACCCAACACCAGGCGTTTTGCTCCCAGGCCGCCCTTCCGAATCTCCACAGGCAGAATTGCTGCCAAGCCTCCTGCATCGTAGAAGCTACCGGTACAGCTGTAGAAGGCACATCCCCCACCCAGTATACCTTATCCTTCGAGCTTACGCTGATCGCAGATTTACAGCCTTGCCGTGCAATATCGTCATCGGACAATTCCCGCATACGCTGCAAACGCAACGATCGTACTAAGAGAAATGTCCGCGCCTGTTCTCTGGACATCGTCGATCCGGAACGCCAGAACGGTGTTGAGTCAACGAGCTGCCCGGTCTTCGGATGAACAAATCGATCATATGGCGTTGGATTCTCACCGTCTGCCGCGAACCACGTCTTTGTTACATGCATCTGAATGTTGCCGTTCTCATCCAGCGGATGTCCACACCAATACGGTTCGCGAACGTAGAGAATATCACCAGGTTGATTTAACGCATAGCACCTTCGCTCCGGCGGTTGCTTCGCATTCTGCGCACCGAAATGCGGAACGCAATACCAGCCTTTTCGATCATGCCGCATTCCCATCGATGTCACATCTACCAAATTGGATTCTACAGGCTGTAAACAAAGGGTCTTCTCCCCTCTATACAACAGCCCGGACAGCTCTTTCGGCATCAGCAAACTGCGCATCGTACCCGCACACATCTTCACCCATGTCAGCATGAAGCATGGATGCTGATACAACAAACACGCCGGATTCTCGCACATTGCAAATGTCGTTTTCCGGTCTGCAGACTGATAGTAATACGGTAGACACTGACACAATGGGCATGCGCCCGACTTATGCACTCGCTGTTTCATGACACTCATTCACGCTTTCCTGCAACACCGCATACAATGAATCTTCCAGATAATCACGGATACCGAAATACTTTCCAGTATTCTTACAGCGCACGTAAGAATACTCCAGTATCTTCGCATCCTTCCGTATAAACATGTGCACTGGAATTACGCCGTCATAATACCCGACATCATTCATGAAATCGAAAAACGTGCGCAAGTGAAAATACGTTCGACTTTCTGTCCACCAGAACTCGTAATTAAGCCCGCTGCCGTGCAGTTGCTGCACAATCGAAGAAACCTGCTCCAGCGTCAACGGTTCGCACAGCTTATTCTTCTTCATCAAGGTCAAGTCTCCCAATGCATTCGATGTATGTTTTCTTTGAAAACTGAGATCCGAACTTTCTGCGCGCTTCTTTACGCAATGAGTTCCACTGCGAGTGATTGCGTTCATCCGACAGATACAACGCAAGCGAGATCGCAGTCGCCGTCGTATACTGTTTCTGCTCCTCCGGCTCCAGATGCTTTGTCGGTACCGGAACCGGATATGGTACGATTCCGCCAGACATATCGGCAGCATTGATGGCATCAATCAGATACTCTACAACTGCCGTGCTCGTACGAGCACACATTATAATCACATGGTTTCGATCCATTCTATTGTTCACTTTCCGTGTGGTTCGTATGAAATAGCAACACATCGTCAAGAAACTCCCACACCGCTTTACCGGAAATGTCAGTGTTAATCGGTATGGCCAAAATGTCCTTTAAGGCACGGTAATCTCGAATCAAAGGCATCAGTTGCTGCACATGCTTCCCATACGCTGGATGCTTTTTATATTCGGACCACCGCGCTATGTAAAAATCGTACCGACTTCCAGCAACATCGAACAACACTTCATTAAGCTCTACACGAAACATCTCCTCAGTCTTCGGCAGACACTGCTGGAACCATCCATCCCGAAACTCTACACCGTATGTATAACAGAAATAGAGTAAATGTGGACGCACATAGCGGTCTACAAAACCATGAACCTGACTTGACTGTTTCTGTCGAAAATTCTGCATACGCGTCATCAGCGCAAATACCTCATCCCATGTCATTGTTCTAAGCTCATCCCATGTCTGTTTCGGTTTCTCAATCTGACCCATGTTAGTTCTCCTGTTTCTGTTCTTCTTGCTGACGATCAATATCATCGGTTGCTGCATCCATCAAGTGAATGGCGGAATACAGCATTTCGCGTTGATACGCGGTCAATTGCAATGTTTTATCAGCAGCCATTCGGGCAAGCGCTGCTTTCGATCTGGATAGCCAATACGGGCTAACCTGATGAATTGTTACCGTATATTCTCGCTTCATTTGAGTTCCTTAAAATAAACCGAAGTGTGATCCCAATCTCGCCGTTCATACGAACCGCATTTGATTTTACCGCACACACCGAGTCCGCGCAGACCGCACAATCCGCATGGAAGCGACGCTTCCGCTTTCACATCGAATGGAAGCACGATATACCGTTTACTTTTCGGTCCGCGACAGATAGTCCCAGCTGGCAACGGAGTATCAGAAAACACCGATGGTAGTTCTTTACGCTGTTCCTTCTCCATAACACAAGCAACTTCATCGGCAGTATGATTATGACGTTCCCCATGACGTATAAATCGATGGCAAACCGGGCAGCGTTCCGTATGTCGCGTCTTTGCCGCCTGCTCCATTTTCACCTGTTCACGATTCTTACGAATCTTCTTCCTTCAACGAGACTCTACCGAGTCTCTCCAGAAGCACTTCCCGAGTGACCCTCGGTGTAAATTCTGAGACCCTCCTGACGGAGGTTCAGAGCAGCGTTAAGATCTCTATCAAGTTCTATGTGACAGTTATCACACTTGTAGACTCTCTCCGAGAGATCTAAATCTGCTTTGAGGCTATGACAGTTACTACAAGTCTTACTGGACGGGAAATACTTGTCGACTTCGATAAAGTTATTACACTTATACTTCAGTTGTCTCAAGATTTCCGACATACAGGAGTTCTGTACACCCTTACGGACGTACTTATTTTCTCCCTCTTTCATGTCCTTGACGTCCAGTGTTTCCAGACACACAGTACCGTGGTTTTTAGCAATGTGAGCTGTAAACTTGTGAACTGTATCTTGTTTGATATTTTGAATTCGTTGAAAAGTACGGGAAACACGAAGACGAGCTTTCTGACGGTTCTTCGAACCTTTCGCCTTACGGGACAAAAGTCTCTGACGTCTGCGAAGCTGACGTTCTAAATCTTTCAATTTTCCAGGAGTATCACAGATTGTACCGTCACTCGCTATCGCTAAATGTTTACAACCTACATCTACTCCTACGAAAGATTCAGAATCAGTACGGCGGTCTTCTTCGATCTCAACCGAGATCGTTACGTACCAACCGTCAGCTTTCCTTCGGACAGTATAAGACATAATCTTACAATCAGAATAACGGAGCTCTTCCGTCATTTTGACACGTCCGATATTCGGGAGTCGGATCTTCGATCCATACAGTTTGGCTTTATCGTTACTGACGTAGAAGCTGTCGTTCAGTCCCTTACGGTGAAACGTAGGATGACTTCTGAATCCCTGAAAGAACGCTTTGAACGCTCCTCCAAGATTCAACAACGCCTTTCGAGCGGAACCGTTATATACTTCAAGAGCCCAGTCTGGACGCTCCTGCGTCCACATACGACTCAGCGTATACGGATCACACTTCTCACCGGCTTCGTAGAGCTCATTCCACTTAGCCAATCCCCAATTATACGCAAAACGGGCAGTACCGGCTGTCTTCGACAGCAGGACTGACTGCGCCTTATTGGGTTTCAGTTTGATTGTATGAGCTCTTTGAATCATAGGATTATAGCCGTTGTGTTTTCCTACTATTCACTATACAACGAATTTCAAAATTCTCAATCAGCCTCTTGAAGAAATCTTCAAGAATTTACTTCGATTTCGTAAGACCTCGTGGTTCTTGTTCAGATAGGTGCGCTACTACCTACCCGGCTTATCTGGATGGTCAGTCCAGGGCTTCCTATCCCTTTCGGGTAGCACGGGTCATCTCATCTCATCGTGGACGTTTCCATCCACGGAGCACTTCAGGCCTGCTTAGACCCTAACGGAGGAGCTTATTAGGTATACCCTCCGATGACCTCCGAACCTTTTCCCCGGCGCATAGGACTCTTCGAGTCCCTTAGCATTCCGGTTGATCGGCTGCTGATTACCATAGGTATGTACACTCATACCCTTAGGCTTCCAGCAATTCACTTTCTTCTTCGATAGCGCTTACGCGCTAAAGGGACCTACTGATGACACTCTTTGAGTGTGTATGTGTCATCAATGTTGATCCCACGCAGTTGTCACTGCGCGAACCGCGTACGGTAATTTTTTCTTATCGTAACAGACGCTATTCAGCGTGAATTGCACAATTCTTTGAATAAACGATGCTTTCATTCCACATTATCCTTCCCGATAACGTCTCCAATCATGTCTTTTCCGTGTACTGTTTTTATAAAGATGTTCGCATCCAAGATCGGAATAAACGAGTTGTCAATCATCGCTCCCGTATCCAATGCCTTAATACGAATATTCGGACCTCTGGTCGCGTTTACGATTTGAAATCTCCTGCCGGCAGGCGTCTGTACGATATCTCCAACAAAAAGCGGGCGCTTGCCTGTGCTATCATAATGCCCAGAAAAGCGCTCCACCGTAATACGGTCGGATCTGATAATAGACACAAACGCAACCGTGTCTCTGCGGATATAATGTTGAATTTCAAACGTCGTCAAGTACCGTTTTCGATTTTTCGACCACACCCGAAACAACGGTTGATAAATACGAAGATCATTAGATTGTTTCATGTTCAGTCCGTCAATTTAAATTTTCCTTTCAACGTCGGCGGTTCCGTCGACGCATCCACGATCTCATACACATCGAATTGCCGTATCACCTCCTGCGCCAGTTTTGCCTGCATACCTGCAGTCGTACTGTAAAAGTCATCCCGAACAAGCCCTAACAACGTGATCGGCCTGTTCAGCCAGTACAGTTGCAAGTGCTTTATTTTTCCAATCGATCGTCGACGCACGCTCCAACCGTAAGACTGCTTCAAAAGCTGTCGAAACTGCGCTTCACTGATGGCACGACGTCCGTCCGCCATCAAAACAACCTGTATCTCTTCCATTACGCTTTCTTCCATACCAACGTTGCTGTCGGAAAATGCAATCCAGGAGTTTCCTGCTGCCGATAGATCACGGCACACCGGCGACCCTGGAACACATAAATCGTATGATATCGCATCAACGGAGCCACTGCTTCATGCGGATATCGTGTTGTCGCGCACATCCATGCCCATTTTGCATCAGGTCCCGGTTCCCGTTGATCAAACACATAATACCGAAGATTGTGCTTTCCACGATACAAATACGGATTCAATGGATCCGGTGCCCGTACACAAAGCCGTTTTGTAACTTTTGTATGTTTAAAATAATTACGCCTCATGTAACACGTGCCTCCGAATAATTCGAAACTGACCGCCCTCATTTTGCTGATATGCGCGCAGATCGCTGCGAATCCGCATCAACGGTGTCACTATCTTCCCCGATACACGATCCGTTGTAACAGCGCTATGCGCATCTTCACACGTCAGATCTTCCCGCACACCGTTATACCATCCCTGAAGCACAATCAGGTATTGATATTTCCTAGTCTTCATGCTCTTCTCCGGTACGTTGCTCAATGTCCGTAAGCGGTACAATGCTCCCGATCTTCTGCAACAGCTGACGTCCTTTCAGCGTCAACTCATTGGAAGACCGCAAATACTGGGACGGCAGTTTTACCGATGATTCTCCGCTGGCGTCCTGCTGCGTGCATCCATAGTAAAAGGCGCACCCGTCCGCAATCTTATAAATCGCAGAAAGTCGAACGGAAGCCTGCGCACAATGAAGCCACTGATCTTCCTCATGGATCAAATGAAGAAACTTCCGAAATTGGGTCAGGGAACACGGATACTGCGCACTTTCAAAGCGCGGTCCCTCGAACCGGACATACTCAAGCTCAAATAAAGTAACGCGAGACACTGCTGTCACCTCGGACAGCTTAAACATCGTACCAGCACCACAATCCAACCAAATATCATGCTTCTTCATGCAACGATCCCCCTATTCTGTAATTCTGTTCTAATTGCGTCGGCAGTCTCGGCGACCCAAGACCACGGAAGACCGTGCTCTGACCGAGAACAAAAACAAACATCATCCGCAACTCGTATTTTTCGTGCAACCGGAGCATGCCCGCCTTTCACGACACGAACTGCACCTTCATGTATCACAAATTGCAGCACGACCGAGGCGTCTGTGTCACAACTCTCCGCATCCATAAAAGATGCGAACAAGCTAAGATACGGAAACGCCCGTGCAATAGACTGCCACTCATCGTACAGGTCGACGGCTTCCGGCCACTTTCCAATATTGTCATGATATTCGATGGTTCCATCAGGCTGACACCAACCATGCGGTCCATAAATAAAACCGCTGGAAGCCCAGTCGTTGTCCAAATAATCCAACGGAATCGGTTTCACGACACTGTCCACCGCTTCTTGCACGCGCTCTCGTATCTGTTGATCAGAACACGACACAGCTGCCAACACGCCCGATTGCTGTTGATACCGGATGGTGAATTCTTGATCATTTCCACCAGCATACAAAGTGGTATCCGAAAAGAACGGATCTGTCCTTATAATAATCTCCTTTGCCTGTTCCCTTGTGACCGAAGCACCGGTAACAATCATCTGAGGCCATTTGATAAGCGCCACATCGGACAACGCCTGCCGAGCCTCTGACTCTGTTTCATAGAAACTAATCATCCACGCACCCTCCTATATGCGATTTCCACTGCCTCCTTCCAAGACATTGTACCAGAATTACAATGTGTCCAAAATTCTGCCAACACATCGGACTCATCAACGCCGTCCCGAACCTTGCAGGAATCGTACTGCACACGATATTTATTACTCTTCAACTGATAGACAAGAAATCTACCACCCATAGCATATTCAGCCTGCGCACATGCGGCTATTTTCGCCTCTGCGAACGTATCAAACGTCATTTTATTTACAGGAATCATAGATATCTCCAATTGCTTTATTTGCTGGAATTTAGGCACAAAAAATGGTCCGTGTACCAGGATTTGAACCTGGGACTTCCCGCGCCCAAGGCGGGTGCGCCGACCAGACTGCGCTATACACGGACATAAGGATGATAACGATTCATTGCGTTGCTCACGAAGATACACATCTCCGGAAACGCGAACTTCAAGACAAATGTCTATGGCCGACCCAAGAATCGTTATCAGTAACAAGGCCGTCAACATGGCGTTTACCGTTTGTTGGACGGAGAGCAGATTCCTGTACCTCATGAGGATTTACACAGTTCACTGTCACCAGTATCTCAGCACATTTAATAACACCTTATGTGCCAGAAGCGAGTTCGAATTCCCACGAACCACGGAGCACCCTACTCGGATGCGGAGCGCCGCACTACTCTTCGACGGCGGGAAATACGATGCAGTACGCTGCGCGGACTACAAAGGCCTCAGCTACGATCGGGGACAGGCTTTCCTCGTACGTCTACGATTGCGCGGTAGCACACGACCATGACCTGTCTCGTCGGCACGTGATCTGGCTCCGGCAGCTGGATTCGAACCAGCGACCAAGTGGTTAACAGCCACCTACTCTACCGCTGAGCTATGCCGGACCATTTCTATAAAACCCCTCGAAGGTTGAGCATCGGTAAAACCGAGAGGCTTACGAGGGTGTGCTCACGATTCTTATGAATCTTCTTCCTTCTTCCTTCAACGAGACTCTACCGAGTCTCTCCAGAAATACTTCCTATGACCCAGGGTGTAAATTCTGAAACCCTCCTAACGTTGGCAGTTCGCACAGGATTCGAACCTATACTAAAAGAATCAAAATCTTTTGTGCTAACCATTACACTAGCGAACTGACTCTATAAAAATGGCTGCTGATAGCCAATACTACAACATTCTGACAATCACCAGCAGCAATAATTATCAGCTAGCTATAGTATTAATAGGCAAAAATGGTAGCGGCGGGTGGAGTCGAACCACCAACGCGCAGGTTATGGGCCTGCTGAGCTACCGCTGCTCTACGCCGCACCGTAAAGTGGCCGTGTGCGTGGATGCACGGAATATCTCGTACACCAAACGCACACATTGGCCGATGTTTCCGTCTTGATTCTTTCGAATCTTCCTGCTTCCAAACACCCACCGAGATGGCATGAATGCTCCACAGGCATCGTTGTGCACAACTACGGTCTGACTTACCGCATCTATTGCTGCCGCACGACACAACATATGCAATCAGATTGCTGGAACAAGTCCAACGTTCAAACGCCCTCCGTACGGCTGCAAAACTCAAGATACAACAAAAACAGCAAATATCAATAGACTGTTCACTGATTTTCCGACTTTTTCGATGCCAGCATCTCTTCCATCCACTGTAAGCCAGATTGCAGCACAGCGCTACGCGCTAGAACCGGTGAGGACTTTGCTGCGGTAACATGGCAGTAAGCATCCGGAAGATACGCTCGAAGTTTCGGATAATCGAACAGCACGCGATTGATTGTCGGACTTGCACGCAGCACCAGCTCCAATTCATTGGCTATAGACCTTATATCTGACTGCAAACGTTCCTGCTCTTCATAAAGTTGATACAGATCGTTTGCTGTGTAAGGAATATCACATAGCGTGAATTCCATTTTCCGATAATTGATCGGAACCGGTCTTGTGCAACAGCTCGGAACGTAGATTGTTATCACCTCTTCCACTGAATCAAACCGCAATGTAATCTGTTCAAGGTTTACACACCATTCAAATGGCATCATATTGTAAACACGCATAAACGTGTCTGCACGATCTCTATTCGAATAATCCATCCGAATCCGAGCTTCGAGCAATATGAGAAACCTGTCCTCAAAAAACTGAGTTACTAAAGGCCGAAACGCGATATCCCGTGCAGACTCCAACTGCCGCCAAAAATATCGATCGATTCTTTCTCGTCGCTCGTCTGTCAGCCGAGCGATCGCCGGCAACTGTTTACTCATTCAAACATTCCTCACTGATATGAAATTCGTGCAGACGTCCACGTCCATATTCCCCACACATAAGCTCAAATCCTTTACACAATTTGAATTGGAATAAACACAACTTTTCCATCGACTGAAACAGGTTGTTTTACCGTATGCGTACGAAGCCATTGATCTAAGCGCATTCGACAAACATCCGATGGGTCCGCCGGTTCCGTCAACAAATACGTTTGTCGATTCCGCTCGTGAATCCAGTACGTCGGCACCGGATCATCCAACCGAGACACCGCATATCCGAGAGAACGCACGTACCGTTTAAACACCGAAATCGACACTTCCGTCTTTCCATCAGCAGTCGGCATTGTCCATTCTGTCTTTCGCATCGCACGTTGCAGGGCAGCTCGGCAACGATCCAATACGACCGAATACCGAAGTTCCGCCCGCAGATCTCCGACATACGTCAAACAACAGTCTGCCGTAATCAAATCAAACGCAAGTACACCAATCAGTCTGAAATCATAATGCACCTTCATGAAAAAACAATGCACAATGATTCGCTGTTTTACCGCAAAATCCTGCAATTGCTGCAAAACGTCTTCCGGTACATCAAATGCGCGAAATTGACGCAACACACGCGCGGTATACGCACCCTCTGGATCTGAATAATATTGCTTTGCGGATCGCAATGGAATCACAGCGCTGAATTGCGTGGGAGCACGCACCTCACCTGTAAACAGCGACTGACAGCGATCATCAAACGAAGGTATGCCGGTTTTAATCGGAATCTCTACCAATCGCGCATACTGATCACGCACCGTGCGTTTTGATGCTCGCATCATTTTACGCATTTGGCACCAACGCCTCCAACAGTTCTTTCAATTTTGAATCCGGTTTCGGTACCGGCAACAACGGCTTCTTGCGCTGCTCGTCGATCGGCATAAAAGCCCGCAACTCCGGATACATCTGAAGCAGCGAAGTGGTCGTCGTATGCGATCGAAAGACCTTTGTCAGCAAATTCCGTGTGTCTCGTTCGTCTTGTTCAATGGACCTTTGAAACCGCACATAACGAATAATTCGCTGTGCAGTCGAGTAGCTCAGATCTCGTGTATACACTGAATCATAAAAGATATGTGCCGGCACCTTTATCGTATTTGGATAAACAGATAAATGAACTCGTCCTGCCGGACCGAACACGTCCGTCGAAAACCGTGAATCGCCAGCACAAAACACTGTAATTCCGATAGCATCCATAAACCACGATTCAGGCAACCGTTTCCAGACATCAAGCGGCTCCTCCGTAAAATTCCAATTCTCCGATGCACTGCTAACTATGCTTTCATCCACGATATCTCGTGCGATTTCCAACACTCTGCGCGACTGCTCCTCCTTGATACCGTCGAACTTCTTATGTATAATGCGCTCGATCATCGTATCTCTCATCGAATTCAGCAATCTCATTTTTTACGTCCTTTCTATGCTGTTGCACTATTTAATCCACGCCAGACTACTGACATCATTCTATATTGGTCCGCTAATTATGCCGCTATATGTGGAGACATAATTAGAAATGGTTCACGATACCGAGCCATGATCCTTTCTCGCATTTTTTTTGTCACAAAATACACAATGCCCAACGACCTGTTTAAACGCAGGAACAACGAATTCACCGTTCAAAAGACGAATAATATTCCCCTTGTGATAACAGTGATGAATATGATCTGGAGATTGATCGCATCGATATCCGACCGCCGTATGACAGTGCGTACATACCATCAGGTTTGAAGTAATCGCCGATTCCCTCAATTCATATTGATGGAAACAAAAAAAGCCGGTCCTGTGATACAGGTCCAGCTTTTTCACGAATACCCAATACTGCTGTGAATCAGTTAATCGAACGCCTGTCTCCGCGCTCCAACGTCGATACGCATCTTGAAACGCTTGGACAACTTGTTCAATTTTCCCCATTCGGCAACTCCTTAATCTGTTTCACCACAAGATCAGACGGTGCCAGATCAGGTCGATATAAGACATCAGTACAGATGTATGTGGCCCAGTCTGCACCAGGACGCTCTGAATTTGCGAGTATGGATCGCGCTTTCGCTGCAAGCAACCGAACCTGTTCCTGATCTTCTTCCGAACGCAAAATACTGCAAAATTCGAACACGCCCTCACGTTCAATCGTACAACCCCACGTGTCGCCGATCTCCTGTGGAGACGGAAGACGTGGCGTGATCGGACCTACTTGTCGCGTCCTAACAACTGCCGACTCCCGCTCAATCACATATGACTTCGGGTTCGACTGCACACCCATATAATCAGACAGCAGAATTCTGATATTCCTACGGTCCCCTGCAGCCCATTGCTGATATGCGGAGATTCTGCCTGTTGTCACCTCCATTTTCTCGTATTTGAGCTGATAGCTGACATCGATCCACCACGCACCAATCATCTGCGTCATAACTCTATCGATGCGTTTTCTGAACGCGTCTTGTATACGTGCAGATAACTTTAAATAACGCGAATTAAGCTGCTTTTGCCGCTCCGCGATTGCTACTAGTTCCTGCAAACACTGCTCAATTGTTGTATTTTCTGCCATGTCACTCCCTTTCAAAAAGAAAAACGCACTTGCTCTGTGCGCCTACTGAACTACGGACCAGCTAATCGGCTAAGTAACCGGACGAATTCTGACGCCCTTCTTCTTTTCCTTATATTTTCCCTTTTTCGTTATCTTCGCTAACCCTTCTTTCAGTCTTTCTCTCTTTTCCCAGTCATCGTCTAACCGCATTGTGTGCTCCAATCTCATTCATTCATTCATTCATTCATTCATTCATTCATTCACTCAGTCAGTCATACAATCAGTAAATATCGGTCTCGCCGCACCAACTGCAATCATCGTTCTTACAATGCATGCATTGTGCTTTAGCAGACTTGTCTGCTTTATCTCCGATAATGACGAGCGCTGCCATGAGTACAAAAAAGATAATAAAAAGCATGATTTGTTCCTGTTCGTTTTGCTTATAATAGTACCGGAGATGGGACTTGAACCCATATGCTCATTGAGCATCAGATTTTGAGTCTGACGCGTCTGCCATTCCGCCATGGCGGCGAGTCCTGTGTTACGCGAGGACAACACACAGAATTTAGCATATAATTGCGAGGTTTTCAAGTCGATTATGACC
>OIXL01000674.1_pt1 | contig 15857 bp, 16 predicted proteins | sample 1587761 | NCBI WGS metagenome assembly OIXL01 (sample SAMN03283246) | human gut metagenome | biome: human-associated habitat; material: feces | host: Homo sapiens | place: Peru | collected 2012 | reverse complement strand
GACACGATGAGCGAGCGCATCACCACCCAGATAAGGATTATCAAGAATGGCAACTCCGGCAGCAGCCATATCGAGATTTATCCGTAATTACACCTTATTATATATAGGGCACATATTCTTATCCATCATACATACCATACGTTTGGCAGCCTTATACCAAATGTATGGTATGTTCTTTACTCCCTGTATGGTAGTCTTTTTACACCCCATGTGGTATTGCCCAAGTGAGGAAATCGCAGTACCTTTGCACCCAGAAAATAATAATAAAAAAGACATAGATTATGGACAATAAGACTATCAAACATCTCAAGGAACTGGAGGCAGAATCTATCTACGTGCTCCGCGAAGTAGCTGCCCAGTTCGAGCGTCCAGTCATCCTCTTTTCAGGTGGCAAGGATTCTATCGTGATTACATATCTTGCCTACAAGGCTTTCTATCCGGCAAAAATTCCATTCCCACTGTTGCACATCGACACAGGACATAACTTCGAGGAAACCATCCAGTATCGTGATGAACTGGCGAAGAAACTCGGAGCTGAACTCATCGTAGGTAGCGTGCAGGAAAGCATCGACAAGGGAAGAGTGAAGGAGGAAACGGGATATTACGCTTCACGCAACAAGCTGCAGACCACTACCCTGCTCGACACCCTGGAGGAATATAAATTCGATGCAGCCATCGGAGGTGCACGAAGAGATGAGGAGAAGGCTCGTGCCAAGGAACGTTTCTTCAGTCATCGTGATGAGTTCGGACAATGGAACCCGAAGAACCAGCGCCCTGAACTCTGGAACATCTTCAACGGCAGAAAGAACATGGGCGAACACTTCCGTGTGTTCCCTATCTCCAACTGGACCGAGATGGATGTATGGCAGTATATCTTCCTGGAGAACATCCCGATGCCATCGCTCTACTTCACCCACGAAAGAGAGGTATTCAACCGCGACGGACAATGGCTCGCAGCCCTGCCTTGCATCAAGCGCAAGCCTACAGAGGAAGTGGTAAAGAAGCTGGTTCGCTGCCGTACTATCGGTGACATCACCTGCACCGGACTCACGGAATCAAAGGCGACAACCGTAGCGGATATCATCGACGAGATTGCTTCTACCCGTGTTACTGAACGCGGAGGAAGAGCCGATGACAAGCGAAGCGAAACGGCAATGGAAGACCGCAAGAAGGCGGGATACTTCTAGAGGAAGTGAAGAACGAAAAGTGAAGAGTGAAGAATTCGACACCTTCTGAGACAAAAGTCTATTCAACATTTATTTTGAACATTTAAAAGAGAACAAGATGGAATCTACAAGAGGTTATTTAGATATGGAGCTGCTCCGCTTTTCTACTGCGGGCAGCGTGGACGATGGAAAGAGTACTTTGATAGGAAGATTGCTTTATGACAGCAAGTCGATTTTCGAAGACCAGTTGGAGGCGGTGGAGGCTGCTAGTAAGAGCCGCGGTAATGAGGAAGTGAACCTGGCTTTGCTCACGGATGGTCTCCGTGCTGAGCGCGAACAGGGCATCACCATCGATGTGGCTTACCGCTATTTCGCCACACCGAAACGCAAGTTTATCATCGCCGATACTCCGGGACATATTCAGTATACCCGCAACATGGTGACGGGGGCCAGTACTGCCGACCTGAGCATCATCCTCATCGATGCACGCCATGGAGTATTGGAGCAGACCGTGCGCCACAGCTATATTTCTTCGCTGCTCGGCATACCGCATATCCTGGTGGCTATCAACAAGATGGACTTGGTTGATTTCAGTAAAGATGTATATGACAAGATTGTTGCCGACTACAAGAAAATGTCAGAGGCGCTGGATATCAAGAACGTGGTGTTTATCCCTATCAGCGCCAAGGATGGCGACAACGTGGTGAACAAGAGCGATAAGACTCCTTGGTATGAGGGACCAACCCTGTTGAACTATCTGGAGACCGTTCCGGTAGGTCATAAGACGGTGAGCGATTTCTTCCGCTTCCCAGTACAGTACGTGATTCGTCCTATCAGCAGCCAGTTCCCAGACTATCGTGGTTATGCGGGCAGAGTAAGCGGCGGCATCATCCGTCCGGGCGATAAGATCAGAGTATTGCCATCGGGCACCGAGAGCACCGTAAAGAGCATCGACTTCGTAGAGGAACACCTGGAGGAAGCGTATACCCCAATGAGCGTTACTCTGACGCTGAACGATGACATCGACATTTCGCGTGGCGACACCCTCGTGAAGGCAGACGAGAAGCAGCCAAGCATCGAACAGGATATCACGCTGGATGTTTGCTGGTTCAACGAGCGTCCTGCTGCCGTAAGAAACAAATATATCATCCGTCAGGCTACCTTCGAGACCCAGGGTTTGATTCGCAGCATCAACTATCGCCGAAATATCAACACGCTGGAGAAGGAAGAAGGAGTATCGGAATTGAAGATGAACGATATCGCCGAGATTACCATCCACACCGCCAACCCATTGGTATTCGATAAATACACGGAGAATAAAGTAACGGGCAGCCTCATCTTCATCGACCCGGATACGAACGAGACCGTGGGAGCGGGACTTATTAAGTGAAGATTCGGCACGGGATTTTAAATTAGGCACGGGATTTTAAATTAGGCACGGATTACACGGATTACACGGAAAATTTATGATTTCGTTGTTTGAGGTGAAAAGAAAAATCCGTGTAATCCGTGCCTAAAATATAATTCGTGCAAAAAATATAATCCGTGCCAAAAGAAATATATTATGAATAAGATACAAGACATTGAAGAACAAGAGAAGCTCAAGTCTCTCGTTCCGGAACTCAATAAGAAATTCAGCGATGCGCCTGCCGAGGATATTGTCGGTTATTTCCTTCAGGCATTCAAAGGGCGCATCGCTCTTTCTTCTTCCCTCAGCATCGAGGACCAGACGCTTACCGACATCATCGTGAAGACGGATAAATCTGCCCGCATCTTCACCCTCGATACAGGTCGCCTCTTCCCGGAGACCTACCAGTTGATCGACAAGACAAACATGACCTACGGCATCAACCTGGAAGTGTTCTTCCCTAACTATGAGGCGGTGCAGCAGATGGTGAAGGAAGAGGGCATCAACCTCTTCTATAATTCGATAGAAAGCCGACACCGCTGCTGCCAGGTAAGAAAGCTGGAACCGCTGAAGCGGGCGATGCAGGGACTCGACGTATGGATCTGCGGATTGAGAAAGCAGCAGAGCGTAACCCGCAAGGATATGCAGGTAGTGGAATGGGACGACATTCATAACCTGATTAAGGTGAACCCGCTCATCAACTGGAGCGAAGAGGATGTGGAGCAGTATGTAAAGAAGCACCATGTGCCTTATAACAAGCTGCAGGACAAGGGCTATCCCAGCATCGGTTGCCAACCTTGTACAAGGGCCATCCAACCAGGCGAGGATATCCGAGCCGGAAGATGGTGGTGGGAATCGCCGGAACATCGCGAATGCGGACTTCACCAGAGAAGCTAGGAGTTAAGTTAAGTGAAGAGTGAAGAACGAAGAGTGAAGAATTCAATTGCTGATGCTAATCATAAAGTTCAAAGTTCCAAGCTCAAAGTTCAAAGTGAAGAGTGAAGAATTCAAATGTTTTAGGAAGGGAATGAGCATGAAGAATTTAATCATCAACATTTTAGAGGCAGCGGCTTTCCTGCTGCTGGGATTGGGCGTTAGCCTATTCGGATAAAGCGGATTGCAAATCCGTCGGAACGCCTAACGGGGTAAACGAAAGAATCCGACGGATAAAGCGGATTGCAAATCCTGTCTTCCGTCAGGCGTTCCGCCGGATTTGAAATCCGGCGTCAAAAAAGGTTCGACCTATTTACCGGGGGATTTGCAATCCCCCACATAATAAAATACGAGTATGGATTATAGAATAGCAAAGGATAAGATAGCAGGACAGGTGATGTTTCTCTTGACCATCGCCTCCATATTCCTGGTAATCATCATGGCGGTGGGACTGTTTATCAAGTCGGAACCGATATTGAGCCAGTATCATCTGTGGGAACTCCTCACGGAGAGCAACTGGCGACCGATGGAAGGCAAGTTCGGATTCCTGCCATTCCTCGCCGGCACCTTCTGGTGTACGGCACTCGCCATTCTCATCGCCCTCCCCATCTCCCTGCTCATGGCCATCTATCTCACGGAATACGCCCACCGCAGCATCCGGAAATACGTGTATCCCCTGCTCGATATCCTTGCTGGACTGCCCTCCGTCATCTATGGCGTCTGGGGCAGCCTGCTCATCGTACCTTGGGTTTCGAAACACGTTGCTCCCCTCTTCGTTGAGTTTTCTTCGGGCTATACGGTTCTAGCAGGTGGCATCGTATTGAGCGTGATGATTATCCCGCTTCTGGTGAGTCTGTTTATGGAGATATTCGATAACATATCAACAGATTTGAGAGAAGCTTCGCTCTCGCTGGGCGCCACGCAATGGCAAACCATCAAGCATGTGGTGCTGAGAAAGGCACGACCGGGAATGATTGCCGCTGTAGTCTTGGCGCTGAGCCGAACGCTGGGAGAAACGATAGCAGTACTGATGGTGTGCGGAAACCTCGCCATCGTACCGGGGAGCGTACTCGATGCCTGCTACCCGATACCGGCGCTTATCGCCAATAATTATGGTGAAATGCTTTCGGTTCCGCTATATGACAGCGCCCTGATGTTTGCCGCCTTCCTGCTGTTTTTCGTGGTAGTGATATTGAACCTCGGGTCGAGAATCGTATTGAAATCGATAAAAGGATAAAGGACAGGGGGATTACAAATCCCCCGGCTTTAAGAGGTCGAACATTTTTTTACTGCGGATTTCAGATCCGCAGGGACGCCTAACGGAAGACTTCACTTAATATTACTAATTATGAAATACTTAGAAGAAAGAATCGTGAAAATCTTGATGCTCGGCTCGATTGGCATTGTGGGCTTCTTCGTGTTGAGCGTTCTTTATACCATCTTCAGGCGCGGACTGCCGGTGCTCTCCTGGGAGATGGTGAGCCAGTTGCCTAGCGGCGGCTTCTATCTGGGCGGCGAGGGCGGCTTCCTCAATGCCATCGTGGGCAGCCTTTATATCGTGGGCGGCTCTACCCTGCTCGGTCTGCTTATCTCGCTGCCCGTAGTATTCTATATGAATGTATATCTCAAACCCAACTCAAAATTCGGATACATCGCCCGTCTGGCTTATGATACCCTCTTCGGAATTCCGAGCATCGTCTATGGCTCCTTCGCCTTTACGGTGATGGTTTGGCTGGGCATCAGGGCATCGCTGGGCGGAGGTATTCTCGTCACCACCCTGCTCATCGTTCCGATACTCATCCGTTCGATGGACGAAGTGGCAAAGACGATTCCGCAGGAGATACTCGATTCATCCTACAGTCTGGGTGCCACGAGGATAGAAACTATCGGCGTGGTACTGAGACAGATAGCGCCAGCCATTGCTACCGCCACCTTATTAAGTATCGGTAGAGCCATCGGCGATTGTGCCGGAGTGATGTTTACGGCAGGATTCTCCGACCATATTCCTCATGGACTGAACCAGCAGGCAGCCACCCTCCCCCTGAGCGTGTTCTTCCAGTTGAGCGCCCCGCAGGAGGATGTACAGAACAGAGCCTATGCTGCAGCCGTGGTACTCACCATCATCGTATTGGTGTTGAGCTTCGGCGGCAGATACATTATGGCTCATTTCTCTAAAAACAAGGTATAAACAGAAATCTAAACAAGGCTCTTCTGGAGTTGGTTTAAGGCTTAGATAAACGTTACGTAAGCCTTAAACCAACTCCAAAAGAGCCTTAAAGCAAATATGCGTTCCTACGGATTCATCTATCCACAGGAACGCATATTCATTTCTCATCATAGGAGATAACCAATCATTATACGATACTATATCATCCATACGATATTTAAACCTTGTTTCCCTCTTTCGGGAAAACCACGGTAGGCTTGAAGGTCTTAGCCTCCTCAAAATCCATCAGGGCATAAGCGATGATGATAACGGTATCACCCACCTGCACCTTGCGGGCTGCAGCACCGTTCAGGCAGATACAACCGCTGCCACGCTCACCCTTGATAATATAGGTCTCCAAGCGCTCACCATTGTTGTTATCTACAATCTGAACCTTCTCGCCTGCAATCAGATTAGCCGCATCCATCAGATCCTCATCGATGGTGATGCTGCCCATATAATTCAGGTTAGCCTCAGTTACGGTCACACAATGGAGCTTACTCTTCAATACTTCTATCTGCATTGTTCTGTTATTACTTGATCTATTACGGATTAAACTTAATAAAGAAATCTATCGAGGAATTATCCCTTATACTTGATATGGTCGATGAGACGGATAGGAGTCTTACCACAATAAACGGTGATGCAACCTACCACATAGGCGCTATCCTCCCATGAAGCGACATCCTGCAGGCTGTCACCATCCACAATCTGGAAATACTCTACCTCCAGACCCTCTACAGCATTGATGTCGGCAACCACCTTATCGTGAGTTTCCTGTACAGTATGAGTCTTGGCATACTCCACACTCTCCTTCAGGGCCTTATAGATGTTTGGCGCAATGGCACGCTCATCAGGAGCCAGCAAAGTATTACGGCTGCTCTTAGCCAAACCATCCTCATCACGGATGATAGGACACTCCACAATCTGCACATCGCTGTTGATGTACTTCACGAGCTGCTTGATGACAGCAATCTGCTGCCAATCCTTCTCACCGAAATAAGCACGGGTTGGTCGAACGATATAGAAAAGACGGCTCACTACCTGACATACACCATTGAAATGACCCGGGCGCTTGGCACCCTCCATCACGGTAGAAACAGGTGGAAACTCAAAGTGGCGTGTATCTGGTGTAGGATACATCTCCTTCACCGATGGTGCAAACACATAGTCAGCACCACAAGCCTCCAAGAGCTTGCAGTCAGCATCGAGGGTACGAGGATAGCGATCCAAGTCACCCTGATCATTAAACTGTGTAGGATTCAGGAACACAGAAACTACAGTCACGCCATTTTCCTTTACACTGCGCTTAACAAGAGAGGCGTGACCCTCATGCAGCGCACCCATAGTTGGCACAAGGCCGATTTCCTTTCCCTCCTTACGACACATGAAGAGTTCGTTCTGGAGGTCAACAATCTTATTGAATACTTTCATCGTCATAATCTGTTTTCGGGTGCAAAATAACAACTTTTTTCTCAAATGAGAAAGAAAAAACCTAAAAATATGCGAATTATTGCCGAAAATAATGAATTTCGGAGAAAAAATGCCCCTATTTGAAGTTTTTTTTGTACCTTTGCACGTAATTCGTAAGAATAAAATTTAAATTTTATGGCAAAAAAAGTATTATTTATCAATCAGGAGATCGACCCATACGTAGCCGAGTCTCACATGTCAATCATGGGACGCGAACTGCCTCAGAAGATGCAGGAAGCAGGTTTTGAGATCCGCACCTTCATGCCTAAGTGGGGCACCATCAACGAGCGTCGCGGACAATTGCACGAGGTCATTCGCCTGTCTGGTATGAACCTTATCATAGATGATACAGACCATCCGCTGATCATCAAGGTTGCATCTATACCAACAACACGACAGCAGATTTATTTCATCGATAATGACGACTATTTCAAGAGTCGCCAGATGGGCACCGATGAAAACGGAAAGGAATATGCCGACAACGGAGAAAGAGCTATCTTCTTTGCACGTGGTGTATTGGAGACCGTGAAGAAGCTCCGCTGGCAGCCTGATGTGATCGTCTGCCAGGGTTGGGCTAGCGCAGTAGTGCCATTCTATGTAAAGACAGCCTACAGCGAAGAGCCTTCATTTGCAGAATCAAAGGTTATTACCGCTCTCTATACCAACGAACTCAAGGGTGAACTGGGTACCAACTTCAAACGTTGCGTTGCCTTCCGCGATGCCAAGTCTGAACTGCTCGACAGCTATCAGGACGACTTCAACTTCATTGAGCTCGGCAAACTCGCCATCGACTATAGCGACGGTGTGGTAGAAGGTGAAGAAGAAGCTAACCAGATTCTCTTTGATTATGCGAAGGAGAAGAACAAGCCTGTACTGGCTTATCCGGGAGAAGATATCCAGGAGCCATACGCAGACTTCATCAACAAGGTTTGTCCTGACGCAGAATAAAATTCCGACAACAGAGACACATACATACAAGGATAATGAAAATTTTAAGACTCTTAACAGTATTAGTAATAGCAGCGCTTACTTTCGCTGCATGTGATGATACCACCGAGGGAATCGGTGGTAGCATCACTAATAAGATAGACAACATTAACATTTCTAACTCAGCGTTCAATGTTACCACAAAGTCTATAGTAGCAGATTCCGTATTGAGCCGCAACAACACGGGGCTCATCGGAAAGATGAAAGACCCGGAAACCGGCAACTATGTAAAGGGCGACTACATGACCCAGTTGAGCGTATTGCCTACTTTCTCTGTAGATACACTCGATTACATCAAGCAGGCAAACAATGGAAAACTAGAAGCAGACTCATGCTATCTCCTCATTTCATACAATGCCAGCTATGGAGACACCATCGCCCCAATGAAGGTGACAGCCTATGAGATGACCGAGCCGATGAGAGAGGATCAGGAATATTACTCTAATTATGATGCCTTCAAGAACGGCTGGGTAAACGAAAACAACCAGCATTGGAGCAGCAATTACAACTTGAGCAATACATCAGACGTCAAGAACTTCAAGATTTACTTGAATAAGAAGTACGAGAAAGATGGTAAGACTTATAAGAACTACGGATCTTACATCCTGCAGACATACGCAGATCATCCTGAGTACTTCAAGACCAACTTCAAGTTCCTGCACAACGTCTGCCCTGGCTTCTACATCAAGAATGTAGGTGGTACGGGTAACATGGCTAAGATCTGGAATACAGAGCTTATCTTCTACTGGACCCGTAAAAAGACCATCAAGAAAAAGGACGGTGTTACTGACAGTATTGCTAAAGGAATCGGATACAACCGTTTTGATGGTACAGAAGAGGTATTGCAGCTCAACAAGATTGAGAATGATACCAAGAACTTGGAGCAGTTGGCTAGACAGGAGAACTGTACTTATCTCAAGTCGCCTGCAGGTATCTTCACCGAGGTTACCCTCCCTATCGAAGACATCATGAAGGGCCATGAGAAGGACACGCTCAACACAGCTACCATCTCTTTCCCACGACTCAATAATGTAGACGAAGACAACCCATACAACTTTGCTACACCAAGCACCATCCTGATGGTTCAGAAAGACAGTTTGCAGACGTTCTTCGAAAAGAGCAAATTGGCAGATAGCCGTACTTCCTATACTACAAGCTACAGCAGTACAGGCACTTATAAGAATGCTTATACATTCCAGAATATCGCCAACCTGGTTTCTGCCATGTATAAGAACAAAGGCAAGAGTAAAAACTGGGATAAGGTAGTACTGGTTCCTGTAAGCATCATCACGGTTACACAGGGCTATACGACAGTCATCACCAAGATAAATCACGATATGGCGCTCGCTTCTACCCGACTGAAAAGAGGTGTAATTACCACCGACAGCAGCGGCAAGAAGACAAGTCCTATCCAGATAAAGGTGATTTACAGCAAGTTTAAAGAAGAATAAGCATTCATAACGCAAAGTAAAAAAGGAAACGAAACATGGCAGACAATTTTTTGGAGCGTCATCGCGAAGAATACGAAATACGCAAGGCTGCATGGCTCAAGAAGAAGAAACTATTCATGAAGTCAGGCAAGAAACAGAAGCCCCAGACACAGATGCCACGTCCTGAAGACGAAGCGTTATAAACACGACAATATTCAGAATCCTGAGAAAGAGGGTGTATCATAAAGCATTTGATTGTTTATGATACACCCTCTTTAACTTTGCCGGTTAATCCTTAAAAACCGCCGCATAAGTACAATAAAAGCCATTTAATACAAAATAAAGCAAAATTAATTTGGAGTTTACCCATTTTTTTTATATCTTTGCATTGTGAACTTAAAAGTATTTAATATTAAACAGACAAAAAGCAATAAAATAAAAATAATCAAGATATTAGTAGAGATACTGGTCTATGGGTTTAACTTTTCTAAGAACTTGCATTTAAGGATACAAGATATTTGCAGGATACAAGTTACTTGCAATATATGAGATACTTGGTTTATGTTTATAGATAATGGAGAAATTACTCTCATAAAGAATTTGTTTTTAAGTTTAAACAAAAATGCTAAAGTTAGATGTTAGTAATATAAGTCCCCGTAGTGACCGTGAGGCTACTGCGGGGACGCTTTTTCAATTTATAGTATATAGAAACAAAAAGGGCAAGACCAGAGATGGCCTTGCCCAATCTATTTTTATAACTCTTTATCTATATTATAAGATTCTACCTGTAAGAGAGAACTTCAAAACAGGATAAACCTTCAAGTCTTTTACAAACTTAGAGAGATCATCCTCGCCAGCATCTTCCAATGCCTTATTGATATCTATCTCGTTACCATTCTGGTAAACCTTGAGCTTGCCCATGAACTGGCAACCCAACTCAAAGCGGCAACCGATACGGTTCTTAGGAACCAGACGGCCGAAACCTAAACCGAGGTATGGACGAACATTCTTGCAACGGATATCACCCTGAAGGTTATAATTCTCATCGAGCTTCAAGTTGTAACCACCCAAGTTGGCTGATATAGCCTTACGGAACTGATCCTTCAATTCAGGAGTATGCAAGTTGTTCTCAGAGAACTGACGAAGTTCATCACAAGAACCGGTAACCTCAGCAATCTTCTCACCACCAATAGACAAACCAGCAGCGATAAAGAACTTGCTGCCACCACCGAATGGATACAGATTAGCCTTTACATTAAAGGTAGTACGGTCGAATGAGCCTTCTGCATGAATGGTTCCACTGGTTGGGTACTGAATATCAGATTCTTGAGGCATATTGATATCTACATCCAAATCACCAGACAGTTTAAAAGATGGCATGATGTTCACACCTGCTTCTACCTCAAGGAAGTTAGTAACAGGAGCAGCCACACCAACACTAATACCCTCGGTACCTGCACCCACGTTAAGACCTACATGGTTAAAGATACCGCGCTTGTAATCGCTCTGTGCCATTACACTTCCTACACCAGCAAGCAGAATTACTGCCATCATCATTAATTTCTTCATAATCGTTCTGTTTATAAGTTAAATATTAAACTCTTTTTTGCATATCGTTCGTAAATATGCTACAAATATAAACAAAAGTTACAAGAAGAACAAATAATTACACGAAAAATTAAGACTCTTTAGTACTTTAGCATACTAAAGAGCCCTAATATATTATTAAAAACGCAAAATCAGACTACTGAACTTAATCTACTACCGTAAACTTGGCATATTTCAGCAGAAGCTGTTTGGTGCCAGAATGAACGAACTCCACCGTAGCCTTCGTATTCTCACCAGTACCTTCAATCTTCAATACTGTTCCCCGTCCAAAACGCTGATGTTCTATCTTCATTCCCTCCTGCAAACCACAAGAAGAACTGCCAGCAGATAAAGCTGTAGAAGAAGAAACTGATGCTGCAGAAGATCCAGTACCGCGAGAAGCAGGATGAGAAGAATGCGTCTCCATATAACGCTTAGCTGCATTCAGCGCTCTAACAGACTTGAAATTGCCTTCAGAGAGAGATGAGCGTCCGGAAGTACGTGAAGTCTCAGGTTCATCATCAAAGAGTGAAGGCTTAGGATCTGCTACAAACTGCGATGCTACCGGTTTGGAATTCTGATACCTGCTACTGTATCTAGGCTGCTCAGCATCCTCCCACGGTCTGCGAGGACGTTGCGCTCTCGCCCACTCCGGCTGGTCAGACATAGAGCCAAACAAGCTTCCACCAGCCTCATCCAGGCTATCAATCAACTTGCCGTCAATCTCATCGATAAACCGACTCGGATTATCAAACTCCATCTTGCCATATCGCCAGCGGTTCTTGGCGTTCGTCAGGATACAATGTTTCTCAGCTCGCGTAATGGCAACGTAAAGCAATCTCCGTTCCTCCTCCAGTTCTCTGAGCGAAGCAGCAGAAAGCGGACTTGGGAAGATATTCTCTTCCAAACCAACCACGAAGACCGTAGGAAACTCCAGACCCTTGGCAGCATGAACCGTCATCAGAGAGACACGAGGTTCATCCTTATCACCATCGCTGTCAGCATCGGTCAGCAGCGCCACATCCTGCAGATAATCCTGCAGAAAGAGTTCATCAAACCTACCCTCTTCACGGCGTTCCTCCACAAAAGCAGACATACCGCTCAAGAATTCCTCCAAGTTCTCCTGACGTGCCAGATCATCGGCATCCTTGCCCGACATGATATCCTGACTGATACCACTCTCCTTGATAATGGCATCACCCAATTCATAGACATCCGTAGTTTGAGCCCGTTCGATAAACGAAGAAATCAGTAACCTGAAGGTTTCCAGCTTGTTCATTGTACCCTTGTTAACCGCCAGTCCATACCGCTCAGGGGCACCGATTACCTCCCAGAAACTCACCTGGTTCTGATGGGCACAGTCAGCAATCTTCAGCACCGTAGTAGCCCCTATTCCTCGTGCCGGATAGTTGATGATACGCTTGATAGCCTCTTCATCATCCGGATTCGCCACCAGACGGAAATAAGCAATAATATCCTTAATTTCCTTGCGCTGGTAGAAACTCAGTCCGCCATAAATGCGATAAGGAATACCCTGCTTTCTGAACTCCTCCTCGAAGCTGCGGCTCTGGGCATTGGTGCGGTAGAGAATGGCAAAATCACTATACTGGCATCCATCCTCGCGCCGGATACGCTTCACGTCCTTCGCCACAATCGCCGCCTCTTCCTTGTCGCTGTAAGCAGGCTTATACTGAATCTTCTCACCCTTCGCATTCTCGCTGAACACATCCTTAGGAATCTGGTTGCGGTTATGCTTGATCAGACTGTTAGCCGCCTCAACGATGGTCTGGGTAGAGCGGTAGTTCTGCTCCAGTTTGAAGAGACGCGCATAGTTACCATTTTCAGCAGGAAAATCTCTAGTGAAAGACAATATATTATCGATATTAGCTCCTCTAAAACTATAAATACTTTGAGAATCATCTCCTACAGCACATATGGCTTTCTCTTCCATTACATTATAGAGCAAAGTAAGTATTTTTTTCTGAACATAATTTGTATCTTGATACTCATCTACCATTATGTACTTAAAAATTTTACCATACTTTTTCAACACATCATTTCTTTCTACAAAAAGCCGATAAGTATAAACTAACAAATCATCAAAATCCATTGCATTCGCCAACTTACAGCGTTGTACATATTCACGATATATCTTAGCAATTTCGGGCATACCAGCTCGTTTATTTTGGCTTAAGATATCAGAATCGCTTTCATATGAATCAACTCCAATCAGTTGATTTTTTGCCATAGAAATCCTTGCATGAACAACTGCAGGCTTGTAAGTTTTTTCACTCAAGCCCATCTCCTTAACAATAGATTTCAATAAAGAACGAGAGTCTGCTTCATCATAAATTGTAAAATCTGAAGTAAAGCCTATTTTATCAGACTCAACACGCAATATTCTAGCAAAGACACTATGAAAAGTACCCATATATTTCTGTCTGATATAAAATGTTTCACCAAACATTTTACGAATACGTTCAACCATTTCTCTAGCAGCCTTATTAGTAAAAGTAAGCACTAATAAGGAATAAAGATCTTTACCCTGTCTCAGGAGATAAGCTATCTTATAAGTAAGCACACGCGTTTTACCCGAACCTGCACCGGCTATCACCAGCGAAGGTCCGTCAATATATTCTACCGCAGCACGCTGCGCTTCGTTCAAGTCTTTCAGTAAATCCATGAATCAATATTTACCAGATTTTTCACTCTTCATTCTTCACTCTTCACTTTCCCCTATATCCTCCCACAGCCGTGCCCGGGTCGAAATCTTCGCCCTCACGAGGGAAGGTAGGGATAAATCTCATCTGATGTTCTATCTGTCGCTGGCGCTTCTTCATATAAGCGCTAGGATGCAGCGAACTGAATTTGCGCGGATTAGGAAGTGTAGCTGCTATCAGCGCACACTCGCCACGAAACAGATCTTTCGCTTTCTTGTCGAAATGATATTCTGCAACCGCATCCACACCATAGATACCCGGTCCCATCTCAATGCTGTTGAGATAAACCTCCATGATGCGCTGCTTGCTCCACATCATTTCGATGAGGAAGGTAAAGTAGACTTCAAATCCCTTGCGGGTCCATGAACGGCCAGGCCACAGGAAGACATTCTTAGCAGTCTGCTGACTGATGGTACTGGCTCCATGCACCTTTCCACCACGTGCATTATTCTTCGCCGCACTCTCGATGGCATTGAAGTCGAAACCGTGATGCTTCAGGAATCTCGCATCTTCGCTCGCCATTACCGCCACTGGCATGTGAGGCGAAATCTTATCCATCGAAACCCAATGATGATGCAGGGTAATACTCTCTCCATCAGCTACTTGCTGAAAGCATCGGATAAACATCAGAGGAGTGACATATACAGGAATGAACCTATATGCCACTACAGCAAGAATGGTGGTACTGAAAAACAGCACCACCACCCATTTTACTATATTCTTGATTTTCTTCAAAATCATCTATTTAGTTTTTCCCTTCCGGGAGCATGAAACTTATTACTTCAATGTACCGTTGTTGGCTGCGTTAACCATAGCCTGGCTAGCATACATGTAAACCTCTACACGACGGTTCTGGGCGCAAGCAGCAGTAGTATTAACAACAGGGTTAGCAGAACCAAAACCCTGAACATTCTTTACCTGACGGCTTGTAACACCGCAAGAAGCGAGATAGTTGTAAACTGCCTCAGCACGCTTCTGGCTCAAAGGCAAGTTGATACCATCATTACCTGTAGCATCGGTATAACCCTGGATAGAAACCTCGCAGTCGGTATTGTTCTTCAATACACCGGCAAACTGAGCCAAATCAGTCTTTGCGCTGCTGCTGAGAGTAGAACCGTTAGTTGGGAAGAGGATACCAGAAGCAAATGTTACCTTAACGGCAGACAAGCCATTGGCATCTGTTACAGTTTCAACCTGTGCATTCTTCACCCGTTCAGCCTCAGCCTTCACCTTATCCATGTGCTTTCCGATGAGGTTACCAGCACCGCCACCAACAGCTGCACCGATAGCAGCACCAACAAGTGCACCTGTACCACGATGGCTATTGTTGAGCAAACCACCAACGATAGCACCCAGAGCAGCACCAGAACCGGCACCTACTGCTGTACCTGTCTTCTGATTGGTTCCACAACTTGAGAAAAGCAAGCACAAAGAGAGGCCTGCAACTGCAAAATTTGTCTTTTTCATTTTAAAATCTCCTATATTTATGTTATTTAATTGCAAAGATAACTCTTTTTTCTCCATAATGGAGCGTTTTCTAATATTTTTTTGTATTTTTGCATGCAAATTTAAGGGTATTTGTCGAAATAGAGCTAGGAAATCACCTATTTGGGGGTGGAAAATCCCTAAAAGTAGGATTTCAGACACCTGCAGACAGATGAACTGCCGTCAGCAGATGATGAAGGTTCAAGCTTATACCTTAATATATAAGTAACAGAAGAAATAAAAAACAAAATAAATAGAATAAAGCAATATGGCTAAAGAACTCAAGAATTTAACCAAGCGCGCTGACAACTACAGTCAGTGGTACAATGATTTGGTAGTAAAGGCTGATCTCGCTGAGTTGTCACCAGTTCGTGGTTGTATGATTATCAAACCATACGGTTACGCTATCTGGGAGAAGATGCAGCAGCAGCTCGACAAGATGTTTAAGCAGACAGGTGTACA